>Ga0073906_1004252_pt1 | contig 14674 bp, 18 predicted proteins | sample Inofromicrocosms_FD_65485 | JGI IMG/M metagenome (GOLD analysis project Ga0073906, IMG submission 65485) | Mouse cecum microbial communities from Vienna, Austria - Inoculum for glucosamine and mucus D2O microcosms | ecosystem: Host-associated > Mammals > Digestive system > Large intestine >... | reverse complement strand
CACGCGGATATATAAAATGCTGTAGGCGGTGTAGAGGCCGGTGTCAAAGTTCTGCTTTGCACCGGCCTCCCAGTGGGCGGAGTGTTCCCGCATATCGAAGTCTTCCAGGATAATCAAGGCCTCCTCGCCGTCCACCGTATGCTTCTCGGCGTGTTCGCTCTCGTTGAAGAAAGCCAGGCCAATGTCTGCCGCCGCGCAATCCTTGAATGTTGGGCGCTCCCATTCCACCGGCGGCGTTCCTCCAAAATCCTGTTCCAGATCGAAAAGAGGCATAGGGATTACCCCAGGACCTTCTTTGCCGCGCACCAGGGGTTCTTGCGTTTGGGGACCATCAGGGGGCTTGCCGCAACCTGCGTCTCCTTGGTCTGCGCTTTCAGATCAAACAGGTGCCGGGGGACCCGCTTGCCCGCGTAAGTGTGATACTCCCCATCCGGCTCCATTTGCGTGACCGCACCGTAGAGGCCCTTGCCGCAGGCGGGGGCGGTGATAATGGCGCTTCCGCCCTCCAGATATTCCACATCCTTTCCGCCCTCGTCCTCGTAGGTCCCTTCGCAGATCAGGATGTCCAGGACGCGGCCCTTGAAGTTGAACGCGCCCAAATGGGTCACATACTCGGTCAGTTCCGTCGGTGCAATGCGGCCCATCTCCACCCGCCGGTTATCCAGCATACGGATTACCCACGGGTCTTCCATGAGGAAGCTGCCCACATCCCCGCTCACCAGCAGATCGGTCGCAGGGCGGCCCTTCCGTTTCAGAAAGGCCACCATCTGATAGATGTCCTCGTACCAGTTGCCGACAACGACATTTCCCTTGGTGTCAATAGTGCTGTGCTTCCACGCGGCTGCGGGCTTGAACTCCGCAGGGTTGGCCTTCTCGTCGTAAAAGTAGCACGGCACATCCTCGTACACGTCCTTCTGGTCAGTCTCGTGGCGCATGGTAATCCCGTTGTTGAGCATGGTCTGGCAGGCCATAAACTCCTCCGTCCGGCTGATCCGGGCGGACAGCTCCGCCATATCCCGAATCTGCATCTGCCGCGCCCGTTCCTCCGGCGTCATGCCGCTCATGAGGCTTTCCCCGAATCCACGCTTTTTGAGCTGATCCAGTGTCAGGGGCATAGACAGGCCGATGTAGGCAGGCTCCAGCTCGAAGGTGCTGAATCCCTCGCGGCCAACGGGCAGGCTCCCGATCCGGGGCATGACAAAGGGGGCCTTCTTACGGCTGCCCTCCCGGTAGTCCGCAAGGACCTTGCTTGTGTTAAACACATCCATCACGTCGTCGGTAGGAAAGTACCGGTCCTTGAAAAAGGTGTGTTCAAGCGGCAGCTCCTCAATAGCCGCCAGCATATAAAGCGTATCGTGCATATTCATGATTTGCGCTCTCCTCCCTGTGTTACTGCATATTGTCGTTCAGGACGATTCCGTACTTCCGCAGCTCGTCCCGGTCCGCCGCCGTCAGCTCGTAGCCCTCCGCCACGACCAGGGCGGCGGTGTTGAAATTGCCCGTGCAGTAGCCGGTGGCGCTGACCGCCGCCTCCGTCGCGTCCACGTCGTCAGTGAGGATGTACGCGGCCTTTCCCGTGGTGGCGGTGTTCAGCACCACGCACCCATCATCGGACGAGGCCAGAACCGTACCCCGCACCAGCTTCCCCTGTCCGGCGGCGATCTTGATGCCGGTCACGTCCGCACGCGGATAGACCCCAGCGATCAAATTATCCTGGGCAATCTCGCCCACCTTCTTCACGCGATCATCCATCTTACTTGCCTCCTTTGTTCTTCCCGCCGTTCAGAAAAACGGCTGCGTCCTGTTTGGCCTGGGCAATGGCGGCGGCAACGCTGTCCTTGTCCTCCGGCGCAGGCGGATTGCCAACGCCGTTCGCGCCGCTCGCCTCGGCCTCCTGCTCCATCTGCTGCAAGTAAGTCGCACCCTGAGTCTTGGCGTGTTTCACCATGGCCTTGGCGTAATCCTCCGCGCTGACCGGCTCGGTGAACTTGGCCTTTGCCGTAATCTCCTCGCTGCCGGGCAGGGCCATGTCCTCGATGCTCTGGATACGTGCCCGCTCGGTCTCGGTTGCTGCCCGGGCCGCCTCCTGCTCGATTTGGTCAACCAATGCGGGCCAGGCTTTCCGCAGGTCGTCCACGGTCTTAGGGTCCATGTCCTGTACCTCCTTGATGTGTTCCGGCTGTCCCGCCGGTTTTGTATTTGCAGAACGCTTGGCGGCACCGTCCGCCGCCAGGCTGTCTTGCACGAATTGGGGAGCTTTATCAAAAGGAATGTTTGTGTTCACACTGTTGACAAAGAGGACGCCGCTGCGGTTCTCCACAGTTGCGTCCTCTTCGTTATCTGTCAGCTCGTCCACAAAGCCGTTTTCCTTTGCCTGCGCTGCCGTCCACCAGCTTGTAGCATCCATCCAGCCGGTAATCTCGTCTTTATCCCGGCCCGTCTTTTTGACGTAAAGGCCGATGACATTCTCCTTGATAGCCGCCAGAGCATCAAGGTACTGCTGCAAAACAGCGGCATCCGCATATCCGCGAATCCCCAGCTTGACCGGGTGAATCATGTATGTACTGTCGTTTGCCGCAATTACCTTGTCACAATGGCTGGTAATAATTGTGGCCGCCGATGCGCACAGACCGTCGATGCGGGCCGTCACGTTCGCGCCGTGCTGCTCCAGCAGATTGCCGATGGTCTGCGCGGCGAAGACATCCCCGCCGCCGCTGTTGATCCGCACGGTGATCTCCGTCACAGCTCCCAGAGCGTTCAGGTCCTTTGTGAACTGCTGCGGGGTTACTTCGTCGCCCCACCAGCTTGTATCCGAAATATCCCCGTACAAGATCAGCTCCGCGCTGGTGCTTGTCTGATTTCTGAATTGCCAGAATTTAGACATCTCCATTCCCTCCAGTCTTTTTTTCTCCCGCTCCGCTCTGCGGCGGCGCTGGTTTTTCTGTGGCCGGGTTTCTTTCCTCGTCCACTTCCCGCTTTCGTTTTGCCTCCACAAGCCGCTTCCTAATGTTCCGGTTGTAGTCTCCGCCGGTGAGCTGTGCGGTTTCCTCCTCCGCCGTGGAAAATCCCTCCGCAACGCGCTTTATGGCCGCCTCGACCTCCTGGGAGGGATTGAGCGCCGTTTTGGAAGGTCCGTTCCATTTGCAGTCCGTATATGCCTTTCTGATTGCTGGATCGTCGAAGAAGCCCGGCGCACGGATACGCCCCCGTGCCACGGCCTCGGCAAGCCATGTCTCGTAAATGGGCTGGCAAAAGTCCTCTGCAAACCATTCCCGCTGCATCCCGCAGGTGCGCCAAAATTCATTGAGCGCCCCTCGTGCAGAGCTGAATTGAGAATCGAACCGCTTGAACAGCACTTCCACCGGGATTTCCATTGCTGCGCTCGCCTGCTTCGTGCGGGCCATCATGAACGTGTCGTAGCCGGAATGTGGGTGTTGAGTTTCCACCGTCTCGATGCTTTCTCCCAGCTCCAGATCAAAAATGAGACCCGCACCCAATGCAAGGTCGTTCGGGTCCCGCTTTCCTGTGAGGGCCTTTAGAATTTCCTCCTGCATCACTTGACCGAAAGGCCCTTCGTCGCTGATGCCGCCCTTCTTCACAAACACCGTGAAGATCGCACCCAGGAGCGCCGCCGTGGTTTCCGCATCGGCGTACCGCTCCAGTTGTTTCAGCGTCTCCAGAACGGGGGCCAGGAGAGGAACGCCCCGCCGCTGGCCCGCTCGCTCCCGGCTCATGACGTGTAGAATATTCTTTCTCCCTGTGCTGCTGTATGCCTCCACCCGCTTCCAGTCCTGGAGCTTCAAGGTGGTGTAGGAGCGTGGGTGCTTGTCCGCGATCCAGTAGGCTTTGATCTCGCCGTCCGTGTCCGTTTCCACACCCTGTATGATGCTCTCCACCGTATGCCCCTCTACCACGCTCCTTGTCTGCCGGTCGTGGTAGCCGGGGCTGCATACTCGGTCCGCCTCCACCAGCCGCACCCGGAGATCGTAGGGGCACCCCGGTCTTTTCTTGGTTTGCAGAACAGCAAAGGAATCCCCGTTCATCAGGGACCCCAGATAGGCCAACTGCTGTAGGCTGTAAAAATCGTCAATTCGGTCCGCGTCACATACAGGGCTGTCCGCCCATAAGGAAAACTCCCGGAGAATCTGCGCTTGCAGTTCTTCCGCCTGCTCATTTGTCATGCGCAGAAACTCCCCGTCAATCTGCGGAGATGGCATGAGGCCCCCCGCGATTACGTTTGTTCGCAGCGTCTTCAAAGCGGCGGTGGCCGTCGGAATCCCCATATAGGCATCCCGGCTCCGCTGACGCAGAACGTCCAGATTATCTTCAATATCCTCCTTGGCGCTCCCGCTATAGGAGTTCCAGCCCAGCATATTTGCGCCGGTTCTGCTTGCGCCGTAGTGCGAATATCCGCTGTTGATAGCGGAGATTATCGCACGCATGGCCGCCTCCTGCCGCTGCTGCCCGACTGTGCGTACACCATCCGGCAGGTATAGGCCACTCCGCTTTTCTTGGTACACGCCGTTTCCCCTCCCTTAGTCCAACGGGATAACGCGGTAAATGCGGTTTCTGCCGCCCCGCTTTTCCTCCGCCTCGGCCTCCGCCAGTTTCTTTCCCCAGTATTCCATCTGCTCCCGGACCTGCTTCAAATTGGCACGGGTCAACATTCTGGTTCCGATCTGGTAGCTCTGTCCGGTGGCGATAGCCTCCTCCGCCGCCAGCCAGGTTTTTAATTTCTGCTCACACAGCTTCTTGTTAAAGATTGCCATTTTCCGTCTCCTCACTGTATCCCGCTGAAACGTATTCTTCTTCCTCTCCGGTTTGGAAGCTCCGGTTTTTCTCCCGGTGCGGGCTTTTTCAAAACATTGGGACCAAGAATTTCCATGGCGGCTTGTGCGTAATCCCGCAGGTCCAGAGGTTCATTGCGCTTGAACTCGTTTCCTTCTCGCGGCACCCACGCGCTCACCAGAACGCCCTTGCGGAAGTGGCTGATCTGTTGCTCTGCGGTCAGGCCGGTAAAGTAGTCCTCGCTGTAGCCCGCTTCCTCGTTCATGGGGAAGTGGCAATAATTTGGGCCTGGCATTTTGACGCCCAACCGCTGAAACAGAAGCGTCTTTCCCGCGTCCACGCCTAAAGTAAACAGAGGAGCGCCCTCCCGGTTGCTCCTCGTCTCTTTTGGGATATAGGGGATACCCATACCGCCCTTGCCCTTCACGGCAAAAACACGCCGGTATGTCCGCTCCTTTGCGAAACTGCACACGGCGTTTGACTGATAGCCGCTGTCGATGCAAGTACAAAGGATTTGCAACGCTGTCCCATCCTTTTTGTAGAACGGAGATAAAAGAAATTGATCTAGGTCTTCCCACACTTGTTCTTTCAATACATCCCCGAAAATCTTCTGGTATCGGATTCCCCAGCTTTCTTTCCCAGCACCCCAACCAACGACCTCTACCTCGAAGCGGTCCTTCTGCACGTCCACGCCAGCAGTGAGGACCATCACATCTTCCGGCACTTCCGCGTCGTATATCTCTCGCCGGTTGAAAAGCTCCGTCGGGTCAAGCCGCGTTCCTGGCTCCTCCCAGGTCTCGCCAAGCTCTGTGTTGACCCAGGCTTTCAGTTTCTCCAGGTCGCCTTGCCGTTGCGTCTCTACTGCAAGCTGGTGCTTTTCCACCACATCCCGCCAGGGGCAGAAATTGGAGGCCAGCGTGTTCAGGTGAAATCCCCGCGCCTCCGCGCCTGGATTCTCCGCCCGGAATCGGCCCTTCTGTCCCTGCCTCTTCCACTCGTATTCCCCGAACAACTCCCCACACCGTTCGCACTCGTAGTAGATCGGTTTGGTCAAGTCAGTTTTATCAAACTTGATGCCCTTCCATTTGAGCGGTTGATAATGTCCGCACCCAGGGCAGGGAACCGTCCACTCCTCCTGTGTACTCTCCAGAAATTCAGTTTCAATGCGGCTGTGTCCCTTGATGGTCGGCGTGGAAACAACCACCGTCTTTTTATCCCAGAAAGTAGTCTGCCGCTTTTGTGCCAAGAGGAGCGGATCGCCCTCTGTCCCGGCACTGGCCGGGTAGGCGTCTACCTCGTCCGCCAGCACAACCTTAATCGGGCGCATACGCAGACCCGCCGCGCTGTTGGCTCCGATGATGGTCACATGACCACCGGGGAAGTTCTTCTTTAGGATCGTGTTGCCGGAGTATCGGCTTTTCGTGTCCACCAGATCACGCAGGACTGGCGTATCCCGCAGCATGGGTGCGAGAAAGTCCTTGCTGAACGCCTGGGCCGTATCAAGGGTAGGCTGTATCACCAGCACCGGGGCGGGGTAGTAGTGCATATAGTAGCCCAGCATATTCATGAGCATAGCCGTCTTCCCGATCTGCGCGGCACTCATGATAACGACCTTGCGGATATGCGGGTCTCCGATTGCGTCCATGATCTCCCGCTGGTAGGGCGCGTTCTCCGTGTGCCACTTTCCAGGGGCCGCGCTGCTCTCCGCCGACAGCATCCGGTATGTATCTGCCCACTGGGATAGTGTCAGCTCTGGAGGCGGCTTCAAAACAGCGGTACACCGGGCAAACAGTTCCGCCGTTTGGGGCGCTATATCAATCATCCTTATTTCTTTGCCCACGCCCTGTCGCTCCGTTCTCCGCTGGTATACGGCCCTTGACACACTTCCAGAACGGACAATACACCTTCTGTTCGTCGATCCTAACCTGCCAAATACACCCCTTACATGGGTTCGCTTTCTTCTTCATCTCCATCCTGCTCCGCAAGTGCAATCTTGTAATTGCTCAATTCCTCCAGCGCCTCGTCGATGGCTTTTTTCAGCTCGTCGAACATCCGCGCCTGGTCTCCGTCCATGGCTGCCAGCGTCGGCGCCAGCTTCGCGGGCAGTGTCAAAAAGCGGCTGCGGATATTGAGGCACAAGGTTTTGATTCCCTGCTCAATATCATCTGCGCTGTGCAGTTCCCCGCTGCGCACTTTGTTCTCCAGTTCCGCCGCTTCCCGTTTCGCTTTTGTCAGCAAGGCCCGCTCTCCATTCAGGTCCGCCCGGTTTCCCGTGCGTATGTAGTTCACATACCGCAATACCGACGACCGCAGATTATACAGCCCCGGCATTTTCTCTGTAAGCACGCCTTCGTCCCGGAGCTGCTTGACCCGCTTTTGCGTCAGGCCCAGCCAGTCCGCCACAACCTTATCCGTGCATAGTTTCATTTTCATTCGCCGCCTTAACCAACGTTTCCAGCACATCTGCCTCCCAATCTCTCAATGGGCGGCTCGCACACTTTTCCACGAACACCAAAATCGTTTCCATACCGCCTTTTCTGTGTCTCCTTGGTGTCGGTATTGATGTGGGCAGATATGTGAAGTCGCTCTTTTTTGACCTGCCAAACATCAACCCTCCCCCTTCACATCCTCTATCTCGATGTTCTCCAGCTCGTCCGGCTCGTCTTCGCCGTCTGCGTCCACAAGGCCCGTTGCCCTTATGCGCATGATCTCCAGACGCTCCCGCTCCAGTTCCATACGGTCGGCGTGTTCCTCCAGTGCCCGCAGGCTGTCCGCAATTTTGGCAATCCGGCCCTGGACCTTGTAAAGCGCCTCCTGCAATTTCAGCACACGGGCAAAAGCACTATCCTTGGTATACATCCCCATGGTCTGATTTGCGCCGTCCCGCTTATCCTTCCCACGGCCCCCAGGCTCCCGCATATCCAATACGCTGCTGACATAGAGAGCATCCGCCGGGGCTTCCTCATACTCCGCAATTTTCGCAAGGATTTTATGCTCCCGGAATTTCAGGATTTTCATTTCATGCTCCAGGGCTTCCCGGCTCCCCAGCGGTGCTTTCTCCGCCAGTTCCTTCTCCTCGTCCGACAGCATATCGAAAAAGACGGCGCTGTAAGCTCCGTCTTTCTCCGCGTTCTTATTGTTGCGTGGCGCTCCTGGATGGCTCCCGGCGGCGTTCCGCTTCCCTTTGCTGTTTTTATTTCCTGGCTGGCCGCCCCGCTTCTTTTTGGGCAGCGCCTCGTCCCATTTGTCTTCGCGCTTCCAGTTCCGCACCGACGAATAAGCCACGCCCACAGCCTCGGCCAGCTCCCGCAGATTGACCTTTTCGCCTCTGCTCCTCCGGGCGATATATTCAGCCTTGGCGGTGTCGCGCTCGCTGCTCCGCCTCGACATCTCTACACCCCCAACAAATAGCAAAGCCCGCAGCGTTTCCGCCACGGGCCAATTATTCACGTTGCCATATTACCACATAAAACCTGCTCACAGTTGCTCACTTTCAAAATTTTCTTAAAAAATTTTCTGGCGGCCCTCCAGTGGCCGCCAATTTTTCTTTTTGACCCCCCTCTTATTTTTCCGGCCCGGGCCGGGGGAAGTGAAAAAAATTGATACACACCTAAAAATATTTTGCGCCTCCGCACCCGCAGAGGTTGAGGACCTGCCCGGAGTACCTACGCGCACGCGGGCGCGTTTTGATTCGCGCGTGCGGGCGCGTTTTGGTTCATGCGCCTGCGCGTTTGGTTTGAATCGGGCGCGGGCGCGTTGATTGGTTGCCGCTGGCTGTGCTGTGTGTGGCTGTGGGCCTGTGTGCTGGCTGTGCTGGAGGCTGGAGGCGGTGCCGGTGCTGTATGGATGGCGGTCTGCTGTGCGGTGCCTCTTGCCTCTGCTGCGGCCTGCTGGCGGTCTCTGTGGCGGTGGTTTTGCAGGATTGCAGGGGAGGGCTTGCAAGGTCCTGGGGGGACTATAGGGGGGCCGTTGATAGACTGGGTATAGGCTTGATACCGTGCGCGTAAAACCCTTCGGCGCGGCGATTCTGCAAGCCTGGGCCGCCGTCCTGCATCCGGTCCCGCTCCTGGTGGCCGTCTGCCGCCCCTGCCCGCTCCGCCGGTGCCGGAGGAGGCCGCCCGCCGTCCCTGCCGGGGATCGTCTGCCGGGGCCGCCCTGGGGGCGGTGCCGGTTGTGGTGTCTGCTCTTGTGGGCGGTGCTTCTGCCTGTGCTGTCTCCGGCGCTCCGCCGCCGCCCACGAAACGCCCACGGAAACAGGCCGCCCACGAAACCGCGCCCAACCTCCGCCGCCGGTGATCCTCCTGGAAAAAATCACGCCGGATTTTTCCGGCGAGGTATTTTACGCGCACGGTCTGATCTCTGTTACCTGGTATATTTACGCCCCCCTATAGTCCCCCCAAACCGCCCGTTTTCCCGGCTGGAAATTCCGGGCGCAAAAAATCAGGGCAGGCCACGCGGCCCGCCCTGCTGCTTTTCCCGGTCTATTCCGTTTCTGCGTCTGCTTCATCCTCCGCCGCTGTCCGGCGCTCCAGGGGCCGCCCCAGGCATTGGGCGACGTATTCCCGCAAAAGGTCGTTCATGCTCCGCCCCTGTGCCGCTGCGTATTCCTGAAACGCTGCGGCGTCTGCCCTGTATAGCCTGCAAGCAACGGTTTTGATATTTTTTTGCTTCCATGCGGCATCCGTTTTCCGCTTCTTGTCGGTCATAGGCATAAAAACACCCCCCTATAGTCCCCCTATCATACCACAGATGAAACGGGTTTGCACCTGTCAAAATTGCACAAATCGACGGGGGCAAACCTGTCAAAATCGCCAAAGTTGATTTTGAGGGATTGACAACGGGTGCAACCCCGTGCTATCATTGGGCCATGCTCGACGGGGGCAACCCCGTAAAGCATCCCGGACCGGTAGCCGGGTAGAGTTCCGCCGTGGTCAGCCTCCCGAACCAATACGGACAGGGCGCGAAAGCGACAAAGGCCCTGGGCGGTGTGCCTGAAACGCCGCACCCCATACGCAAAGCCCCGACAACATCAACCACGAAAGGCCAGCAGGCCGGAAAGGATACGAAACCATGACTAATACCGAAATCATTGCCAATGCCCTGAAAGCTAAAGGCTTCACCGATGACCAGCTCCAGCAGCTCCTTGACGCCTACCGTGGCGACCTCCCCTTTCACACTCTGCCGGAGTGGAACCGGCGCGGCTACCGCGTCAAGCCCGGCGAAAAGGCTTTTCTGGTCTGCGACCTCTGGAAGCACACCAGCAAGCCCAGCAAGGCCACGATCCAGGCCGCCGAGGAGGCGGGCAAAGACGCGCCGGAAACTTCCCCGCACTTTTACAAGAAGACTTCCTATGTGTTCAGCGCCTCCCAGGTGGAAGCGGCTCCGCCGGTCCCCGATCTGGCAACCCTCCGGCGGCAGCTCCAGAACCTCCCCGGCCTGATCTTCACCGTCAAGGGCGAAAAAACCGCCTCCCCGGTGGTATGGCTGACCGGCGACACGACCCAGCACAAGGACACGATCAAGGCCAACGGCGGCCAGTGGTCCGCTAAAAAATCCGCCTGGTACATCAAGCCCAGCACGGCCAGCACCGCGCCGGTCCCCTCCATGATGGAGGACGCGCCCGCCGCCGCGCCCGCTCCACAGTGTGCGGCCCTGATCCCGGCCCCCTGCACCGCCCTGATTCCCTACATTCCCCAGTGTACCGCGCTGGCCCCCGTTGGCGCGGCCTGCTAAACGATCCAGCCCGCAAGGCCGACGGCATCCCGCCGCCGCTGGTGCAAGTCCAGCCGCCCACACCGGGCGGGCGCTCATGGGCCACAAACCCAAACCCCAAAAATTCAAAGGCCACAAGGCCGGAAAGGATATAGAACCATGACAAGCGAAACCATGTATAGCCACATCTGCGCAATGCTCCAGGAGTACGACCTGCACACCGGCCACCGCGCCGCCGACGGTGTAATCTCTAACCCGGAAAAGTGGATCGACGCGGCGAACTATTTTCCCTTCTATGCCAGTGCTGCCGCCCTGCTGATCGAGGCCCGCGCCAGACTGGACACCAAAACCACGCCCCGTGCCGCCGTCGCTGCCGTCACCCGGATTTACAAGAACTGCAACGACGCCCGGCCCACGATGCGCGGCCTGTTCGCCTACGGGGACCGGTTTGTAATCTGCGACGGCTACCGCCTCCTTCGCCTTACCTCCGACATATCCAGCGTTCCCCACGTTGAGAACGATTTTGACGTTGCGTCTGTGATGAAGGGCATTGGCCCCACCGCCAAAACGCTCCAGCTTCCCACCATCGGAGAACTCCGCGCCCACATGGCCGCCGCAAAGGTCCGCTGCGGCAAGAAAATGATCCCCGGTCCCTACCTCCTGGACGGTTTTATCTACGTCAATCCGCAATACCTGATTGACATGATTCAGGCGCTTCCCGGATGCACGGCCTACAAGCCTAAAAACCAAACTTCCGCGATTTACTTCGAGGCTCCCAACGGCGACGACGGAATTTTGCTCCCGGTCCGCCCGCCGAAAAAGGAGGAGAGCGAAAAGAACCCCGCCGCGTAACTCCAGCCCGCAAGGCCGACGGCATCCGCCGCCGCTGGTGCAAGTCCAGCCGCCCGGCATCCGGGCGGGCGCTCATGGGTAATCCACAAAACCCAAAACCACAAAATGAGGAGGCCAAAACCATGACCGAATACGTGAACAGCGTAACGAACCCCGCCGCGCCCTGGTCTTTCATTCCCGACACAGAAGAAAATATCTTGCATGATCTGGAGCGCTATACCCTGGACCCCACGTTTGAGATGTACGGTGATTTTGTGAACTGTTCCCCCGAATGGCTGGACGAGAACCGCGCCGCAAAATACGCCGGATGCACAGTTATTTCCGGTAACTTTCGCGGATACACCCACGCCTTTTATCTCATCACTGACGACGCCGCGTTGATTGACCGGATCGCCGCCGCCGTCCAGCGCAACAAAGCCCGCCCCGAATACCAGGCGGCCCGCGCCAAAATGATCGCAGAACTCCCCGCGCTCACTCTCCAAAACGCCGCAGTCGGCAAACACTACGCCTTTTGTGGCGGCTGGTTCAAACTGACCGGCATTATCCATCTGACAGAGGAGGAAGCGAACCGCGACGCCCTATTTTATCTCGATCACTGGCGCGGGATCGACTGTCACGGACGCCCAACCGGCGCAGCCTTTCCCGACGGGCGCACGATCTCCACAACAAAACACTGGCAGCTTTAACCCCAAATAGCCCGCAAGGCCGACGGCATCCCGCCGCCGCTGGTGCAAGTCCAGCCGCCCCACCTGGGCGGGCGCTCATGGGCCACAAGACCCAAAACCACAAAACGGGGGTACACAAAATGACACTGAAAAAGCTGACCGCAGAGCAAGCACAGAATCTCCTTTCTCACGAGCGCCACACTTTGCGCAAGCTCCGCCGGGAAATGGAATACACCAGAAACCCCACCGCAGTACAAAGTTACATTGACTTCACACGCCTCTCAATCATCTGCGCCAAACGTGGTTATATGTGTTTCACTTGACCCGCAAGGCCGACGGCATCCCGCCGCCGCTGGTGCAAGCCCAGCCGCCCACACTGGGCGGGCGCTCATGGGTCAAACCCCAGACCAGAACACCACAACAGAAAGGAAGTTTCAACATGACCGACGAAAACAAGGCTCTTTTGAGCGAAATGTTCCAGCGCTATGGGAAGCCCAATAACGAGGCACAAATTGATCTGCACGGCTATTTCCTGACAGCCGACGACATAAAGGACACCGCCCGAATCCAGCGCTTTGACGAAAACGCAGACCGGCTGATCCGGGAGTGCCAAACGGCGATTGCCCGCCTGACCTCCTACCGCATCGCCCTGGCTGAACGGTACGGTTTCCTGTCTTCCGCGCCGAGTGTCCCCGTAATCCGCTTGGAGCGAGACAGAAATACCTATGATGGCAAAGTTTATTATTTCCTTCGTTTCCTCCGCCGCTTCTTAGAAGACGGCACAGAGGTTGAGGAGCGAAAAGAGAAATACCCTGGCACAGAACGCCAAAAAGCCATAGCCGATTATAACGCCTATGTAAAAGCCCATCCCGGTATCACCGCTGAAATGGACATAGCAAAAAAGCATTGGGAGAAATAGAAAAACCCGCAAGGCCGACGGCATACGCCGCCGCTGGTGCAAGCCCAGCCGCCCGGCATCCGGGCGGGCGCTCATGGGTAATCCACAAAACCCAAAACCAAAACGCAGGAGGAAACGCTATGTACTATCCGATAGACGAAAACATCGCCCGCTTATCCCATCAAATGACATCCATGCGGGACTACAAAACCGGCAGCGCCACCGCCGGATACCAGGCCGCCGTTGACGAGGCCGCCGCCCTGGTGGAGCAGCAAAAGCAGAAAGTCAGCCCCTTCTATCACAACAAACTGGACGGCCTGCTGGACCGCTACGCCCGCCTCCTTGCCGAATGGACCAACGACTATAACCGCAACGGCGCAAGCTGTCCCTCTGTCCTGGTTTGCGGTCCCGCCAATTTCCCCACCAAAAAGAAGAATCGCCAGAACGCCCGCGAAGACGCCTTGTGGAAGGAATACGAGGAGATCAAAGGCATCCTGTCTAAAATCAAAAATATTGGTACTGGACCCATCGACTTGACCGGCCCCCATGCCCGCGAGCTTATCACCAACCGTGTGCAACGTCTCCAGACCCGGCTTGACCGTGGCAAGGCCCTGAACGCCCACTATCGCAAACACAAGACCATGAAGGGCTTCCCGGATATGAGCGACGAGGACGCCGCCGAAATGGACGAAGCGATCCGCAGCGCTCCGCCCTTTGCGCAAGCTCCCTGTCCCGACTTCCAGCTTGCCAGCCTGCGCAACAAGATCAAAACCGCGAAAAAGCGCCTGGAAGAGCTGGACAAACTGGAGGCCCAGCAAGCACAGCCCGCCGTCGAGGAGGTTTTTGAAGGAGGACAGATTATCCATAACGCAGAGGAAAACCGTCTGCAAATTCTCTTCGATGAAGTACCCGACGAGGATACCCGCGCCTCCCTCAAATCTCACGGTTTCCGCTGGTCTCCCCGCAATAAAGCCTGGCAGCGCCAGCTTACACAAAATGCGATTTACGACGCCCGGCGTGTTCTGGGTATCGGCTAATAAAAGCGCACCGCTCCGGCTGACAACCGGAGCGGCGCGTGATATAATCATTTCAGGAGGTACACAAATGGATTTCAACGGCTTTTCTTCTGTCTCTGCCTACGAGGCGGAATGTAGGCGGATCGGCTTCACTACAGAGCGCATCCCATACCGGCACGGGGACCAGGATTGCTTCCTGCTCATTACCAACCCGCCCCCAACCCCCACCAGCGTTTCTTCCTGGCATCTGTTCACCGCAGACGAAAGCGAGGAGCTTTTGAACGGCATTATCAGCGGCGGCAGCATGGACCCCCAAAAGTATATGCGCGGCGGCGTGGACGTGAATCACACTGGCAAGCTGACCGCAAACGGCTTCTTTCCCGCCGACCAACCCGGTCCCGCCTCAAAAGTCATTCCTTTTCCCCTACAAGGCCAGCCGGACAATCTCCAGCCCGGCAGCCAAATCAGCCTATTTTAACCATCCGGCAAAAGCACATTCCGAAACGGAGGACCACAAAATGGACGACCAAACCAGCATTTTCCCGCCTTTCCGCTATGTTGCGCAGTTTGCAGACGGTTCGCGCCTCCTCTTTGACAGCCTCACCCAGCATCAGGCATATGACATGATTATGGCAGCGTGCGCTCAGCATGGGGATTGCACTTGGTATGATGGAGTGACCGATCAGCACTACGAAAAGGGCCAATATTACAAGCTCTTTCCGCCGCCGCCTTGCCTGCCTTTT
>Ga0073906_1004250_pt1 | contig 14675 bp, 17 predicted proteins | sample Inofromicrocosms_FD_65485 | JGI IMG/M metagenome (GOLD analysis project Ga0073906, IMG submission 65485) | Mouse cecum microbial communities from Vienna, Austria - Inoculum for glucosamine and mucus D2O microcosms | ecosystem: Host-associated > Mammals > Digestive system > Large intestine >... | reverse complement strand
CAAGATGTTCTATTGAGGGTGCTAAGTATTGGTTTAACTGTAACCCTAAAAATCCGAATCATTGGTTCAAGACTGACTTCATTGATAAGGCTAAAGAAAAGAGATTCTTATACTTACACTTTACTATGGACGATAATCTTACTCTATCTGAAAAGGTTAAGCTACGTTATAAGAGAATGTTTGCTGGTGTATTCTATAAGCGTAATGTTGAGGGACTATGGGTTACTGCTGAGGGACGTATTTATACAACCTTTGACGATAGCCGTGTTATCTCTTATGACGAGTTCTTAGAAAAATATAGCAAAGATGTTATTGCTGCTTATATCGGTGTTGACTTTGGAGGAAATAAGTCCGCTACTTCCTTTACTCTTACTTTAGTAACAAGAGGATTCAAGGAAGTTATTATTGTTGACGAATGGTATCACAAAGAAGAACTAACTCCTAAACAGTTAGAGACAAACTTTGTTGAGTTCGTTACTAACTCTTTTCATAAGTTCCCGCAGCTGCATGATGTATATTGTGATAGTGCCGAGCAGATCCTTATTAGTGGATTGAAAACAGCACTCCTAAAAGCGAAATACACAGACGCTAAGGGTATTTTAAGAGGTTACCCTATAATGATTCACAATGCTTTAAAGAACGAGATTATAGACCGTATCAGATTCACTACTGCTATGTTCGGTCAAGATAGATTGTGGGTTGTTAAAGAAAAATGTCCGAATACTATATCTGCGTTTGATAATGCGGTATGGGACGAGGAAGAAATAGACGACGTTCGTTTGGACGACGGAAACTACAACATAGACTCTCTCGATAGTTTCGAGTATTCAATAGAAAAACAAATGAAAATAATTTTACGATAAGGAGGTATTTTATGAATATAATTATTGAATATTTAAGAAGCCTAGGTTACAATATAGATTCCGATTATTACGGCTATATCAATACATGGCGTGAGTGGTACGCTGGTAAAGTAAAAAAGTTCCACTCTTACAAACAGTATAATGGTAAGAAACAAGTACCAAGAGAACGATATACTCTAGGTATGGCTAAGAAAGGTTGTGAGGATTGGGCTAATAAGCTCATGAGTGAAAAAGTAACTATCTCTACTACCGACCAGAATACTTTAGACGAGATACTAGAAAGGAATAACTTTTGGCTTAACTCTAACCAATTAGTTGAGGAAACCTTTGCCTTAGGTACTGGTGCTTTCATAGAGTATAAAGCAGGAGATCAACCTGTTATTGATTATGTAATAGCACCTATGGTATTCCCTCTTAGGTGGAAAAAAGGCGAGATATTAGACTGTGCCTTTGCTAGTATTATAGAATCTGGAGACCAAAAGACATTCTATATAAACATACATAAGCAAGTTGGTTCTAGGTTCTGTGTAGAAAATAAAATCATAATAGCTAATAACGACGGTACATTCCAAGAGGGATCATTACCTAAGAATGTTATGCCAGTTGTATGGAATGATGTAAAAACATTCCAGATCATAAAACCTAACATAGTTAATAATATCGACATGGGTAATCCTATGGGAATGTCTATCTTTGCTAACGCTATTGACGAAATGAAAACAATAGATCTTATCTATGATAGTTATAAGAATGAGTTTAATCTTGGCAAGAAACGTATCTTTGTTAAAAGTGGTGCTCTTAATGTTGACTTAGAGAACGGAGACGCTGTTCCAGTATTCGACGAGAACGACATAGAGTTTTATGCTATGCCAGACGAAGACGGTACAGAAATGATTAAAGAATCCAAGTTCGATATAAGAGCCGAACAACACGATACAGGATTACAAACTAACCTTAATTTGTTTGGTAAAAAACTTGGATTCGGAGACGACGGTTATAAGTGGGAAAAAGGACAAGTTAAGACTGCTACTGAGACAATTAGTGATAACTCTGAGATGTTTAGGAACATTCAAAAACACGAGGTTATCTTAGAGCCTGCTTTAATTGGTATGGTAGAAGCTCTTATGTACTTAAAGACTGGTAAGGTATATACTGGAGACACTACTATAAACTTTGACGATTCTATTATCGAAGATATGGCAGAAGTAAAACGTCAAGCTATGATTGAGTATAACGCTGGTATCATTGATAAGGTAGAATACTATGTTCGTGTGTATAAGATTACAGAAGACGAAGCTATTAAGAAAATAGAACTCATGGAATCTCGAAAACCTAAAGAAGTTACATACGAGGTATAGTGTATGCAAGACGACAAGTACTTACAAGAACTGTACGAGAATATCGAAGCAGAACTCTTGCGTAATATTGCCAGTCGTTTAGATGTTGACGAGATTGACGGCGGTACTGTTGAATGGCACACTAGGAAACTTAATGAACTTGGAATGTTACATTCTGAGAACATTAAAGTATTAGCCAAGTATTCTAGTAAGACAGAAACAGAGATAAGATCCATGTTAAAGAAAGCTGGTTATGGAAATATAGAGGAATCCGCATTTAAAGAGGCTTACTCTAAGGGAACTCTACCATATAAACCAGTATCTTTAATGAAGTCAGAGGAATTAAAAGCGATTCTCAATACTTCTATTACTAACTCTGTTGATTCATTTAACCTAGTAAATACTACGGCTTTAGAAAGTGCTAACAACGAGTATTTAAAGATTATCAATCAAGTTTATCTTGAAACTACACAAGGTATCTATGACTATAATACTTCTATGAGGAAAGCTACCACTCGTCTTGCTGAAAAAGGTATCACAGGGGCTAGTTATATGCGTAACGACGGTACTAAGATTATAAGAACTTTAGAAAGTGCCGTTCGTATGCAGATAATAACAGCTAATAATCAATGTATGTCAGCCATGCAAGAGCAACGTGCTAAGGAATGGGGTTCTAACCTTGTAGAAGTATCTTCTCACATGGGAGCACGTCCTAGCCACGCTGTTTGGCAAGGTAAGATTTATATGTTAGAGGGTTCTAGTGATAAATACCCTAACTTTTATGAAGCTACTGGTTATGGTAAGGTTGACGGATTAGCTGGTGTTAACTGTCGCCATACTTTCTACCCCTATTTAGAGGGTGTATCAGAACAATCATACAAACATTACAATCTTAATGAGAATAAGGAACAATACGAGCTTAATCAGAAGCAACGCCTACTTGAACGTAAGATTCGTATTGAGAAACAAAAGATTGTAGTTGCAGAACAAACTGGAGATAAACTTCTACTTGAAAAAGCTAGTATCAAGTTAAAAGAACGTAGACAAGCTCTAAAAGACTTTATCGAAGATAATAACCTTATGCGTGATACTTCGAGAGAGTTTAAGTATGGATTCAATCGTTCTATGTCTCAAAAGGCTACTAGCATAGGTCGTAACGTTGAAAATAAGGCGAATATGATGTATAATTTAGATAGTACGGAGAATAATGTAAAAGAATATCTACGGGACGCTCCTATTCGTGAGAAAATTAGTAAAGATTATGAGTTAGACAAGTATATTGAATCTAAATGGAACAAACATGATCCTACATCTAAAACTTATGACGGTATGTCTAGTCAAGTAACAGTATCTAAACAAGAGGCAGTTGATCTTATTAAGAAATATGCTGGTACTGGTAAGTTAGAACGTAATCTTAAAGACGGCGTATGGAAGCATAAGGAAGTTATAGTATCTGATAAGGTTGTTGGTAAAGTGTTAGACTTAGATAATAACTGGGTTGATACTACCGCATTTAAAATACATTATTCTAAACGTGGCGTACATATAGTACCTACTTTAAAAGGAAGTGATAAGAAATGACAGAACTAGAGTTTTTAAAGTTTTATGATAAGAACGTAAAAGTTATACTTAATGACGGTACGACTGTAACAGGTTATGTATATACCTTTACTCGTTCTGTTGATAGTGATAGTGGTATCGCTTCTCTTTCTTTAGAATCTAGCGACGGCTATATCGAAATTATGCAAAATGATGTTAAAAAAATTACTATTACACCTTGATTACACTTTATTAGTGTTATTATGGTATCGTGATAATTTACAATGAAAACTAGCTACGGCTGGTTTTTTTAGTTGATTATACGCTTACTCGATTACAAGAGAATAAAACGGTTGGTTCGACTTTACTGCCTACAAGCAGAATAAAAACTGAGAGGAGAAGATAATATGGATTGGTTAAAAGAGATTTTAACAAACGCAGGAGTTGAAGACGAAAAAGTATCTAGTGTTGTAGAAAGTGTTAAAAAGGAAGTTCCTAAGTACTATGTACCTAAGAATGACTTTAACGAAAAAGTAACAGAGGTTAATACTCTTACTACTGAAAAGACTACACTTACTAAACAGTTAGAGGATTTAAAGAAAGTGGATCCTACTAAGTTACAAGAAACTATTGACGAGTTACAAAAAACTAATAAGGAACTAGAAGACAATAGCAAAAAAGAGATAGCTGACGTAAAACGTATGAGTGCTATTGATTTAGCAATCGCTAACTCTAAAACTATTGACGCTGTATCTTTAAAGGCTCATTTGAACTTAGACAATATTTCTTATGACGAAAAAACAGGAACACTTAAAGGAATCGACGAACAAATTAGTACGATTCGTGAATCTAAAAAATACTTATTCGAGGAAGCTCCTACTGACGGAGGTATGCCACAAGGTGGTGCACCAAAGCCAGAAAAGACAATCGCTGACGAGATAAAAGAAAATATCTTCGGAAAAGCAGAATAATTATTTTAAGGAGGAAAAATTATGGCTATCTTATTAAAAGACGCACAAAACTTATCTCAAAGTAAGTTAACTAACAAGATTGTTGACGAGTTTAGAAAATGTCCTCTATTGGACTCTATTCCATTCGACAATACTGTTAAGCCACAAGGTGGTAAAACTCTAGCTTATGTGTTTAATAAAATTACTACACAACCTAAAGCTGGAGCTCGTAAAATCAATGGAGAGTACACTTCTCAAGAAACTGTAACTACTCCAGAAACCGTAGTGTTAAAAGTTATGGGTGGAGCTTATGAGCTAGACCGTGTAATTGCTGCGGACGAAAAGCAAGTTGTAGATCACGTTCAATTTCAATCTACACAAAAAGCTAAAGCTACAAGAGCTTATTTCTTGGATCAATTTATCAATGGAGACGTTGCTGTTGACGCTGACGGATTCGACGGAATTGATAAAGCTGTAAAAGGCACAGTTACTGAACGTAATACAGACAGTACTTTAGATTTATCTAACTCTGCTGCTATCGACAGTAACTATAAAACTTTCTTATACGAACTTCGTAGAATGGAAGCTAAAATGGTTGAAAAACCAACTCACTACTTAATGAATAGTGATATGTACGCTGTTTTCCAAACTATCGCTGATAGAGTACCTAATATTCGTTATGATAAAGACGCTTTCGGAGAAGAAATTATCAAATACGGTAAGGCTGTATTAGTTGATATGGGAGACAAACCGGGTTCTGACGATACTACTGGAGAAACTAATCCTATCGTAGCAAACGCAGCTAACGGAGAAACATCTCTATACGCTGTTGTACTAGGAGAAGATAAGGTTCACGGTGTAAGCCCAGACGGTAACGAAGTTATCAAACATTACTACCCAGACTTTAAGACTGCTGGAGCAGTTAAAAAAGGCGAAGTTGAAATGGTTGGAGCTATTGCTGTTGAAACTACTAGGGCTGTTGGTGTTATCAGAAAAATCAAAGTTGTTGAAGCGACTGCATAAGAAAAACCTTTCTCTTAACTGGGAAAGGTTTTCAATTTTATAAGGAGGAATATTATGTTTAAAATAAACGCACCAGAAAAACATTATAAAGGTGTTACAAGTGGAATAGTATTCGTTAATGGTACTGCTACTGCTGAACTAGACACTTTTAGTAAAGACTGGTTTTTAAGTAAAGGTTATACTTTAGAAGAAATTAAAGATACTCCTACTGCTAAAACTGGAACTCCTGTTGAGGATCCAGAAGCTGGTAAGAATACTGGCAACCAAGAAAAACCTGTTACTAAAGCTGAACTTTTAGAAAAAGCGAAGTCTTTAGGTATTGAGGTTAAAAGTAAAGCTACTAACGCTGAACTTGAAAAACTTATTGCTGATAAAGAGGCAGAGATTAAAGCTGCTGAATTAAAGGCACAAGAAGAATTAAAGAACTCTGGGGCTGAGGATCCAGAAGCTGGAACTCCTGTTACGGATCCAGAAGCTGGAGAACAAGGAAACGGAGATTCTGAGAAAGGAGAATAATTATGTATGTAGTTATTTCCCCTGATACTTCATTCAATGGAGAGTTTGCTGGATTTAAGTTTAAAAATGGTAATTGTATCACAAAATTAGACGAGAATCTACGCTTATGGTTCAAAATGCTTGGATTTAAGGTTGAAATACACAATAAACCAGAAAAAAAGAACGATAAGCCTATAACTGAGGACAAAAACGCAGAAGAAAACAACGATAAGTAGGTGGTTCTATGAATAATTATATTGATATTGACTTCTATAAAGCATTTACTAAGACTAATATTGACGAAAACACTTTCGATCAATTAGTCGAAGTTGCTGCTAGAATCATTGACGATAAAACAATGAATAAAGCCACTAACTTTGATACTTTCCCCGACTTTGTTAAGGAAAGAATCCAGAAAGCTACCGCTAGTCAAGTTAAGAAACTTGTAAAAGACGGTGGCATGAACGCTATTGATAAGGCTGGTTTAATGAGTGAATCTATTGGAAGCTATAACTACACTAAGGCTTCTAAAAGTGAAAAACAAGTGGAGACAATAAACGGTATAGAAGTTAGCCCTATGGTTGATATATACCTACGTCCTACTGGTTTACTTTATAGAGGTATTGGTTAATGTTTCCCCACGCTATCACAGTATGGAATCAGATAGCCAGTAATCATACTGGCGGATTCACTTATCATAGAACTATTATCAAAAGTGTTAGATATGAGAGTATCATAGCGAAACAATCCACTAAAGAGGGAGAATCAAACGCAAGTACTTTATTACTCTTTGTTTTCCCTACTGAAATGGTAAGCGATAGTATTTATATTGATCCAGAATCTTTTAAGGATTTAAAGGAATACAAAGGTGTCTTTACCTTTGATACTGATACCTATATAGGTTTAGGAGAGATTGATACCGATTTACCTAGTGGAGAGCATTATTCTATTGATAGTGTAACCAAGGTTAATGCCATGGGTAACGACATACATCATTTTGAAATAAAAGGCTCTTAATGAACGTTAAAGTCAATTTTGACGGTGCTAAAGTTGCTCGTTCTTTCAATAATGGTTATAGTCGAGCCCGTAAATGGTTAAAGAATGAAGTTGCTAAAGATACGAATGTATTTACTCCTATGTTATCTGGAGACTTACGAGAAAGTGTGATTCCAAGCATAGGATCGAACGACGACGAGTTAGTATGGAGCGTTGTATATGCAGCGTATCAATACTATGGTAGTTGGGCGGACGGTACACACGTTATACAACGCCATTCACAACCCGGTACTGATATTCTTTATTTTGAAAAAGCTAAGGCGATTCATAAAGAAAAATGGGTACGAGTTGCTAGAAAATTAGCTGGAGGTAGATTATGAATAATAATAAAAGTACTGATGTACTTATCGTTAAGAATGTACTTGACTATCTAAACGAACGCCAAGAGGAAATTGGACTTCCTTGTCCTATTGAGTTGGAAGATATTGCTCCTAAGGGATTATCAATGTCTTTACAACAAATAACTGGCGAGAAATACGTTCAAAAAGATATAACTGGAGACGAAAGCGGAAGTTTCCCTTTTGCAATTTATTCTCAGAATACAAATGTTGATAAATTGGGTATCATACAACCATTATGGAATATATCTGATTATTTCGACAAACATAATCAAGACATGGTTTTTAATGACGGTAAGTTAACCGTAAATATTGAAATGACTGGAACTCCCGGTCTTTTTTCAAGGACTAAAGACGGTACAGTAACTTATCAAGCCATTTATAAAGTTGAATACTATAAGGAGGTATAAATATGAAGAAACCATTAGTAAGTAATCGTGTCCTTGTTATCGACGATAAAAAAGGAACATCTGGAAAAGAAAATTACGTTCGTGTTGGTAAAGGATTTACTAACTTTACAAAAGCAAGTAACTCTACTATCGACCAAAAGTTTTATATTGACGAAGCTGGTAAAGGTACGTCTAATAAAACAGGTATGCAAACAATCTACTCTTTAACTGGAGACAGAGTTGTTGGAGATCCTGCTAACGACTATATTGTTAGTTGTTATGAAAAACTTGGAGACGACGTTATTACTACTGCCGTACAATACGACGAGTATGCTCCTGTTGCAGATCAAGCTGGGTGCTTTGAAGCTCAAAAGTTTGAATGTATGGTTAACTGTACTAACGACGGATCTGGAGACGGTGGTGCTGTTCTAGCTGTTGAAGCTGAAATCCACCAAAACGGACAAGAAATTAAAGGTTATTATAACCCTAGCACTAAAGAGTTTACTGCTGAAAGTGCTAACTAAAATATGGAGGTAAAAATATGGAAGAAAATAAAAACATAGATACTGTGGAGACTAAAACTATTTTAGATAATGCTGATAATAGCGTTATTGAAATAGCACTTCCCGATACAGTCAAAAAACTAAAAATAGACGGTAAAATCTATATGTTTAATACAGATAGTATCGAATTACTTAGAGAAATAGAACGTATCGGAGAACAAGTTAGAGATATTGATTCCTCTGACGCTAAAGAGGAAGAAAAACTTGTGTCTATCTTGGAAAAAAGTAAACACGGTATTGATCTAGCTTTAGGAAGCGGAACTTTTGTTGAACTCTTTGGAGATAATATGGACTCTTATCTGCGTCCTCTATATCTTTTAAGTCAATTAGTTAGTATCTGTCGTCAAGTAACAAAAGACGTTGTTGACATTCAATATTCTTCTGATAGAGCTAAAGGTCGAGAATGAATGTGTTAATAGAGGGACTACCGAAGACAGTAACAGTCAACGGTAGTCCTTTTTTGTTAAAGACAAACTTTTACATAGGTATTATATTTACTGAACTTATGACAGACAGTAAGTTAACTCCTTATGAGAAAGTAATTAGATCTATCGACCTATGGTATCAAGAAAAGCCACCTATGGAATCATACGACCAGATTAAAGAGGCGTTTGATAAGATTATGTGGTTTTATACTATGGGAGAAAATGAAGAAGAATCTACAACTAATAGCCGTGTTCGTGTTAGGAATCGTCCTACTCGAATATTAGACTATGAAGCAGATCAAGCCTATATTGTTAGTGCTTTCCAACAACAATATGGTATTGACTTAACGGTCGAGAATATTCATTGGTGGAGATTTAAGATGTTGTTTAACGGTTTAACTGAAAAAACTAAAATGGTTAAAATCATGCAGTATAGATCTATGGAAATAGATCCTAAAATGCCAGAAAAACAACGTAAGTTCTACCAAGAAATGAAAATATTATATGCTCTACCAGACAAAAGAACGGAGGAGGAAAAAGAAAGAGACTTCCAAGAACAACTTAATATTGCTCTAGGAGGTGGTTAAAAATGGCTAGACAAGCTGACGGTAGTATCGTTATTGATACTAGAATCGATCAAGCTGGACTTAAAAAAGGAATAAGCGGAATAAGTACGAGTTTAAAAGGAATCACTAAACTTGTTGCTGCCGCTTTTTCTGTTAAAGTTATTTATAATTTTACAAAAGCGTGTATTCAAGCAGCCTCTGACTTAGAGGAAGTACAGAACGTCGTAGATACCGTTTTTGGCGAGAGTTCTGCTATTATAGATAACTTTGCTAAGAACGCAGTTAAAAGCCTCGGATTAAGCGAATTATCTGCGAAAAAATACGCTTCCACTATGGGAGCTATGTTAAAAAGTATGAAACTATCAGATAAGCAAGTTTTAGTTATGTCTCAGAACATGACAGCACTTGCTGGAGATATGGCTTCATTTTATAACTTATCGGGGGACGAAGCCTTTAACAAGATTCGTGCTGGTATATCTGGAGAAACAGAACCATTAAAACAACTAGGTATCAATATGTCTGTTGCTAATATGGAAGCCTACGCTTTATCACAAGGCATAGACAAGTCTTATAACTCTATGACACAAGCCGAACAAGCTATACTTCGTTATAATTACTTACTAGATGTTACAGGAGACGCACAAGGAGACTTCGCTAGAACATCTGGTAACTGGGCTAACCAAGTCAGAGTATTATCAGAACAATGGAATACTTTTAAAAGTGTCTTAGGTAGCTCATTTATTCAAGTTCTTACCCCTGTTATACAAGCCTTGAATATGATAATGGGAAAATTGATTCTTGCAGGTCAGTACTTCCAGAGATTTATTTATATGATTACTGGTGTAAAACCAGAAACTAAAGCAGCCAGTAAAGCCGTAGAAAACTTGGGCGGAAGTTTAGATAATGCTACTAAGAAAGCTAAGAAGACAGAAAAAGCCTTAAAAGGTTTACAGAGTTTCGATAAACTTAATGTCTTAGATAGTGGCTCTGGTAGTGATAGCGATTCCGACGGTGGCGGAGCTGGTGGTATGGCAATCAATGACGCCTACGACTTTAGCGATATTACTACTGCCACAGACGCTTTAGACGGAGCTTTTGAGGAAATAGATAAGAAATTACAGCAAATGAAAAGTCTATTCGAGGCTGCATGGAATAGCGACATAGTACAATCCTTTGTATATGCTGCTAAGTCTTACATTCAATTTCTTTATGACTTTGTAGTTGCTATGGCACAGGCTCTATGGGAAAACCTACAAATGACTTGGGAGAATATAAGACTAGATGTCGAGGAAATCCTTGCGAATGTATCTGAACTTTGGAGTCTTTTCTGGACTGACTTAGGCGATACGATAAACGAGTATTCACAGCCTATTATAGACGGTGTTGTTGGTTTATTTAATTCTGTATGGACTGACGCCATAGATCCTCTTATACAAAATGTAACCAAGATGTGGAAAGACTTTACTGGTATTCTACTAGAATGGTGGACTAAGTATGGTAAACAGATCTTAGACGGAATTGCTGAGTTTGTTAAAAATACTATTGATTTATTCCAGTCTATCTGGGACAACGTGCTAGAGCCTATTATTACCCCATTCTTGGAGACAATGAGTGATCTTTGGGACAATCACATAAAAGGAATAATTGAAGCTGTCGGCGACTTTGTAGGTAAGCTGATTGTTTTTGCTCTTGATATTTATAACAAGTTTATAGAGCCTATTGTTAGTTGGCTCCTAAAAGTGTTAAAACCAGCCTTTTCTGCTATTGGTACATTTATTAGTGGTGTTTTTGGCACAGTCGTTGGATTTATTTCTGATTCTGTAAAAAATATCATGAAAATACTAGGCGGAGTCATTGACTTTATATCTGGAGTTTTCTCTGGAGATTGGAAAAAGGCTTGGGAGGGAGTTAAGTCTATATTCAAGGGAATTGTTGATTTACTTGTTGATATATTTAAAACTCCTATCAATCTTATAATAGATGTTATGAACGGATTTATTGGTGGTATAAACAAGATCAGTTTTGATGTTCCAGACTGGGTGCCTGTCATTGGTGGTAAGAAATGGGGATTCGATATTCCTAAAATTAAGAAGTTTGAAAACGGAGGCGTTTTATTTAAAGAGACATACGGTGTTATGGCTGAATATGACAACGCTCGATTCAATCCGGAGATTGTATCTAAAGAAAGTGAAATGGCTTCTGTATTCGACGGAGTTCTAAGTAAATGGGCTCCTAAACTTGGAGGAAACTCTGGAAAACTTAGTGGAACTTTAAGACTAATAGATTCAAACGGTGCTACCCTAGGTAGAGTTGTTGTGGACGCAATAGACGCTTACAGCGACGAACTTGGGTATAGCCCATTATAGGAGGTGTTGATATGAACGATAATGAAATATTGAAACAAGTTCTTAATTCGATTAGTATAGATCCTATCAACTCTCTTTGTTACATCATGTATCAAGGTCAATATGTTAAAGTTCCTAAGGTAATCAATGTGGCTCCTATACTAAACCCTGTCGAGGGCTCTGCGGAGCGTAATGCAGAAGCAGATCTTACTACTTATGAAGTAGCAAGAGTTCCAGACTTAGAGGTTACGATAGGTTCTACTACTTATCGAGAAATGAATCTTATCTTAAATATGACAAAGAAAAAGCCTTTTAAAGTAAAATGGTATAACTTAGAACAAGGGCAATATTACATCAATGATTATTATTGCCCCGGTATTCGCTACCCACACAGAGCTACTAAGGACGGTTGCCAAGAACTTAGCTTCCAACTTATAGCTTATAGAGACGTCGAAAGAGGTCGATATAATGAATAACGAATACTTTAACAAGTTATCACAATCGATAAAGGCTTATCTTCGCTATGTAGAAAAAGTGGAGCCCGTCGATCTTGACGGCGGGTTCGCTGATTCTGTATATATAGATCCTCTTGGAATTGAGGGAGGTTTTGCACCAGATATAGAACGAGAAGAAATCGACGGAGGAATTGCTAAAGGTTTCTACGGTTTCGTATATATTCGTTCTGATACTGATTTACAAGAGATTGAGTTTAATGACAACCTAGATAGGATTATCGGTTGTTTCAATGCTCGTACTGCTAAAGTAAAAATAATGAATCCTATAAAATATGGTAACTACCGCTATTCTTTAATTGATAAAGATATAGAATTGTTTATGGGTTATAAAGACGATTCTGGAGTACATTACTCTAAAAAAGGTACTTTTAGAGTTAAGAAAACAGATAGCGAGACTGTCGGTATTCAAACAGAGTTTGAGTTACAAGATAAGTCTTTTGTTTTTGATACTGTTTGTACGCTCGAGTTCCCTTACCCTTGTACTCGTTTACAAGTAGTACAGATTATATGCGAACATCTTGGTATTGAACTTGCGACACTTAACTTCTGGTTATCTGACGCAATCCTTGAAAAACAATTTTACAATCCGGGTTCTACTTATCGTGAAATAATTAGAATCATAGCTGAGGCTAGTTGCTGCTTTGCTAAGATTGGAGACGACGATAAGTTACATATCAAGTTCTTTGAGAAAAGTGATTATAAACTTATACCTAGAGTTTATAAGAAACTTAATATTGAAGACTGTTTCGGTTATGTAAATAGAATCGTATTATGTGAGACGGACGAGAGCGGTTCTACTGATTATGATGTCATAATTGCTGAGGACGAGGAAAGCATTAAAAACTTTGGTTTAACTGAGGTAAGAATATCTAATAACTTAATACTTAATGAGGATCGAGAAAAATACGCTCCTCTTTTATTAAGCCAGTTGAGTACATTTAGATATTACTCCTTTTCTACCGAAATGGTATTGGGAAATTATTTACTAGATCATAGTGTTATTGATTTAGTTGATAAAGACGGCTCTGTAAAACCTAGTGTTATTATGAATCTAAACTTTAGATACAATGGAGCTTTAAAAACCAACATATCTTCTCCAGCTCCAAGTAAAACAAAACAACAGTACCCTGGTGCTGGTAAAGTTGGAGAACAGATTAAAAATGTCTGGTTAAATGTCGATAAAATAAAAGGCGTTATTACTTCTTTAAATGAAGAAATAACAGATCAAGGAACACGGTTAACACAGATAGAACAGTCTTCTACTGAGGTAAAAACTATTATCTCACAGACTGGTAGCGATAACTTGATACGAAATAGTGTTGGTTATGCTTGGGAGAATGTTGATAATCAAGAGGTACCTAAGTTCTGGACTCTTATATCTGGTAAAGTTGGTTATATTGAAAACGACTTTACTAGAATCAATACTTTGTCTAATAGAGGCTGGTTATTAACTACTGGACGAATGGAACAGGAAATCGCTGTTACTACAAACAATGTTTATACGCTTTCGATCATAGCTAAGAAATTAAAAACTATCGGAACAGCAAGTGTAATTATTGAAAATGGACGTCAGAAAGTTGTTTACGACGAATCAATGGACGACGGTACTTATAACTATTCTTTTATAGCACAGGGTAACTCGATTAAAATCATTATTGAATCAGAACAGACAGAACTATTGCTAAGTGATTTAATTATCAATACTGGTAATAGTCCGCAACAATGGAAACAGGCTTCTGGAGAGTTATATACATCTGAGGTACTTGTAGATATTGACGGTATGTTAATAAAAAATAATGTTTATTCTGGTTATACAGTAATCAGTCCTAGCGAGTTTGCTGGTTATTATTTAGTTAATGGTCGTATGATTCGAGTATTTACTCTTAACAAAGATACGACAGAAGTTAATAAGTTATGGGCTTATGAGAGTATCGAAATTGGAGATACATCAGAACAAAACGTAAAAACAATGTTTATAGCCGTAAGAGACGGTTTAGATATTGTTATTGTAGATAAGGAGGTAGCTTAATATGGCGAATAGTGGATCATTTAGAACTAATGGTTACAATGGCAACGGTTACCCCGATCACTACGTTTTTAGTTGGTCGTTAGCCAGTCAAAGTATCGAGGGCAATTATTCTGATATAAACTGGAGCGTCGTAGGTGCTGGAGGAAGCAGCAGCGGTAGCTATACGAATGTAAAACAAAAATATGTCAACGTAAATGGATCACAACAGTATAACGAAACTACAACTAGAACCTATAACGGTA
>Ga0073906_1004249_pt1 | contig 14676 bp, 14 predicted proteins | sample Inofromicrocosms_FD_65485 | JGI IMG/M metagenome (GOLD analysis project Ga0073906, IMG submission 65485) | Mouse cecum microbial communities from Vienna, Austria - Inoculum for glucosamine and mucus D2O microcosms | ecosystem: Host-associated > Mammals > Digestive system > Large intestine >... | reverse complement strand
AATTCCAGAAGAATCATCAAGTCACTCATTTCCGAGAAAAGGCGGGCAATGGCCGGCACATCAGAAGCGGAATCCAGGATAGATTACCTTTCAGATATGCTCGGCATTGAGACACACAAAGTGATAAAAGCCGTTGAAAGTATGCGTTGTGCCGGAATTCTTGCAAAAGACAACGACATGACAGCATATTTCCGGAAAAGGATCTCTTCTCGCCTGGAATCTTTCGCCAAGCTGGAATCCCACCTTCTGTCACTGCTCGATGACACTCCAAAAACGATTGACCTGAAAGAAATCAACGAAGGCCTGATAAAAGGCGGAATGCCTAAATCAGCCATAAAGGACATCAGGACCATTCTGTTTTTCTGGAGGATACAGGACTATCTGGACAAGTTTGCCACTGCCGGCAATGACCGCATTGACATTGTGCAGGCCGCTCCGATTTCAAAGCTGAAGGAAAGGCACACGTTACGGATGGACATTTGCAGCTTCATCCAGGAAAAGCTTCCGCAACTGGAGAACCTCTCCCCGGATAAGGAATATGCCACAGTTAATTTCTCCTTGGCCCAAATGATGGAGGAATTCAATATGCGCTCGAGCCTGTATTCGCACAAAGCAGCTCTCGAAGATGTTCAGGAGGCACTGCTGTTTCTGTCCAAGACAGGAATAATAAGCATTGAGGGAGGGTTCATGATCCTGTACAACAAGCTTGAAATAGAGCGGATAGCGGCCAATAACCTTCGGTATAAGAAGGAGGACTATCAGCACCTGAACGAGTTTTACAGGCAGCGCATACAGCAGATACATATTGTCGGGGAATTTGCCAATATGATTGTCAGAGACTACGACAAGGCTATGGAATATGTCAATGACTACTTCCATATGGAGTTCAAGAGATTCATCAAGAAATATTTTGACTCCTCACGCGAGAGGGAGATACAGATGAATATCAGTCCGAGCAAATACAATGAGATATTCGGAAACCTGACAAGAACCCAGAACAGAATAATATCGGACAAAGAATCCCAATATATCGTTGCACCTGCGGGGCCCGGGAGCGGAAAAACATTCGTACTTGTCAGGAAACTGGCATCGCTGCTGATGATGGAAGACGTAAAGTCCGAGCAGTTGCTTATGCTTACATTTTCAAGAGCTGCGGCCAGTGAATTCAAAAGCAGGCTGACCTCTCTCATAGGCAACGCTGCGAAATATGTTGAAATCAAGACTTTCCATTCGTATGCATTCGACATACTCGGCCAGCATGGTTCACTGGAGAAATCTGCGGATGTAGTCAAAGAAGCCGTGGCGGAAATCCGTGAAGGCAGGGCCGAGGCAAGCAGGATAACCAAGTCAATACTTGTGATTGACGAGGCACAGGACATGAGCGACAATGAATTTGCCCTTGTCGAGGAGATTTTGAAGCGGAACGAGGATATGCGGGTGATTGCCGTAGGTGACGATGACCAGAACATATATGCTTTCAGAGGCTCCGATTCCGGACACATGGCGGCCCTTGTGAACAGATACAAGGCCACCGTATATGATATGCTTGAAAACTTCAGGAGCTGCAGAAGCATCATCGGATGTGCCAATGACTTCGTAAAGGGCATTTCAAACAGAATGAAGTCCTCACCGATTACGGCTGTCCGTCAAGAACGCGGTGACGCAAGGTTCACAATGCACGTCTGCGAAAATTATGAACATGCCGTCGTCGGGGAATTGCTCGAAAGAAAGCTTGAAGGAACGACATGCGTTCTCACTTTCACCAATCAGGATGCACTGATTTTAGCTGCCATGCTTAACCGTTCCGGACGGAAAGCCAGGCTTATACAGTCCAATGACGGCTTTGACTTGAACAATCTGGCGGAATTCCGTTCTCTCCTCACATTATTGAAGGAGAATGGGAATGCCACAATTTCTGACACAGAATGGCTGGAGGCAAAAGACAGATTGACTGATATGTACCGCTCCAGCCGATGCCTGCCGATATTGGAAAACTGTATGTCGGCATTCGGTCAGGAATACCACACCAAGTATCTGTCCGACCTTGAAAATTTCATAAAGGAATCGAAGATTGAGGATTTCGGTCATAAAGGCGATTCCGGGAGTCCGGATGGTATTGTTACCGTTTCAACAATACACAAGTCAAAGGGCCATGAGTATGACAATGTGTTCATTTCCCTCAAAGGAATAAGCAAACTCACCGACAATGAGCGCAGAGCCATATATGTTGCATTCACAAGGGCAAAGAACAATCTTTCCGTGCATTTATGCCAGGCTCTCCCACTGAGCTTCAGGACAAATTTCGCTCATTTTATGATTGACAGGAAATCTTATGATGCGCCTTCCGAGCTGATGATGCAACTTTCTCATAAAGATGTCTTCCTCGGATTCTTCAAAAACAAGACAAGGCTCATCAGCCGTCTGTACTCAGGCTGCAAATTGAAAATCAACGGAGACTATCTTTCCGCGACTCTTGAAGGCCAAGATGCCAATGTCGTGAAATTCTCTGAAAATTTCTGCAAAAAAGTAGCTGATTTGCGGACACAAGGCTATGAGCCATGCGTAGCTCAGGTGCGGTTCATCGTATATTGGAAATATGAAGAGACTTCAGGCAATGAGGTCATCAGAAAAGAGATTCCCATTGTCCTTCCAGACCTCCTGTTCAGGAAATCGGCCTTGTGAAAGGCAGATGTGCGATTCAGTCATACGTTTTGAGGCCCGTTATGCATTCTTATGCTGTTCAAGCATCCCGTGCCACATTGAACAAAGTGATCATATATTACCCAATACTAAGAATTTACACAAAGACGGGTATGCATATCAGCTTACCGGCATCAGGGTCCCTTACCGCTCATCGCCATTTTATGATTATCATTTTATGACGATGAGAAAAAATCATTATATTTGGAGAAAAATTCCACGCAATGAGAAATCCATTTGTCACCAACGGATATGCAGGCGCAGAATACTTCTGCGACAGAGTGGAGGAGACCGAGGACCTGAAGTCACTCCTTACAAATGAGCACAATGTCGCGCTCATATCTCCGAGAAGGCTCGGCAAGACTGAGCTTATCAGCCATGTATTTGACTGTGAAGAGTTCAGGGAGTCATACTATTGCTTCCTGGTGGACATATATGCTTCCAAAAACCTGAGTGATTTTGTCAACATACTCGGTAAGTCCGTTCTTGACACCCTGAAGCCTAAAGGAAGGGCTGCATGGGAAAAGTTTCTTGGAGCTATAAGTTCAATCCGTCCTGAAATTTCATTCGACATCAACGGGCAGCCGAGCTGGAGCGTCGGGCTTGGAGAAATAAGGAATCCGGCAGCGACACTTGACGAAATATTCTCTTACCTCCAGTCCGCAGACCGTCCATGCATAGTGGCAATCGACGAGTTCCAGCAGATAACAAAATATGGGGACACAACAATAGAAGCAACCATAAGAACATACGTCCAGCAGACGACCAATGCCCATTTCATTTTTTCCGGAAGCCACAGGCACCTTATGGACGGGATATTCACTTCCCCTTCCAGACCGTTCTACCAGGGAGTCACGCTAATGAACCTGAAGCCTCTGCCACTCCGGAAGTACACGGAATTTGCCATAGAGAAGTTCAGCGAAAGGGGCAGGAGCATAGACCCTAACGTCGTAGAAATCCTTTATTCACGTTTCGATGCAGTCACAAGCTATATCCACAGGGTTCTCAATGTACTTTTTTCACGCACGGACACCGGAGAGAGATGCAGCACCGATATGATTGACGAGGCTATAGACTTCATTGTCAGGCTGTCCTCGGACACATACGAATCACTGCTCTACCAGATGCCGTTAAAGCAGAGGGATGTGTTCCTGGCGATAGCATCTGAAAGGAACGCCAGAGAAATCTCCGGAAGCCGATTTGTAAAGAAATACGGGCTTTTATCTTCCAGCAGCGTATCTTCCGCAGTCAAGGGGCTTCTGGACAAGGATTTCATCACCAATGACCTTGGTTCCTATTCCGTCTATGACAAATTCTTCCTGCTGTGGCTTGAGAAACGCGATATGCTGCATAGACAAAATCCTGCAATCAAATAAGTATAAACACATTACAAAACCAAACACTTTAAGTTGTATGCAAACCTGAGCGTCTGCACTTCCAGAAATAGGCCAACTATGAAAACAGAAAATACATATCTCATTACATTCTCACCGACAGGTACATCATTCAAGACAGGCAAGGCCATACTGAAGGGAATCGGCCTGGAAACAGAGACAATAGACCTGACACATACAGAGACAGGATATATGGACATACCTTCCGACGCCATTGCTGTTTTCTCATTTCCAGTATATGGAGGACATATAGCACCTGCTGCGGTCAAAAGGCTGAAAAATGTTTCATCTTCCAGAGCGTCGGCGGTCGCAGTTGCAGTGTACGGCAACCGTGACTACGAATCAGCCTTGTGCGAACTTGGAGATATGCTCCGTGCACAGGGATTCAGAATCATTGCAGGAGCCACCTTTGTCGGGGAGCATTCGTATTGCAGCAAGGACTTCCCTATCGCACCGGGAAGACCTGACGCCGATGACCTCAGACAAGCGGAGGAGTTCGGCTGGGCAATACGCCAAAAAACCGACTCCACGGACTGCAATGAAGTCGAACTCAAAGACATCAGGCGCCCGAAATCGGGACTATGGAACAAGCTGTGCTTCATAGCAGGAGTCATAAAGATCAGGCGTTCCAAAAAGCCAAGACAGATGGCTCCCGAGACAGACAGCTCAAAATGCACGGAATGCAGTCTCTGTATCAAGATATGTCCTACCGGGGCAATAAACGAGGACATATCCACAACGGCAGAAAAATGTATCAGATGCTGCGCCTGCGTCAAAAGATGTCCGCGGAAAGCCAGGACATTCGACACTCCGTTCGCTCCCCTTCTCGCAAGACACTTCAGCAGCCATAAAGAAAATATGACAATACTATGATAACGTTCATTTCGTGTGCAAAAACGATGGCCAGTGAAGTCTCGGCAAGAGTACCTCGCGTAATCGAGCCTCAATATCTGAATCACGCCCAAGGCCTGGCCGAAAGATTGGCTGCCTTTTCCGTGGAAGAACTTATGGACACCCTGAAAGTCAGTCCTGCAATCGCGGCCGAGAACCAATTGAGATACAGGAATATAGTCGCCGGAGATGCCGAGATGATGCCTGCCATATTCGCATATACCGGGATGGTGTTCAAGCATATAGCTCCACATAGCCTTTCAATGCAAGATCTGGAATACGCATACGCTCATCTACGCATAACCTCCTTTCTGTACGGCCTGCTGAGACCTCTCGACGCGATAAGCCCATACCGCCTTGAAGGTGGCGTAACCATTTACCGTGATACGGGAAAATCGATGTTCAACTATTGGCAACCTATCCTTACGGACAACTTCATAGATGAAGTCAAAGCTTCGGGAGGTACGCTCGTCAATCTTGCCAGCGGCGAAATGAAAAGTCTTTTTGACTGGAAAAAAGTTGAATCTGCCGTAAATGTTGTCCAGCCGGAATTCCTGATGCAGGGAAAGGACGGGAAGACAAAGACAGTGGTCGTATATGCCAAGATGTGCCGTGGTGAAATGACAAGGTATATCATTACAAATCGCATAAGCGACCCGGAAGACCTCAAATCCTTCGAATGGAACGGATTCAGATATGATCGGGAGCGCAGCAGCGACACAAAATATGTCTTCATAAAACAGACGGAATAACAGCATCCCCCTCATCGTCATTTTATCATTATCATTTTATGACGATGACCGCAACGCAACTCCAAAAACGCAGTCCTGCCGCACAGATGGGTTCCTATAATCAAATGAGTATCAATGAATTACAAAACAGCATACCCCATATAAGGCATACTGTTTCATAAGACACTGTCTACCAACAGGTTACAAGAACCCATACCTTTCATATGGAATACTGTGGCCTCTCTTTCAGTCTATATCCGTTCCGAATCCAAGCCCTACGGCATATTCGCAGTAGGAAGACCGGCACAATGACACTCTCCGTCATTTTTATTTATGACAACAGGAAAATTTTTACTTACTTTGAAAATTATCGGATATAAAAACCAGCCTGTGTCAGCATATACACCGGTCCAGTAGGTTTTCCGACAAATGACAGACGATGAAAATAGAGGAAGCAATAGTATATCTCCTGTCGTCCTCCGGACACGGGATGACCACCGACAGGCTCGCCGAAGCGATAAACGAGCGGCGGCTTCATATCCGCAAGGACGGCCAGCCCGTCAGCGGCAAGCAGGTCTACGCCGTAATATGCAGGTACCCGGATATGTTCGTCAAGTCAGACGGACGCATCCGCCTTATGATATAAGCTACGGCAGACTAAAAATGAAAGGCATTATGACAGAAAAGACACATATCACCCCTTGCGGGACAATTCATTACTGGACGAACTCACGGAGGGTCGCATCGGACATAACATTGGTTTTTCTTCCTGGCCTGACTGCCGACCACAGGCTGTTCGACAGACAGATCGTATATTTCAAGGATAGGTTCAACGTATTAGTATGGGATGCTCCGGGACACGCATCGTCCTGGCCGTTCGAGATGAGCTTCACATTGTCAGACAAAGCCAAATGGCTCGATGAAATACTTTCCAAGGAAAATGCAGCTAATCCGGTCATCATCGGACAATCGATGGGAGGATATGTCGGACAGGCTTACGCACAATTGTTCCCGGAAAAGCTCAAGGCATTCGTTTCCATAGATTCCGCTCCGCTTCAAAGAAAATATGTCACTGCACCGGAGATATGGATGCTCAAGAGGATGGAGCCTATATATCGTTGCTTTCCCTGGAAACTGCTGCTCAGACAAGGCACGGACGGAGTGGCCGTTTCACATTATGGTCGAGAGCTTATGCGCAAGATGATGATGGTATACGACGGAGATAAGAAAAGATATGCCATGCTCTCGGGACACGGCTTCCGAATTCTGGCGGAAGCTATGGAGGCCGACCTGCCGTACAAAATAACCTGCCCGGCAATGCTGATATGCGGAGAAAAGGACCGTGCCGGTTCGTGCATAAGATACACCAAAGCTTGGCATAAGGACACAGGATTCAGGACGGAGTGGATAAAGGACGCGGGGCACAATTCGAATGCTGACCAGCCGGAAACAGTCAACCGTCTGATCGAAGACTTCATAGGTCAAGTTTCCTGTCCATTCCAAGTTCTTCTATAAATCCGGTATCGTGACTGACCACGATCAAGGTACCCTTATATCCGTTCAGGATGGCCGTCAGAATATCGATGTTCGCAATGTCGATATTGTTTGTCGGCTCATCCGCAATGATGACATCTGGTGCGCTTTGGCTGACCATAAGGCAGCAAAGAGCCAGCCTCATCCTTTCACCTCCGCTCAGGCAGACACATTTCTTGTCCCATACATCCCTCGGAAACAGGAAACGGTCCAGACATATTTTCAATTCGTGCTCCGGCATAATCGGATTGAAACCTGTTATCTGCTCCAATACGGTACTGTCGTCACGTATCAATGAATACTCCTGGTCCAGATATACATAACGCAGATTGTCGGCAATATGGACAGTTCCTTCCGACGGTTCCAGCATACCTGTTATCAATTTGAGCAAAGTGCTCTTTCCGCTTCCGTTATTGCCCGTCAACCATATCCGTTCTCCACTGTAGACCGTAAGGCTCAGATTCTCCTGCCACAATTTACGGTTTTCACCATAAGTGAAATTTATCTGCCTGGCATCTATGAGCCTTTTGCCGTTATGGAGTCCAGATGCGCCGAAATCGATTTTCATAGTATCGGTATCGGCAATTGACGACCTTATATCACTGATTTCATCGCGCATCGCCTGCAACTTCTCCTGCTGGACCCTGTTGAGCCTGGATGTCGAATTCTCCGCCCTGTCCTGCAGGTTCCCCATCACTATACGCGCGATACCTTTTTTCTCGTTCCGTTTCTCCCCACGCACACTGTGTTTCTGCTGACGCTCCATCGCGTCACGCGCCTCTTTCCTGGCCTTCTTCAACTCCTTCTGACGGTTTTCCAGCTGCGCCACCTTGGACTGGATTTCCGCATCCTTCTGTGCCTTATATGAATCATAATTCATAGGATAGAACCTGACCCCGTCCGCGGACATCTCGTAAAGAGCCGACATCATATTCAGCATGGCCCTGTCGTGACTGACCACCACCAGCGTTTCGGAAGACCGTCCGATATAGTCATAAAGCATTTTTCTTCCGGCCAGGTCCAGATGATTGGTCGGCTCGTCCATCAGGACAATTTCCGGGTGATGAAGTCTGATTCCGGAAAGAAAGACCTTCGTCTTCTCCCCTCCGCTCAATGTATCCAGCCTGGCATCCAGCGCAATATGACCTATGCCCCATTGTCCGAGAGCCTCCGTAGCCTGTTCCTCAATCCCCCATTTGTCATTGAGACGAGCGAAATTGCTCTCGGACACATCTCCATTCAAGATCGCATGCAGGGCCTGAAGCTCATCAGAAATCCCCAAAGCCTCAGCCACTGTCAGCGAATCGTATTGTCCGAAATGCTGAGGAATAAAATAAGGTTCGCTTTCACAATGGACAAAACCGGATGCCGGCTTCAGCCGAAAAGCCATTATCCGCAAAAGAGTGGATTTTCCGCTACCGTTATGTCCTATGATAGCGCACTTTGTATTTTCTTCTACTGAAAAATCAATTCCTTGAAACAGGATTTCCCTGTCAGGATGAATATAAGAAAGGTCGTGTACCTGCAAACTCATATCAACTGTAATGTCAAAAAGTAAAACCATACGCGGAAGCACATGGATGTCCACTTCCGCCCAATAAAAAATCTTCTGGTTTTATTCTTCTATTACATACGATACGGTTATCTGATTTTTGCGGCTGCAAAGTTAGTCAAAAAAACGATTAAGCCTCGGCATAGTACAAATAAATTTTGTCAGATGCCGAGGCTTAGGTGATTGTCCCACTATCGGAAATCTCCGGAACTCATTATATTTCTGATTACCTCATCAGTAAAAGTATAGGTAAACTGAAAGTAATTGGCCGCTAACTTCTGATGCTGATAATTAAGTACATCGGCCAATCCGTCGCCTGGTTCTATACTGTATCTCCGATTTTCTATTTCAACAGTGGCTCCGTGATATTGGTACGGCGAGCGGAAATCTGTTGCCTGCAGGTCATCAGTTGTTGCATCTGAGCGCAATTCTACGGTATGGTTCGAATTTGCCGGCAGAATAAAATTCGTTTCCGGTCCATCGTATTCTCCGTGCCCGAGCACAATATTCAATTCGTAGGAGGAGTTGTTTACATAAACCCAATCGGAGTCCGCGCGATAATCTGTTTTGCTGCAGCATACGAGAATCAGACCAATCATTACACTGCTTGCTATCATCAGATAATGCATCAGAATACTTTTTCGTTTCATTCTCATATTGATATTATTTTTCCGTCACACGATCAGTCCATAAATTTCTTTCTGGAGCAGCTCAAGGAATTTGGCAGCGTGCGCACCGTCCATCTGGGTATGGTGAAACTGAAACGATACTGTAAGATCCTTTTTGAAAAAACCTTTGCGATATCTGCCCCATATCATAAACGGATTGTTGAATATGCCGCTGTACATTCCTACAGCTCCGTCTATTTCGTATTGCGCCAATGCAGAAGTTCCGATTACCATACTGTCGGTCAAATCGTGGTTTTCACAAGTCTCCGCAACCTGGCGAGTAAGACGCAGATAATCAGCATTGAATACTGCCAAATTCTCAGAAAAAGGAATATCACAACTGCTTACCTCTCCCCTTTTGTCGGCAACTATCGTATTGACCGCAACGCTGTCGTATCTGATAAGTTTGTCTCCGACTGGAAGCATATAGAATTCTTTCACTCCGCTCGCGGCCTTCCCTATGCACCAGCACATCAACATATTGAACTTCAGACCTTTCTTCCTGCTCAAGCGCACAAGACGGGAGACATCAAGTGTCCTGAAAAACGTAACCATAGGCATAGGTGCCTTCATCCACATCTCAAATGCATACGCACGTGTAGTTTCCTGCGGGTCTACTTCTATCATAACCATATAAATTTCCGGCAAAGATATGAAATCCCGCGAAAAGTCACTGAAGCGAAAGAATTACTGAACTATATGTCAACATCAAATTCTTCTGAAATGTCGCTCAAATGATTAAATTCTGTTCTGTCTACAATTCTATCCCTACAAACATTTTCTCATAATTGATTGTCATCTTTTTGACTGACAACACAAAATCAGCACCTAAAGAGCCAAAAAACAACTGACTTCCAATCTTGTTATCAAGGATAACCTCTGTATCATAAAGGGTAATAGGTGTATTCGCGATTTTGAAATGAAATTCCTGTAGAGTAACAGCTTGCGCTTCAGATATACCACCAAAACCACCTCTATGGATGGAATATGCCGTCAAACCTGCCATTTGCTCAGGGAAAGCTTCCGAAAATCTGTCTCCAAGGTCAGACTTTACATTTCCGGTGTCAAATATGATGTCAAACGGTTGTCCGGCACATTCAATTTTTAACCGAGGAATATTTGAAGAGAGATACATATTGGTCTCCCTTGTTGATGTCCTGTTCGGGAAAATAAATTCGCCTACCTCATTGTCAATGATGATTTCTTTGGCATCTCGGATAAAGTGATAGCCAAGAATACCATCAAATGTGAAGACAGAATCTATTTTATTATCTGGTGGAGCAACCATAAAAACAGGATTATGATATATCATTTCTCCTATTTTCAAAGAATCCGTAGTAGCCAGCTTCACAAAGCCAATCTCCATTCCAGCAACAGGTATGGAGTCTGCCACAATCTTCAGTCCTACTTCTTCCGCATATTTTTCCGATACGAAATTACCGAAAGAACAACCTGTATCAAAAATATAATCCTTTGTAATACCATTTATTTCTACCGGTATGTAGATATGCTTCCCTCTGCTGACAGTTGCACTTTTAAATGGGACCACAACATCGCTCCTCGGTCTTTCCAAATGTGGAGCAGGTGTACTGGAAAGGGCTTCCCCGACTCTCTCAATAAAGATGAAGCTATAGATAGATTCAAACGGGACGGCATCTTTGAGAGCATTCACCAAGTCTCCGGCAGCTTCTCCAGCCTGAGAGTACATCCCCATATTCAATAAGTTCATAGCTCTTAGTGCTGCCACACCTATTGATGTTTCAGCACCGAGTTCTTCTTGGTGTGACTGCAAAAGACTGTCCAATGCAATGGCAGCATTTTCCAACCGATTGAACCCTACGCCCAATTGTGCTTCTGCAATGAGATTAAGCATTTTTATAGAGGTTGAGTCCTTTAATTGCGGATATGCTTCTTTCAATTGAAATAAATCACCACCGTTCAATAGCTCTCCCAATTTAGAATCCGCTTGATTCTGAGCGTAACAAAGACTACTCTCAAGCAGTATAAGCATTATGAAGAAAAGCCTTAAAATGTTGGTCGTGACAGAATTTTCAGCACTCATATAAATTTTAGTCAAATTAAATTAGTTTTACTTGATTGCAAATTTTAATGTCAGAGATTTCACGTTGACAAATAAAACTCCATCAATATACAGAGCAATTCGTTTTTTATTTGCCTTTTTACATACAGCATCATATAATAACTACCTTTTCTTATATGTACTGTCAATATTTTGCCCCATACGTCGTTCTGTTTTCTTGTTTTTCGGCGAGGTCAACATCGACCTTATCAGATAAAGTCAAAATTGTCATACATCAGTTCTTTTTGAAGCTGATAGAAATTATTGATTGCATTTATATCATCGGGATATGGTGTTTTTGCCAAATCAACGACCACAACGCCATTTTGCAAATCCTTTAAATTCACAGTCACTAAAGCGGTATCCCATTTACTTGAAATAACATTGTGTTGTTTGAAATTTTGATTTTTTTGGCAATATATGAGAAAAACACATCATCAGGCTTTGTTCTTATCACAGTTCCTTTACAAAACAAAGATTTACCTTTGTAAGCAAAGACATCAAGTTTGAAATCGTCAGTTGATAATTGACAATTTAATTTAACCCTAAGATTAAGTTCCGGAATCATTAAAGACTTAAAATTCCAACTGTATATAAAATTGTTATCGACCAACGAGCCAATAATATCATTCAATGAATTCAATGGAATGTTTTTCACTTCAGACACATTGTGAAGAGCACTCTTTAACAAAGACACATAGTATTTACATCGTTCTGTCTCATTTGCATTGTTATAGAACTCAAAATCAAATGTACAACCAATAGTAAAAGCATTATTTTCTATATCGTAGTTTGGAGCAATGTCTCCAACTCTGACATATATAGAATCAAATGTCCCATCTGTTTCGAATTTGATTTTCTTGATTTGTTCAGACAGGCAATAGCCTATGAAAAATACGCGAAAGTCAAAATGTGAACAATAAATACTGTCACCCACATTTCGATTCATAAACATTTTTATTTTTTTAAGATACATACTCTTAGGGGCTGCGTAGTCGTTGTTGTCCGTTCCATTGTACGGCATATCAAAGATAGAGTAATTTCCCTTGATTGCCAAGCATAAATCTTATATTCCAAATTTTGTAATGCATGCTGAAAAAAGTAACTTTGCAGTAAAATATACTTACGATAGAACAGGAGTGACATGTAAGTTCAAAGGAATTCTCAGAATCGGCTACTTGTCAGGAGATGCTCCTTCCGTAACAAAAGACCTGTCACCCGAAGATGTTGCCCGTGGTTTGGCAATCTATCGCGCTATCAATATCGCCAAGCAAGAGGGTGCGGATGCTGTCATAGCACCGACAATTTCTACAAATGTTGAACAGACAGATAGAAACAATGTCGTTTTCAAATCAACGGTAACAGCCAAAATAGTTAAAATAAAAACCGATAACTGATTATGAAAATATTTTTAAATATGAAATTCATAGTCATATCCTATGCGATATTGACCCTCACAAGTTGCGGCGCGATCAGGACAGCAAGAACTTCGCAACCAGTCGTCCCTAATACGATAAACTTGGCTTTAACGGCAGAGGCCCCTGCAAACAAATATGTAAATCTGAACTACGGAATCCGACTTTATACAAAAGACGGACGTTCAAACACAAAGGTACTGCAAAAATACGATGCCAGCGCGACCTATCTTCCGCAAGTAATCACAAACCCTGAAGTAATGCCTTTTGTATCAGAAAGCGTCAGACGCTATATGCGGACAATGGGGTTCAACCTCGATGCAGACATTTCAACGGACTATATGCTGACAATGGTATTGAAAGAATTCAATGTAAGCTATTTGTCTGGTATCGGATGGTCAGCTACCGTGCAGTTCAATGTCGAGGCGGCAGATAAAAACCGCATATTGGTATATCCGAATGTCCTGGTTGCCGGACGCGCAAACCGTAATGGAAGTGCAAACGATTTTGCCATTGCATCACAGACGCTTAATGAGGCCTACGCCAATGCACTCCGCGATATGGATTGGGACAGGATTGCTTTCTTTCCGAAAAAAGCGTCTTCACCGGAGCTGGAAGCGAACAAACAGGTGGACGGAGAAGGTAACACAGCGTTGGAGTCAACGGTCATACGTTGGTTTGTCGAATCTTCTCCACGCGGAGCCGATGTCTATACACGTATTGTTTCATCTACACCGGATGTAAAAAACACGAACCAGAATTTTGTTGGCTCCACTCCTTATGAGTCCACTGAAACATTTGACATAAAAGGACTGACTTTCAACAATTCAGGCAATGTCCAGATTGAGGTGGTCTGTGAGAAAGCCGGATATATAACACAACGTAGGCGGTTCAATATCCGTCAAGCTATCGAACAGAAAGAAATTTCAACAAAATTCAATCTGATAAAAGAAGAATAATCTTTAGATATGGTGCAATGCCTTGTTCCCGATTATCAGGGAACAAGGCATTTATGATAGATCTTAATCGACATTGAATTCCTCCGAGCGGAAATTGCTGTAGAATCTGCCGGAAACTGCAGTGAATCTGAGGACACAATAATCAGGATCCGTAACGCCCTCCGAATAGTATTGGGTGTCCCCTTCCTGCCAGATCATCCCTTTGCTTTCCGGATCGGTCAGGACTTCCATCGTACCGCGCAGCATGACACCCCGGAAAAAACGGCTGTCACAAAAATAGACACACGCCTTGTCATTACGAAGGTATTGACTGACGCGTATGGAAGACATATTCGTAGTGAAATAAAACACCTTTATGCCTTCCCTTTTTCTCGGCTGAAGCATGGCCTTGACATTGGGATAGCCGTTTTCATCGACAGAAGCGATGAATGCCGTCTTCAACTTGTCGGCCATATTCCCGATTGTCTGTTCCGGATTTCTCATATTATCAATCTGTTATATCAATCTTAAAATTCAAAACAGCTTCTCAATACCTCCTTCTAAAGTAAGTCAATAAAAGCAAAACATATTTTGAGATTTATCAAAGGTAGCAAAAATTTGATAACTTTGTTATCCCGTTAAAAAGATGAAATGATAAACTTCAATGAATACATACACCAGTCCGAGCCTCAAAATATTTAGTGAATTTCTTACGGAACTTGTTGATTGGAGAAAACAATGAGTTGAAAAACAGATATATGCTTGTCAATGCTC
>Ga0073906_1004247_pt1 | contig 14686 bp, 12 predicted proteins | sample Inofromicrocosms_FD_65485 | JGI IMG/M metagenome (GOLD analysis project Ga0073906, IMG submission 65485) | Mouse cecum microbial communities from Vienna, Austria - Inoculum for glucosamine and mucus D2O microcosms | ecosystem: Host-associated > Mammals > Digestive system > Large intestine >... | reverse complement strand
CATCCGGACTCACCATTTCATCAAAAGGTCATGGGGGCTCAGGAGGCGTTGGCCTTGAGCCCCCATGACCTTTTGTCCGCCCCTTCCGCGCCACACGTAAATCATTTCATAAAAATCGTGGCCATGAAAATACGGCATCTGGCACGTCGTGTGCTTGCGAATGCTAAATTCTGCCGAAACCCGCACCAGGATTTCGCGGATGGAGAAGGAAAAGACGTCTTCCTCCTTTTTTCCATGGGCGGCAATCCATGCGGCCACGTCCCTGTTCTTCACGGAATCGTCACCCTTTCCAGATACCCCATGCCCCATCCGCCGTTCATAGAATTCCCTGATTTTTTGCATGACGCGGCCGCCATTTTCAAACTCATCATTGACGGCCGCTTCCAGCCCTTCCCCCAACCGATACGCGTCCTCCGCCTCTTGCCGCTCAAACTCCGCCGCCAGCCTCGCGTCTATCAACCCACTCTGTAACTCGTACACCAACGCTCCCCTTCCCCCGACAATTCTTTCCCAATCAAGAACGCCGCCGGCGTTCTTGCGGCGGCGCACAAGTCAGCTATGCTGACAAAATACATCTTTGTGCGCCTGCCATCCGCCGGAGGCTTTATCTCAGTCAGAGATTGGACTCCCACTAAGACAAATTTATTTTTACTCACCACTTAAAGAAGCGGGAGTCTTCTTCGACTGAGATAAACGCTCTATCGTCAGTCCAATTGCTTCCTTCCAATCACGATGGAGGCGAATCCGGGCGACAAAAAGTCCGCCATCGTCTGCCCCGGACGCATGCACTGGCGCACGTCCTCCCCTTTGCAAAACGGCGAGGAAAACGGAAACCCTTTCTCGAAATCCAAATGTCGCGCCACATCCATATAATCTTGTAACACGGCTTTTGGCCTCATTTCAAAGTCATGCGCCATGACGATTCTCTCGAAATCGATTCCATTCGCCTTCTCCAGCGTCTCCCGATAAACGGAAAGCGGCTCGGACTCCTCCAAAAACAACCACAAACCACTATTGATAGCATCGCCCACGTAAAGCAGCTTTTCCTCCGGGCACAACAAACCGATACTGCCCTTCGTATGTCCCGGCAGTTCGACGACCCGCAGCGTCCTCCCGCCGAGGTCGAACACATGCCCCTCCTCCACGGGAACCAGATTGCCACACCCCATTTGCAGGTAACGTTCCGCGTCAAAATCCGCCGGAAGCGTCTCAATTCCCGGGAAACGTCCCGCGGACTCCTCGGCCATCCCGATTCCGTCCTTGCGCCCCTGCGGCGAATTGTGCTGCCGACATAACTCCATGTCCTTCGGATGGATATACACCTCTTCCTCAAACCAGCAGTTGCCACAAGCATGATCCAGATGCCCATGGGAATTGACCACGTAAAGCGGCAAATCCGTGACCGCGCGCACCGCCTCGTGCAAGTCGCCGAACCCATGCCCCGTGTCAAATAACAGCGCCCTTTCCTCTCCCACGATCAGGTCCATGTGCACGCCATTGTTAAAAATCCGGTAAATGCCGGGGCCGGCCTCCTTTATGTAATAGCACCCGACCTTTTTGCAGGCATTCAAATCACTCACAATCCGCTCCACATATGCCTGGTACATTTTAAGCCCTTCCTCCCGCGACATTTCCTTTGTCTCCGCCATGTCAGACACGCCTCCTTTATTTTTTATATATTTCATGATGCCACAAAAAACTTGTCACCCTACTTTTTCCCCTTGGAAAATTCACTTGCCGCCTTCACCCATCCCATCAGCTCGCCGTCAATCTCCTCTTCCGAAGCAACCAGTACATGATGCGTCCAACGGTTCGGATACGGCTCCACTGCCGCGTCGATACAGGGGGGATTCCACACGGTGTCCTAGCCCGAACGTGACCGTGATATAATCCTCCGGCCGTTCCTTCGCCTTGCGCACGGGGGCAAAGGAAACGAACGCGAACTGATATCCCTTCGCTTTCCCCGCGTCCAGTTTGTTGGCAAACGCGATTTGTGTTTTTTGTACTTTGACATCCACGTCCCCGACCTCCGCGAAAACCTTCCGCTCGAAGACTTCGTACAGCGGCAATGCTCCCGGCTTCTTCTCAAAAAAACAAAGTATGCCCTGGTCCATTTGTCATTTCTCTCCCCTCGCAGGTTGTACCAAATTGGATTGTTTACAAAATTCTGACGAAATCGCCTTTGTCGGGCACACCGCCTTACATTTTCCGCAACGGATGCACTCCGGCCCGTTGATGTCTTTCGTAACCTCGACGTCCATGGGGCAAGCGCGTTCACACCTTCCACATCCAATACATTCATGTTCATCCAGCTTCATCCGGTAGAAACTGAATCTGTTAAATACGGAGTAAAATGCTCCCAACGGGCAAAGATACCGACAAAACGGCCGACTGACAAACATGGACGATACCAAGATGAGCACCAGAACCGCGACCTTCCAATCGAACAAGATGCCAATTAACTCCCGCAGCCTCGGATTGGCCGCCACCAAGGGCAGGCCTCCCCCCAACGTTCCGGCGGGACAGACATATTTGCAAAAATAAGGAATGGAAATCCCGTTTTCTGACACTGCAAATAGAGGCAGTACGATTACGAACACGAACAAGACGACGTATTTTACATACCTCGCCGGTTCGTCAAACTTTTTCGGCACGTTCCATTTCGGCACGGGAATTTTATATAACAAATCCTGGACGAGGCCAAACGGACACAACATCCCGCAGACCAGCCTGCCCAGCACGATGCCAAAAAGCATCAGCGAGCCCAGCACGTAAAACGGGAAACGCCCCCCGCCCAGTGCCGCCTGCAAGGCACCGATTGGGCACGCGCCCAACGCGCCCGGACAAGAATAGCAATTCAAGACCGGCACGCAAAACGCCTTGCTCTTCCCGGTAAAGATTTTCCCTTTGGCAAATCCGATGGCATAACCGTTGATGACCGCCGCAGAAAGCAGCTGCACCACGCGCTGGAAGGAAATCTTATTCCCATATCCGTAATGACTCCCTCGTCCGTCGTTTTTCCCTCGTTCGTCATTCCTCATCCGATTCCTACGCATTCCAGACATATCCTCACCGCCTTCTGCATAACATCCAAATGTTCCTGCCGCGCCAGGCCGATTCCGATAAAGAGCAGGGAAACGGCAAGCACGGCGAGTCGGACGGCTTTTAATCGAAAAAATGTCATTTCACTTCTTCCTCCCCCATCGACCTTAACGTGGCATTAATCCCCGCCAAAAAGGCCTCTTTTGTATCCTCCTGGCGGCCTATGATTTCCTCGCCGACGATGTTCCCATCCTTGTCCACGAAAATCGTGGTCGGCGTGTATATGATTCCCATACAAACCTCCGCAAGATCCCCATTCCCACTAATTAACGTGATTCCCGTAAATCCCGCCTCGCTAAGAATTCGCTCTGTTTCGGCCTTCCCCCGTTCCCCGTCAAAATTCACGGTAATAATCTGCACGTTGTCAGGCAACTCTTTCGCAAGCTCGGCGATTTCCGGCATCTCTGCCACGCACGGGCCGCATCCCACGGACCAAAAATTGATGACCGTCACGTCCTTCTCCGCCAAATCATCCTGCGTGAACGTTTCCCCGTCCAACGTTTTCGCCTCAAAAGATTTCAACTCGCCCAGTTCGCTCTTCCCACTCGCGTCGTCGCCTAATCCACCATTCGCGTCATGGCTCGAATCATCACCCGAAACATCGTCGGAATCGTCACCCGAAACATCCTCCGACCGGCTTCCATCGGTAAAATTACCGGGTGTCCTGCCATCAGAACAACCGTTCGCGAAGATACCGGCCACAATCATCACGCCAAGCAACAATGCCATTGCGCTTCTTTTTTTCATAAGATTCATATGCTCCTTTCCAGTTACTATTCACGGGGCTGTACGCCCCGCCGCACAGCCACCGTCCGATAAAGTGATGGTGCCAGTGGGCATCCAGCCCATTGCCGGTGACAATTTTAGATGGCTGGATGCCGTTACAATCCACGGCCGGTTAAGCCGTGAATTGTAACCCTTTCCAAAAGTTCCATTCTTCTTGCAAAAAACCGCCCTTGCGATATGGACGGCTTATGCATTATAATTTGTTTTGTCATGGTTCATACAAGACTGAACCATGACTCTGTTTCCACTTTATCTTAATTCCAGTTAATAGCCTCATGCAATATGGTTTCCCTATTTTCAATTTCCCTTGTCGCCTGCTACAATTCTGCACGTTCCGACGGCGTGACTTTTGTAAAATCAGAATCCCACGCGAGCACTAATTTTATCCTCTGTTTTGTCGGCCTATCCAATCCCTCAATATACTTTACGGCTTTCTTGCTGTATTCAATTTGCACCATTTAGGCCTTCCCTCCCTCTTTGGGGTCATTATCCCTTGAAACAATTATATATTATTAAACCATACCCGTCAATTACAAGTTTTCCACGCTTAAAAGCAATCGAACAAGTGGTGTCGTGTGCCGGTGGCACACCTTTGGCACGAACCGAAGCGGGAGCGTAGAAGCACATAATCCCGTAAATAGATAATATGAACCGTCCTATCCTAAACATACCAAACCGGAATCTGCAATATATTTTCCCGCAGCATCCCCGCCTCCGGGCAATTGCACACGATGGCCCCCGTTCCCCGCTTCTTCCCCGGAATCTGATCCAACACGGAAAACGCTGCCGTCATGATGGCCTTGCTCCGCTCGTTTTTCTTGATTTCTATCGGGTACAGCGTCCCATTTTCCTCGATAATCAAGTCAATCTCGGCCTCCACCTCCACCGACTTTCCATCTTCTTTTACCTTTTTCTTGTCCCTTCCCCGATAATAAGATACAAAATGCCGGTACTCCATCCCCTCGTTGGAAAATGATTTCAGGATTTCGGACACGACGAACGTTTCAAATATATGGCCGCTCATCGCACCATATGCCAGGTTCTCCGCCGTCAGCCACCTCGTAAGGTAACATACGAGCCCCGTGTCCCGGAAATATAACTTCGGCGATTTCGTCGCCCGTTTCAATATACTTGACGTGTACGGCTCCAGCAAGTAGACGATTCCTGATGCTTCTAAAATAGAAATCCAATTCTTGACCGTTCCCATGTCCTTCCCGATTTCGGACGCTATGCTACTATAATTGAGCACCTCCCCGGTTCTTGCCGCCACCGCAATCATGAACTGGCGAAACACGTTCAAATCCTGCACCGCCGCCAATTCCCGGACGTCCCTCTCCATATAGGTTTTAACGTAATCCGCATAAAAGGCCGCCCACTCCTTGTCCGCGTCCCAAAGCTCCGGATAACTCCCCCGATGAATGATTTCCCATATGTTTTCCGGCTTCTTTACTGACTTTTTGCGTTCCAGCACGTATTCCATCGTCGGCAGGAAATGCCGGTTAAAAGAATCCCCCATGCTCTCGCGCATGGACAAACCGGATAACTCAATAATTCCAATCCGCCCCGACAAGGATTCTGAAACGTTCTGCATCAAATGAAACGGCTGGGAACCAGATAGGAAAAATAGCCCGCGCTCCTCGCTCTCGTCACATTTGATTTTCATATATCGAAACAACTCCTGCGCCCGCTGCACCTCGTCAATCGTCACCGGCGGCGGGTTCAGCGTCAAAAACATGTCCCCCGCCTCCCGCGCCTGCTGTTCCATGAACGGATCGTCCAAAGACACGTACCGCCTGTCCTCGAACACTTTTTTCAGCAGCGTTGATTTGCCTACCTGCCTCGCGCCCGTCACCAGTACCGCCTTATACGTCTTTTCGTACTTTAATAATCTTTCTTCCAAGGCCCGCGAAATATACTTCATGCGGACACCTCCCTCCAAGCCAAGTGATGGCGGATTCGGAATTGTTTTCCGAATCTGCCATCATTCTACCATAGTACGCCATTTTATTCAAGCTTTTATTCTATTCGCCCTCCCTTTTAATACGGATTCTTAACGTCCCTCTTCCAGACGCTTACCCGAAACCGCGGCCTCACGCCTCTAAAAGTTCCAGGATTTCCTCCCTGCTCAGGCTCCCCAGTTGGCCGGTCTCACCACCCATCACCTGCTCCGCAAGGTCTTTTTTCTTCTCCTGCAGTTTCTCGATTTTTTCCTCGATCGTCCCCTTTGCAATCAGCTTGTAGACCGTCACCTTCTTCGTCTGCCCGATTCGGTGCGCGCGGTCCGTCGCCTGGTTTTGCACGGCCAGGTTCCACCACGGGTCATAATGGATGACCACGTCCGCCCCCGTCAGGTTCAGCCCGACGCCGCCCGCTTTCAGCGAAATCAAGAACACCGGCACGTCCCCGCCGTTAAACTCCTTCACCATCTCCAGACGCTTCTCCTTCGTCGTACTCCCGGTGATCATGTAATACGGAATTTGCATGGACTCCAAATTTCCCTTTAAGATTTCCAGCATCGTGGCGAACTGTGAAAAAATCAACATCCTATGCCCGCCGTCCATCGCGCTTTGAATAAGCTGCAGGCAAGCTTCCAGTTTCGCCGCCTCCCCCTTATAATCCTCAAAACACAAGGACGGGTCGCAACAAATTTGCCGAAGCCTCGTCAGTTCCGCCAAAATCAACAGTTTGTCCTTGTTGAAATCCTCCTCGTTGCGCCCGGCAAGCCTTTCCTTCATATGTAACACTTGTCCGTCATACAACTCCCGCTGCCTCGTTCCAAGCCTTACATAGCGGGACTCCTCCAATTTCTCCGGCAAATCCTTTAAAACGTCCTCCTTCAGCCTGCGCAGGATGAACGGCCCCACCATTTTCTGCAGGCGCGCCATCGCCTCCTCGTCCTGACTCTTCACAATCGGAATCTCAAGTTCCCGCCGGAACACGTCGTAGCCGTACAAAAACCCTGGCATCAGGTAGTCGAATATGCTCCACAACTCGCTCAGCCGATTTTCAATCGGCGTACCGGTCAGGGCGTAGCGAATCCTGCTTTTTACCACCTTTACCGCCTTTGCCGCCGCGGTCGTGTGGTTCTTGATGTACTGCGCCTCGTCGATGACCTCGTACCCGAATTCCTTGCCCTCGTAAAAGGAAATGTCACGCTTCAAAAGGTCGTACGACGTTACCAGCACGTCAAACTCCTTATAGGCCTCTATCTTTTCCTGCCGCTCCTCCTGCGTCCCCGTGACCAGGGACACGTTCAGTCCGGGCGCGAAACGCGCGAATTCTTCTCCCCAGTTGAAAACCAGGGCGGCCGGGGACACGACGAGGGAAACCATGGCCCGCCCCTCCTGCTTCGCCGCCAAAAGCACCGCGATGGCCTGCATCGTCTTGCCGAGCCCCATGTCGTCCGCCAGGATCCCCCCAAACTGCCAGTTTTCCAACGTGCGCAGCCATTTATAACCGTCCTTCTGATATTTACGCATAATTCTCGACAAGCTTTTCGGCACTTCAAAATCGGCGTCCTTGACCGTTTTAAACCCCTTTACCACTTCCCGAAAATGGCTGTCGCGCTCACTGTATACCGCCTCGTTTTCTTCCAGCATCTTGTCCATGTACAACGTGCGGTACATCGGAAGGTGCACCTTTCCCTTGATGAATTCCTTTGGCTTCAAGTGCATGGTGTCCACCATTTCCGCGAGCATGCGAAGCGCGGAATCGTCCACGTCCAAAAATGACCCATCCTTTAAGCGGTAATATTTTCTCTTCGTGCGATAGCTCCCCAAGATGTCCAGCAATTCGCTCTGCGAGACGTCATCCGTCTCAACGTCAAGTTCCAAAAGGCCCGACGACACGGAAACGCCCACGGAAACCTTCATTTTTCGGATGGCATGATAATCCCGAAACCGTTTCGTGCAACGCACTTCGCCCAGTTCCATCAGCCGCTGCGTCCCGTTTTTCATCACGTCGTAAATCAGTTCCTCGTCCCCGCCGCAATGCAGCTCCCCCTTCTCCCAATCAATCCCGGGAAGCCACTGCATCACTTGGAAGACCACCTCTTGTTCACGGGCACCGTCGCGAAACGACGCGAAAAGCGCACCTCCGCCTTCACCCATGGAATCCAGGGCATTGACATCCTCGTCCCCGTACCTTGCATGAACCCGGCAGACGACGTTGTGCTCCGGCGCGTCCAGGTAAAAGACGAACCGAACGTCGGGAAGCAGGTAGGAGCGAATTTTCTCCGAATCCGTCTCCGACACGTCCACCACGTCCTGAAGCTGCGGCAAAATCCGATAATAAAATTCCGACAAATGATTTCGCCCCATGTTGAATGAAAACTTGTTTCCCCATGCCAAATTTGCCAAAGGCTCTATTTTTTGCGAAAAATCGCGGTCGACCCGGCAAAGGTGTTCCCCGTTGATATAATAAGCCGTGTCCGTCCCCTGATACAATTCTGGAAGCGTCCCTCTCACCAGAATCCCATGAAATTCATCGTCCTTTTCCGTTTCCACCCTGGAAATCTGCATCGTCACCCTGGGATTTTCTTCCGCACAAGACAACACGCTCTTTTTCTTGCTTTTTCCGTCCTTGTCCTCGAATTCGACTTTCTCGTCCGCCATCTGGGCGTAAAATTCATCCAGCCTCCAGCCAAACAAATCCAGGGAACCCCCAACGCCCCGTTTTCGATTGCCATAATAATCCCGATTATCCATCAACCGTTGCAAGAACTTTTCTTCCTCGCGCACGACACGGTTGATAAAGCGGATCCACCCCTGCGCTTGTTCCGTAAAGCGTTTGAGGTCATGATGAATCTCCGTGGAGCTTCCATAAACGCCCACCGCCGAATGTTTGACGTTTTCGCAAAACTCATCCAGTTTTTTACGACAAAAAGCTTTCCCTCCCCGACTTTAAATGACACGGACAATTCGCCGTCCTTTTTCATCAGTCTTGGGACGAACTTTAATTTCTCCTCTTCATCCCGGGCATCCGACATGAGCAGGTTTGCCCGTTTATGCTGATAATATTCCATGATCCAGCGGGCGGACGCGTCCGTGGCATCACCGATATTGTGCGCGTCCAGATACCGTTCCAGTAATAGGAGCGCGCCCGCGGTATACACGCATTTTCGTTCCTTGGAAAGCCACGAATAATAGTCCTTCCTGCATTCCGGGCAACCACATTCTGTCGAGAAGACCTCCTTTTGTAAAAAAAGGATTTTTATCGGGAATTCCGCCTTCCCCGATTTCCCAATCGCCCCGAGCATTGCCATGGGCTGCCCTCCGTCTCTGTCATAACCGGAAGAAACCTCTTGGATTTGGATTTTCCCTTGTCGAACCAACCGCTCCCCCTCTTCAAACGTCGCCTGCGGAATTTTCATGGATTTGCGAATACTTTTTCCATCAAAATATTTGTATGCTTCCAATTTTTTTAATGTCTTGGCCGCATTTTCAGAATCCCCCTCCTCCTGCGTCCATGAACTGCCAAGCACTGAAAACTCCGCTTCCAACCGCTTGGAAAGTTCCTGCTCTTTCCGAAGCTTCGCCTGCTCCTGCTTTTTTCGTTCCTCCTCGGCGAGGCGTTCCTCTTCCCTATGCCGTTCCTCGGCCTGCCTCTCTTCCTCTTTGCGCCGTTCTTCGGCCTGACGTTCTTTCTCTTCCTTGCGGCGCTTCTCGGCCTGACGGCGTTCCTCCGCCTTGCGCCGTTTTTCGGCCAAACGGCGGGCCTCTTCTTCCTCTCTTTGCCTCTTTTCCACACGACGGCGGGCTTCCCCTGCCTTTTGTGCCCTGATTTTTTCCCGCCGCTCCTCCTCCGCCTTGCGCTTCTCGTATTCCGCCCTCGCCGCCTCCTCGGCTTTTTGCCTTTGTTCCTCTTTCTTTTTGGCCGCCTCGGATTTTCGCTTCTCACGCGCCAGGCGGCGTTCTTCCTGCTCCTGCCGCCGCGCCCGCTCTTCCTCTGACACCTTTTGCTCCTGCTTCTTCTTTTCTTCCTGCCGAAGCCTCTCGTCCATCTTAAGCCAGGCTTCCATCAAGTCCGCCTCGCTCTGCTTCTTCTCCGACGCGTCCTGCTTCTTCTCCGACGCGTCCTGCTTCTTCTCAACCACGCCCGTCATTCCCTCAACCGCATAAAGGGTCGCCGCCATATGCTCGCAATATCTGCCAATTTTTGCCGCCGGGCACTTACAGCGCATCCTGCCCAACTCCCCGGCCTTTATTTTAATCGACACCTCGAATCGTTCCTTGCCAAGAACTGCCGCCGTATACCCGCCGTCCACTTCCTTCAGGTCGTCTACCTTTCTCTTTAGATAAGCATTCCTTCCCCGCTCTAACGTGTCCTTGTCAAACTTTTGCTTCCACTCCAACTTTTCCATCATTGGTGTTCCCATGCCAACGTATCCCCTTCATCTCAACACAAAACCAACACCCGTCCACCCAATTCTCTTAATCTTTTATACCTTGTACCTTGTTTGTAACGCGTATTAATTCTTCCTCGTGGTAATGCGGTACACAGCACGAATTCCTTTACGTCCTTTAAATCTAGCAAAGTCCTATACGCTTCATATTCATCATCCTGACGGGATGCGATACAATCAAGCCTAGAAATGTCAGCCATTGCCGAATTCGTCCTTAATAATACCGTGCGCATTGCCGAAACCTCATGCATGTAGTCTCTGGTAACGGCATCAATCAAATCGAATTCACTATATGCCATAGGACAAGACGATACGGAAAACTCATTTGCCTGAATCATGTCTTCATTCCCTATAACATAAAGCTTTATGATTATATCATATCCTTTCCCTTTAGACAATCATTATTACTTTTTAATCAGGTTAATATAAATCAAGTCAAACATATAATTATTTATTCCATGTATCACCAATTGACAATCCGACCTTTTTCCTTTATACTGTTTTTATTACATTTGTAAGACCAAAAGCCACTTTGCATGAAACCGCACTCAGCGGGCACAAAATTGTAACGAATCGAAGGAGGAACCGCCATGAAACGATTGCCCCAGATTTCCGAGGCCGAGTTCGAGGTCATGAAAATCATCTGGAAACACGCCCCCATCAGCACCAACGAAATCACGGAAAAACTGGTACGCAACACGACGTGGAGTCCCAAGACGATTCAGACCCTGATCAAACGGCTCGTGACCAAGGGCGCGCTCTCCTACGAAAAGCAAGGGCGCGTGTTCGTATACACCCCGCTGATTAAAGAAGATGAATTCATCGGCCAGAAAAGCCGTTCCTTTTTGGAGCGTTATTTTGATGGAAATATTACCACCATGGTATCCTCTTACGTGGAACATGATGCCCTTTCCGACGAGGAACTCAATCAACTGCGGGAAATCCTCGGCAGGCGCCCCGACGATACAACCATGGATGAAAGGGGTACGACATGACTGATTTTATGGTACGTTTCCTTTTATGTAACGGTTTTCTTTGTGCCATCATTGCCGTTTTATTTTTCATGAAACGAGTCTTCAAAAACAGCCTGCCCGCCCGAACACAGTATCACATGTGGTTCTTGCTGTTCCCCATGTTGGCGGTTCCCCTTCTTCCTTTTCACGTGGTCAGATTTTCACAAATCATCGCCTGGATGGAAGGCCTGAAAAACAGCATATTATCAAACATAGAAATCACGCCTGACCTCGTGTCCAACACGAACTTAACGGCAACTTCTAATCCAGACATGGCCGGTACCGCTGACCGGATGAACGATTTCGCCGTTTCCGTCACCAGCCGGACGCCGCCTGTCGCCGGATGGTCGTTATTCGGAATCTGGATGACGGGCATCTTTATCATGCTCTTCTTATTGGCCAATGCCGCTCGCCGTCTGCATGCCTTGAAATCGTCATCCCTCCCTTTGCAAAACACGAACGTGCAAAGGTTATACAGACATTGCCTGTCAGAGACAAACGTGACGAAAAGCATTCCCATTTACAGCACGGCCTACCTTAATTCCCCGATGATTGCAGGGGTTTTGAGCCCACGCATTTACCTGCCGATTCGCCTCGTCTCCGACGATACCGGCAATCATGAATCCGCCATGCGCCATGTCTTGCTACACGAATTGCAGCATTACAAACATAAGGATAACCTTGTCAATTATCTGGCATGCATCATGCGGGCACTCTATTGGTTTCACCCCCTCGTCCGCCTTGCCCTGAATGAAATGCAAAACGACCGCGAGCTTGCCTGCGATACCTCCGTTTTGGATTTACTCGACGAGGACTCTTACAAGGATTATGGCAATGCCTTGATACATTATGCGTCAAAGATGTCCCATGCCGTCCCACCGCTCACCACCGGCCTTGGACACGACATGGAACAAATGAAGCGACGCATCCTCCACATCGCCACTTATAAAAAACCGACGCGCCGCCAGAAAACCAACGGCCGAATCGTTCTCGCGCTGACTGGCGCCCTTTTTCTTGGGCTTGCGCCAATATTATCCACCCGGGCGGCGGATGATACACACTACGAGTGGGAAATGCTTTCAAATCCTCCGAAAGCGTTTTCAGAAAATAATCCAGCCAATATCTCTTATGCGGATTTTTCCGCTCATTTTGGGGAATATGAGGGAAGCTTTGTCTTATATACCTTGACGGACTCGAAGAGTCCGCTGGCACAAAGCGCGTCAGATGTGGGATGCCCGGATGGATATGCCCTGGCGGATGGCACCTGGACGGTTTACGACCTGGAGCGGGCCACCACGCGGGTCGCTCCGAACTCCACCTACAAAATCTACGACTCGTTATTTGCGCTGGAAGAAGGCATCATCACACCGGAAGATTCCTTCCACGCATGGAACAAAACCAATTATCCTTTCACCGAGTGGAACGCCGACCAGACCCTATCATCCGCCATGGCCTCTTCCGTCAACTGGTATTTCCAAACCTTGGACGAACGGCTGGGGAAATCCACCCTGCACTCCTACCTGCAAAAAATCGGATATGGCAACGAAAACGTCAACGGCGACCTCGCGTCCTATTGGTTGGAATCCACGTTGAAAATCTCCCCCGTGGAGCAGGTCGAACTTCTCGTTTCCCTCTATCGAAATGACTTTGGCCAAACTAACTTTCGCCAAAATGACCTTGACCCAAACGACTTTGACGACCACCTTCACTTTGTCCCGGAGCACGTACAAGCGGTAAAGGATGCCATTCGCCTATCCGCCTCCGCAAGCGGGACACTTCACGGCAAAACCGGAACCGGGCGTGTTGACGGGCGCAACGCAAACGGCTGGTTCGTGGGATTTGTGGAAACGGATGAAGCCTCCTACTTTTTCGCCACGTATTTGCATGCAGAAGAAAACGGCTCGAATCATACGAATATCCAATCCTGGTTCACCGCTTCTGAAAATGGGGAAGCCCCTACAAGCACGCTACAAGAAGCCGCCGGAAGCGATGCGGCAAGAATCACGCTGGGCATACTAAAAGACATGGGAATATGGAAAGAACCGCTCATTTCACCCGATACTGATACCCCGGTATCCTTTCTTCCCCACCCAGGATTTGGTTGCCCAGATACAAAAAACCGCCGCCCTCCTTCCGCCGCACCGTGAGACGATGGGTAATCAGCGCGTCGTCGCACAGCCCCATGTCGCACACCGCGTCCACCGTCAGCGTGACCGTTCCGTCCCCGTTTTCCTCCACGCAGACGACCTCCGGGAGGGAAGTGGAAAACGGCGTGAGGGAAAAATTCATGCACCCAAGCCTCGCCCATGCGTAAGCTTGTTTTTCCTCGTCATAAGCCGCCCACTCGCGAAGCTGCGCCACTCCCACTGGCAGATACTCTGTCATTAAGGCCTCAAACTCTGCCGCCGGAATCCACCGTCTTGTTTTGTTCCCTTCCGCAAAGTCCACGTTCCCGGCATTTTCTCCCGGCAAATCCACGCCTTCCCCCGCATATTCGCCCCCGCTGTCCGTATCATATCGTTTCCCATATTTCATTTGATAAAAATATTCATACAACCCGTTATAATCCAACCCTGCCATGTTTTCCGCGTCCCAATTCGAACAAAGCAAATTATTTCCTTGATATCCCAGTGGCAATACGCATTTTTCCGACCATTCCCGGCACTCGCCGGACAATGGCCGCACCCTTACCAGGCCGCTCCCATCCACGATTTCCGTCACCTCCGGCGGCTTCGGCACGCACATTTTATAACAAAACCAGCCCTTATTTGTATAATTCCACTCCTCCATCCTCGTACAAGCAATCCCCGAAACCTTCACCGCCCCTTTCGCGTCCCACGCCGAGTATGCCGACAAGACGTACATGTCACTCCCGTCATAATAAAATTTTTGCCGCGCGATTGCCCCGTCCCGGCAAACCTTGTACAGCACGGCGGTTCCGCGTTTTCCCAACTCGCAATCCAGCAAAAACGCTTCCAATTCCTGATAATGTTCCATCACGGAATAACGTAGCGCGTCCATCACCGAAATATTTTGACTGGCAATCCGCGCTTTCATCGACAACATCGCCTCGTCCGAAATGATGCGGCCGTAAACATTTTCCCCGCCTGCGGATAAATCCGCTTTTCCGGCCAATTCCATCATCTTCTCCAAATCCCGTTTTGCCTCTTGTTTTTCTTCCTCGGTCACCGGAAGATCATACCCCTTTTCCAACCGCTCGCGTTCCTCCGCCTCGCCCGACGGAAAGCCATATCCTTTTTCCAACCGTTCGCGTTCCTCCGCCTCGCCCGACGGAAAGCCATATCCCTTTTCCAACCGCTCGCGTTCCTCCGCCTCGCCCGACGGAAAGCCATATCCTTTTTCCAACCGTTCGCGTTCCTCC
>Ga0073906_1004239_pt1 | contig 14707 bp, 8 predicted proteins | sample Inofromicrocosms_FD_65485 | JGI IMG/M metagenome (GOLD analysis project Ga0073906, IMG submission 65485) | Mouse cecum microbial communities from Vienna, Austria - Inoculum for glucosamine and mucus D2O microcosms | ecosystem: Host-associated > Mammals > Digestive system > Large intestine > Cecum... | reverse complement strand
AAATACATAAAATTATAAAATCATGGCAAAGATTATTGGTATAGACCTGGGCACCACGAATTCATGCGTGGCAGTTCTGGAAGGCAAGGATCCTGTAGTGATACCCAACAATGAAGGACGAAACACTACCCCGTCGGTAGTAGCATTCACCGATGGTGGCGAGCGTAAGGTAGGCGATCCGGCCAAAAGGCAGGCTATCACCAACCCTACAAGGACAGTATACTCCATCAAGCGCTTCATGGGCGAGAAATGCGACCAGGTGACCGATGAAATAAAGCGCGTACCTTATAAAGTGGTATGTCAGAACGACATGCCGAAGGTTGACATAGATGGCCGCAACTATACTCCGCAGGAGATTTCGGCAATGATTCTCCAGAAGATGAAGAAGACTGCCGAGGATTACCTGGGACAGCCTGTTACTGAGGCCATCATCACCGTTCCGGCCTACTTTGACGATTCGCAGCGTCAGGCCACCAAGGATGCCGGCGAAATCGCAGGCCTCAAGGTGATGCGCATCATCAACGAGCCTACGGCTGCCGCCCTTGCCTATGGTCTCGACAAATCGCAGAAGGAACAGAAAATCGCCGTGTTCGACCTCGGTGGCGGTACGTTCGATATCTCCATCCTTGAGCTTGGCGACGGCGTGTTCGAGGTTAAGTCGACCAACGGCGATACCCACCTGGGCGGCGACGACTTCGACCATGTGATCATCGACTGGCTGGCCAATGAGTTCAAGAACGACGAGGGCGTTGACCTCCGTCAGGATCCCATGGCCATGCAGCGTCTCAAGGAAGCTGCCGAAAAGGCCAAGATAGAGCTCTCCAACTCCACATCCACAGAGATCAACCTCCCCTATATCACGGCAACCGCCTCAGGCCCGAAGCACCTCGTGAAGACGCTTACACGCGCCAAATTCGAGCAGCTTGCCTCCAGCCTTATTGACGCTGTGGCAGCTCCCTGCCAGAAGGCTCTTCAGGATGCCGGCCTTACCGCCAACGAAATCGACGAGGTTATCCTCGTGGGCGGCTCCACTCGTATCCCCGCAATACAGGAGAAAGTAAAGCAGATCTTCGGCAAGGCTCCCAACAAGGGCGTGAACCCCGATGAGGTTGTGGCCATAGGTGCTGCTATCCAGGGTGGCGTGCTCAGCGGCGATGTCAAGGATGTGCTTCTTCTCGACGTTGTGCCTCTGTCGATAGGTATAGAAACCATGGGCGGCGTGATGACCAAGCTTATCGACGCCAACACCACGATACCTACCCGTAAGAGCGAGACGTTCTCCACGGCTGCCGACAATCAGCCCGAGGTTACCATCCGTGTTCTCCAGGGTGAGCGCCCGATGGCTGCCGACGACAAGCTCCTCGGCGAGTTCAACCTCGGCGGCATAGCTCCCGCACCCCGTGGCGTGCCCCAGATCGAGGTGACCTTCGAGGTGGATGCCAACGGTATCCTCAACGTTACCGCCAAGGATAAGGCTACAGGCAAGGAGCAGTCGATACGTATCGAGGCTTCCAGCGGTCTCAGCGACGCCGAAATACAGCGTATGCGCGACGAGGCAAAGGCCAACGAGGCCGCCGACAAGCAGGCTAAGGAACGTGCCGACAAACTCAATCACGCCGACTCCGTGATATTCCAGACCGAGAAGCAGCTCGCCGAACTCGGCGACAAGATTCCCGCCGACAAGAAGGCCAACGTTGAAAGTGCCCTCCAGCGCCTTAAAGATGTTCACAAACAGCAGCTCGTGGAGGATGTTGATTCTGCCGTCAAGGCTGTGACGGATGCATTCCAGGCTGCCGCCCAGGACATATACAATGCCCAGAACCAGGCAGGAGCACAGGCCGGCCCGCAGCAGGGTCCTGCCTCCAACCCCAACGACGACAAGGAAGTTTCCGACGTCGACTTCGAGGAAGTGAAATAATATCAAAAGAGATATAATACCCAAAAGGAGTGTGGCTTTCATAGCTGCACTCCTTTTTTGCAGAGCACCCTATTGAATATCTTGTGGAGAATGCTTAATTTTGTGTTTGGAAACTTTTAACACTCAAAATACGACAATGAAAGATTTGAAAGGAACAAAGACGGAGCGCAATCTGATGGATGCGTTTGCCGGTGAGTCGCAGGCCCGCAACAAATACACGTACTATGCGTCGAAAGCAAAGAAAGAGGGATACCAGCAGATAGCCGCACTCTTCGAGGAGACAGCCAACAACGAAAAGGAGCATGCCAAGATATGGTTCAAGCTTCTCAACGGAGGTAACGTACCCGACACGCTGGCGAATCTTGCCGATGCAGCCGCCGGCGAGAACTTCGAATGGACCGACATGTACAGCCGCATGGCCAAGGAGGCCGACGAAGAGGGCTTCAACGACATTGCCAAGCTCTTCAGAATGGTGGGCGAAATAGAAAAACACCATGAGGAGCGCTACCGCAAGCTCCTGAGCAACATAGAGAAAGGTATCGTATTCTCCCGCGAAGGCGACACCATATGGATATGTCGCAATTGCGGACACGTGGTGATCGGAAAGAATGCTCCCGAGGTCTGCCCCGTTTGCGACCACGCCCAGAGCTATTTCGAGATGAAAGCCGAAAACTATTGATACGCCTCTCTAAGAACAAAAAAGCTGCTTCGGCAGCTTTTTTTGTATGACTACGGGCCGGACTGATTGTCCGACCCGTATCGCGTTAAGTATTGTAGGTCACCCGTAGGTGACAGTCGAGATTACTTCTTAAGCACCTTCTTGCCGTTGATTATGTATAATCCGGCGGGAAGGTCGTCGATCATAGATGCATCGCGTGTGTCGAGCACCAGAACGCCACTGACGTTGTATACCAAGTAGCGACCGCCTGTTTCAACGCCTACCGACTCTACACCCGAGAACACGTAGCCTTCGATGTTGTAGAAGTCTTTCCACTGAGCGGCAGCCTTATACTGGTCAACCGAATTGGGAGCCACATATAGGGTGCACTGCTGTTTGTCGATGTCCTTGAGAGCATCTGTTCCGCAGTCGGGAGGTGTCATGGCCTTGCAATAGAATTTCTTGAGATTTGCGCAGCTTCCGAAAGCCCTTGTGCCGATGGAGGAGACACCGCCGCCCAGACTTATGGAGTCGAGTGCGAGACATCCGTTGAACACGTTGTTGCCGATAGCTACCACGCGCTGACCCACCTCGATGTTCCTGATGCTCTTGCAGTCGCGAAGAAGGTCGTTGCTGATTACGGTAGGCATGTCGGTGATCACCACTTTCTCGATTATGGAGTCGCCATAGAAAGGCGAATAACCGTAAGAGGCGCCGGCAAGATAATTGAGGTTACGGCCGATGGTAAGTTCCTTGATTTTCGAAACGGTGAAGAGCGGACGGTTACCGAACATTGTAGGCATGTAGCCGAGCATCACTTTGCCGCTGCCATCCTCGAATGTCACTTTCTCAAGACTTCTGCAACCCGATACCGAGCCATTGTCCATAAGCTCCACTTTTGCGGGAACGGTGAGTTCCTTGATACCTGAGTAATAGAATGAGGCCACGCCGATATTCTTGAGGTTGGCGGGAAGGTCCACCTTATCGAGCGAATCTGTCCATGCGAAGCAATACCATCCGAGGTCGGTGACTGAGGAGGGTATCGTAACCTTCTTGACGCTGCGGGCATTGTAGATGAAACCGTTGGGCACCATGGTGAACGGATATGTCACGTTGACTTCCTTCATGATGCTCTGACCGCAAAGAAGATAGGTTGCCACCTCCGTAACATTGTAGTTCTTGCCGTTGGCGGTGAATTTCTCGGGGAGTTCCACCGAGAGGTCATCCATAAGATAGCTGCCGTCTACAGCCATGACATTTGCAGGATTCTCCTCTTCGGGCAGATATCTTACGCCCTTGTAGTCGAACCAGGAAGCGAGGTCCTTGCGAACCACTACCCTACCGAAAGCATTGCCGGTTTTAAGAGCGTCGCTGACGGTATATGTGGTACGGTCCATACCGATCTGGTCGCCGCTTGAGGCCAGAGCCTTGTCGAGACCTTCGGGAAGAGTCTTCGAGAAGTTAAATATCTTGTAAAGGCTGTTACAGTTGGAGAAGGCACCTTCGGATACCGACTCCAGGCCATCGTTGATGGTGAGTGACGAAAGGAGGGAGCAGGCGCTGAAAGCGGCGCCGTTGAGTTTCTTCATAGTGGAGGGAAGACGCACAGCACCAATTTTTGTGCCGAAGAATGCATTGTCGTTGATTTCGGTGATACCCTCTCCGAGAACAACCCATGAGATGTCGCTGCCGTAGAATGTCGAGGAATTGATCACACCCACGCTGCCGGGAATCTTGATACCTTTGATGTCGCAGGCATAGAAAGCGCTGCTGGCAAGGTCGGTAAGACTGTTTTCAGGAAGATCCACATAATTTACATGGCAACCGTAGAAAGCGTTGGAACCGATGGATACAACACCTTCGGGAACCACGATGCGCTCGATGGGTTTGTCGTATTTGCCCAGCGTAAAGAATGCGTTGCTTGCTATGGCCTTGAGTGTCTTGGGAAGAGTGAGCGCGGTAATATCAGTGTTATAGAAAGAGTTACCTGCAATCACAGTACATGAGAAGGGATAACCATCCACCATAACCTGGTCAGGAATCACCAACGCGCCCTTGAACTTGGGAGCCCCTGTGAAGTCGAGGGTACTTGCCACGATGTTGTTGCACTTGTAGGTAAGACCGTCAACGGTAACCTCGTCGATTATAATGCTCATGTTGGTGAAATCTTTCCACTGTTCGGCGGCCTTGTAGGCGGCGGCGGAAGCGCGTGGCACGAAGAGCTTGCTGTCGGCGAATTTGACGCCAGAGAAAACATCCTTGCCGGTAGCCGGAATGTCGGTAGCCTGCGATACAAGGTATTTCAGGCCTGTGCAACCTGCAAACGCCTCATCGCCGATATTGGCAATAGACGCGGGGAGTTCCACCTGCGTAAGCTCGGTGGCGCCCTTGAACGCCTGCGGCTGTACAGCTATCACCGTGAAAGTCTCGCCGGCATAGTCAACAGTGTTGCGTGCCAGGACAGAACCCTTGTATACAAGCGTGTCGATATGAGCTATACCTACCGTCTTGTCGTCCTTTGAAATAAGTTCGTATCCGACGCCGGCCACTACAAACAGCTTGTCGCCGACTTGTCCCGACGGGTCGTATGCCTTGATACTCTTGAAGTTTTTCCAATATTCGGCCTGCTGGTAGAGGGCCAGGGATTTCTCGCTGACCCAGAGCATCGTCTTGTCGTAAGTGTTTACGATAGCCTTATCGCCGGTCAGCGCTGGAGGTGTCGGGGCAAGGGATATGAATTTGGTGCATCCCGTGGAGTATCCGAACGCATAGTCGCCGATAGAGGTAACGCTCTTGCCTATCTGGATGGTGTCGGCCTTGGTATTGCTGCGGAAAGCGCTGGCGCCGATGGTAGTAACTTTATCGGGCACGGTGATACCCCGCAGATTGCTGCACGCATGGCACATCCAGTCAGGCACAGCCTCAAGATCTTCGCCGAGGTCGAGAACCTCAAGGGCGGAACATGCCATGAAGGCTCTCGGTCCTATAGTCTTGACAGTCTTTGAAAGACGCATCTCCTTAAGTTTGGCGCTACTGCTGAAAGCAAACTGACCGATGGATGTCACCTTGTTGCCCATCTCGAATGTCACCAGATTCTTGCATTGCTGGAAAGCATTGTTACCGATGGAAAGAATACCGTCGGGAAGCTTCACAGACGTCACGGTCTCGTTAAGCTGGAAGGCCTGGTTGCCGACGGCCGTAACCGTGTAGGTAACGTCGCCATTGGTGACCGTGGCCGGTACAACCACTTCCGCTATGGTGACTGCCTTTGCAGGGCGTGTCACCTCAACAGTTTTTTCGGTAGCCGACAATACCTTGTAACTGATGCCGTCAACTACAAAAGTCTGTGATGTCGATGTTAGCCCTGTCAGCACCGCCAGCGACATAGTCAATAAGAAATGTTTCTTCATAGACTTCTTAAGGATTCAATTGTTACTCTTAATGGCCGTATGGCATCCCTAACCTCTTATTCCTGTAATCTTTAGAATCAATGTATGTTCCCTTCTTTGAATATTCACTTAGGGGTGTTTTTCAAACGACTCATCAATGGCCTGATAAGCAGAATCCGTTAACTCATCAAGACTGCTTCAATAATTTTACCCAAAATTATAAAATTTTAGTTAAGGCTACAAATGTTAATCGAATCTCCCAAATTTTAAGACAAAATCAATTTTCTACAAACATATCCGACATATGTATACTTACAAGTACTATTTATATCAAATTTTCATAGATGCAATATTTAGCCTATTTGCCGATATAGGGAATTACAACACAATTCCACCTTGAAAACTCACGAAAATCATTGATTTTTTAACATTTCACACATCCGGATTTTTACATCGGCATGCCGCTTCCAAAAGATTATTAAGGCATTTCACACGTTATAATGAGTGGAAACACCATCAATCATGGGCAATGAGCATAAGACGCACGATATACACACTTCTGATATTGGGCATGACGGCAACCTTCGGCTTGTCATGCAGCCATTCGCACGATGATCATGACGGCGAGCATAAAGATGTGGCAGCGGCACGACAGACCGGAACCGAGGCGGGACATGAGGATGAGATTACTATGAGTCACGAGGCCATAGAGCTGGCCGGCATAAAGACGGAGACAGTGGCTCCCGCTCCTTTCAGCTATGTAATAAAGACAGGTGGCCGTATACAGTCGCCGTCGGGAATGCAGGGGGTTGTGACGGCCAAGGCCTCCGGGATAGTGAACTTCACCAACAAGACTTTGGCCACGGGTACTCCCGTCAGTGCAGGACAGACGCTCTTCACCATCAGCTCGCGGGGCATGGAGCAGAGCGACGGCCAACAGACGGCGGCCATCAATCTGCAGTTAGCGGAAACGGAGCTGAAACGCGCCGAGGAATTGGTAAAGGATAACCTCATATCAAAGCGCGAGTACGAAAAGATCAGGAGCAATTACGCCAATGCGAAGGCGTTGGCGCAGGGAGTGGCGGTGCGTGGAGCTACGGGTGCCGTTGGGGCATCGTCGCCTGTCGGCGGTTACATTACGGCAGTGAACGTGTCGCAGGGACAGTTTGTGAACCAGGGCGACCTCCTTGCCACTGTCTCCCAGAATCGCCGGCTGCATCTTCGTGCCGATGTCAGCGAAAGGCAATGGGAGAACCTGGGTGCCATAACCGGTGCCAATATCGTGATTCCCGGCAATGACAAGGGAGCCGTAGACCTCTCCAAGTTAGGTTTCAGGATGGTGTCGTCGCAGATGCCCGACCTTACGCAGTCGCATTACGTGCCTGTAATCATGGAATTTGACAATCCCGGCTCACTCCGCAACGGCAGCGTGGTGGAGGTATATCTGCTGTCGTCGCCGCGCAACGGCGTGATTAGTCTGCCGAAATCGGCCATTATAGAGGAGTTGGGTCAGCATTTTGTCTTTGCGGAAGTCCACGACCACGTATATAAACGAATACCTGTCAGCATAGGGACGAGCGACGGCATACGTGTGGAGATCCGGAGCGGCGTCAAGAGCGGCGACAAGATAGTGACGGAAGGCGTTCAGAGCGTGCGCCATGCAGAGAATGGCGGCAAACTCCCTGCCGGACACTCCCATAACCATTGATACGCCATGCTTGACAGGATAATAGGTTTTGCCCTCAAAAACAGGCTTCTGATAGCGGCGCTGGCACTTGTGGTGGTGATCGGCGGCTGTTTCGTGGCCACAAGAATGGAGGTGGATGTCTTTCCCGACCTGAACGCCCCCACTGTAGCGGTGATGACCGAAGCGCCGGGAATGGCTCCCGAGGAGGTGGAGCAACTCGTGACCTACCCCATAGAGACTGCCCTCAACGGTACACAGGGTGTGAGACGGATACGCAGCACCTCCACTGCAGGATATTCCATCGTGTGGGTTGAATTCAACTGGGACACCGACCCATACCGGGCCCGGCAGAATGTATCGGAGAGACTCGGCACAATCCGGGAGCAGTTCGGAAAAAATGTGGGAGCGCCGGTGATGGGTCCGCAATCGTCGGTACTCGGCGAGGTGATGTTTATCGGTCTCGATTCTGACTCCGTGTCTATGATGGACCTTCGCACCCTTGCCGATTTCACCATCGCTCCGCGCATCAGAAGTCTTGACGGCGTAGCCCAGGTGTCGGTGATAGGTGGCCAGGTCAAGGAATACCAGATATTGCTCAGACCTGAGCGGATGCGAGAATACAATGTGACGCTCTCCGATGTGATAGCCGCCACCGATGGTATCAATACAAATCCTGCCGGCACCTCTGTATACGATAACGGCAATGAATACCTTATTCGAGGGATAGTATCCACAAACGATGCCGCCGCCATAGGGAAAAGCGTGGTAAAGGACACCGAGGGGATGGCAGTGATGCTCGAGAATGTAGCCGACGTCAAGCCTATGCCCCGTATGCCGTACACCGGCGCAGCTTCCATTCATGGCAAGCCGGGGGTGATAATGACCGTGACCAAACAGCCTGACACGGGAACTTTGGAGCTTACGGAACGCATCGACGCCGAGATGAATAAAATAAAGGCGTCATTGCCGGCAGCCGTAAACATCAACACCGACCTGTACCGACAGCAGAAATTCATCGACAGCTCGATGGACAATCTGAAGAAAAGTCTGATAGAGGGAGCGGTGTTCGTATGCATCATCCTCTTCGTCTTCCTTATGAATCCGCGCACCACGCTGATATCGCTGGTGACGATACCGCTGTCGCTGCTGATGACTCTGCTGTCGCTGCATTTCATGGGACTGACCATCAACACCATGAGTATCGGAGGCATAGCCATCGCCATAGGGTCGCTTGTCGACGACGCTATCGTGGACGTGGAGAACGTCTACAAGCGGCTGCGTCACAACATGGCGCTTCCTCCGGAATCTCGTCAAAGCAAGATAAAGGTAATCTACAACGCCTCGCGCGAGGTGAGGATGCCTATTCTCAACTCCACCCTCATCATCATCGTGAGCTTTGTGCCTCTCTTCTTTCTTCATGGCATGGAGGGGCGCATGCTGGTGCCGCTGGGCATCTCTTTCATAATAGCTTTGGTTGCCTCCACTCTTGTTGCTCTCACACTCACTCCTGTGCTATGCTCATGGCTGCTGCCGGGCAAAGGCGCCGACAAGGGAGAACCTCGGATTGTGGTATGGCTCAAGGGATATTATGCCAAGGCTCTGGCATGGACATTGCGCCATTGGCGTCCCGTCACGGGCATTACAGCCATTTTCTTCGTGGCCGCTCTCATTCTCTTTTTCCTGCAGGGTCGCAGCTTCCTGCCTCCTTTCAATGAGGGGTCGCTTACCATAAATGTGAGTGCAAATCCGGGAATATCCCTCGAGGAATCGGAACGCATAGGGGCACTGGCCGAAAGGCTGCTCATGTCGGTGGATGAGATCAGTACCGTGGCGCGTAAAACGGGACGTGCCGAGCTCGACGAACATGCCCTCGGCATCAATGTCTCGGAAATAGAGGCTCCCTTTGAGCTTAAGGACCGATCGAAGGATGAGATGCTGAAGGAAGTAAGGGATAAGCTGTCGCACATCCAGGGGGTCAATATCGAAATCGGTCAGCCCATCTCCCACCGTATCGACGCCATGCTGTCGGGCACAAGAGCCAACATAGCCATAAAGGTTTTCGGCCCGGATCTGATGAAGATTCACCAGACAGGCAAAAAAATCAAGGAGGCGATACAGGAAATACCTGGACTTGCCGATGTTAATGTGGAGCAGCAGGTGATGCGTCCGCAGCTGAAAATCAAGCCCCGGCGCGAAGTGATGGCCGAATACGGCATTACCATCCCTGCCTTCAACGAGGCTGTGGAAGTGCTGTTGGGTGGCCGGAAGGTGTCGGAGGTGTACGAGAACAATCAGCCGGTAGACCTGGTGGTCAAGCTTCAGGATGCCGGCGACATGGATCTGGAGAGCATACGCGAGACACCGATAACGGCTGCCGACGGCCGCCAGATAACACTCGACGCCATTGCCGAAATCGAAGTGTCGTCGGGACCCGGTACCGTCAACAGGGAGAATATTGAGCGGCTGATGGTGGTGAGCGCCAATGTGGCAGGCCGTGACCTCCGCGGTGCCGTCAACGACATCAAGGAAACCATCGACAAGAATGTTACGCTCCCGCCCAATACGAGAGTGGAGTATGGCGGACAGTTCGAAAGCGAGGAAAGAGCCTCCCGCACGCTGCTCCTCGTATCCTTCTTCTCGATATTGGCGATATACCTGTTGCTCTTCAATCAGTTCAGAAACTCGTTGCAGTCGCTCGTGGTGATGGTGAATCTGCCGTTGGCGCTGATAGGCGGCGTGTTCGCCGTGGCACTGACCTCAGGCGTGGTGAGCATACCTGCCATCATAGGCTTCATATCCCTATTCGGTATAGCCACCCGCAACGGGATGCTTCTCGTTGACAGGTACAATGAACTCATCAAGCGCGGGTATTGTTTAAAAGATGCGATAATGGAGGGTTCTCTCGACCGACTGAACCCCATAATCATGACAGCCCTCACCTCGGCCCTGGCGCTGATACCGCTTGCCGCAGGGGGTGCGCAACCGGGCAACGAGATTCAGAGCCCTATGGCCAAGGTGATTCTCGGCGGACTCATATCTTCCACGTTGCTGAACGGGTTTATTATCCCTATAATCTATATGTTGCTGAACAAAAATAAAGCCAGATACAAATATGAAACTGACTGCTATAAGTAGAAGCATGATGCTTCTGGGTCTGTGTGCCACAGCGGGTATGTCCGCTCAGAACTCTTATGTCGATGCCTTAAGCGAGATAGCCCGTGGAAGCCGCACTCTAAAAGCCAGGACACTGCAGACGCAGGCCACGGAAAATGAAAATATGACAGGGCTGAATCTGTCGAATCCTGAAGTGGAGTTTGCCTACCAGTGGGGAGTGCAGAATGCCGACAAGGTAATGCTTGATGTCAGTCAGGGTTTCGACTTCGCCACTCTGTCTGGGGCGAAACGCCGGGTGGCCGAGAGCCAAAATCGTATGGCCTTGTCGGAATTGTCGGGCGAACGGCTGCGGATAGCCTCCGAGGCTGATGCTCTGATGACCAAGGCTGTGTATCTCCAGCGTCTCGACAACGTCTACGACAGTATGGAGAAAAATTATAACCAGATGCTTGAAGCAGCCCGTAAGGCTGTGGAGAAGGGCACCATGACTTCCGTGGATGTCAATTCGATACGCATGGAGATGTCGCAGATCATCTCACAACGTCGTCTTGAAAAGATAGAGCTTGAAGGCACGATGCAGATGCTCCGTGGGATGGCCGGTGGAGCCGATCTGTCGTGGACACCTGTGGAATATATGCCCTACACGCTTCCCTCTGATTATGCCGAATGGAGCGCGGCAGCCGTGGAGAAGAATCCGGCCATAGCGGTGGCACGTGATGCAACTGCAGCCGCCGATGCGGAGATAAGTCTGCGCAAGAAGGAGGGTCTGCCCGAGTTTTCTTTGGGATATACTTCCGAAATGGTGAAGGACGACGACCACTATGGAGTAAGCCTCGGCGTGACTCTGCCATTGTGGGGCAACAAGGGAAGGGTAAAAGCTGCTAAGGCGGCCAAACTGGCAGCGGATGCCGCCCTTGATGAGGCGCGCCACAACAATGCCATTGATCTCCGGATGAAGTATCAGAAGGCAAAGGCTCTGGGCGAGACGGCTCTGGAAACTGCCAAACTGTGCCGGGAATGCGACAATTCCAAGGATATAAAGCGTCTATATGATCTCGGCAATCTGTCGGTGCATGAGTATCTGTCGCAAATCACCCCTCTGTATGAGATGGCTATTCGTGTTGTGGAGGCCGATTATGCATATCAGGATGCTCTGGCTACCCTCAGGGGTGCAGCCGCCGAATATTAGAGCGCATTCTAAGTCATGAAATTCAGGACTGAATATAAAGTCGGGAAGAGATGTTCCTCCCTGGATGTGGAGCGGCCTGTGGTGTTGCTCGGTTCTTGCTTTACCGACTCCATAGGCAAAAAGATGAGGGAGTCGCTATGGGATGCGTATCCAAACACCTGCGGCGTTCTGTACAATCCCGCCTCCATTGCCAATATTCTCGAATTGGCCATGGTGTGCGATGATGCCGACATAGATAACAGCATAGCTGACGCGTCCGCACTCAACGGAAATCTTTGGGTGTCCTGGCTGATGGATTCACATGCCGACAGATTCTCTCGCGATGAATCAAGGCAAATTGCCCACAATCTTATCGATGACCTGCATAGGCAGCTCGTCGATGCAAGGGCATTGATAATCACTTTCGGTACATCCTGGGTTTATGAACTACAAGACCGCGACAACTACATCGTTGCCAATTGTCATAAATTCCCTGCCGAAACATTTAAACGTCGACGCCTGGATATTGATGAGATTGTGCTCAGATGGAATAGGGTTATAGATGCCCTCCATGGTATGAACGAAAAGCTGAATGTGATTTTCACTGTTAGTCCCGTAAGGCATCTGAAGGATGGTTTTGAAGGCAACAGCCGATCCAAGGCCACTCTCCTGTTGGCGTGCGAACGGATTTGTCAATCCAATCCCCTGACATCCTACTTCCCTTCTTACGAAATACTGATGGATGATTTGCGCGACTACAGATTCTATGCCGATGACCTTGTGCACCCTTCCGATGAAGGTGTGGAATATATATGGGGTAAATTCCGCGAGACTTATCTGTCGCCGGAGTCATGCCGTATTCTCGATGAAGGCCTGCGCATCACAAAAGCATTGAACCACCGCCCTTTATTGCATGACCATTCCGAAGAGGCTCTCAGACAAATCTCCTCCATGAAAGAAAAGGCTATGAAGAGATACCGTGATTTTATCTCGTGCCATCCGGGCATGCTGTCAACGCTTACGTTTCAATAGATAATCCACACTCTCCTTAAAGATTACCGAGTTGGCGCGCCACAGTATAAAGCAATACAGCCCGGCGGCCATCACTATCTTTACTGTCAGCGACAAAAGAGTGTTTTCGATATGTCTTGTTCCCCATAATGTCACGCCCATTACAAAGAGCGTTACCACAAGATATGACGAGATATCTCTGACCACTGTCTTCCAACGTATGCCGGCATACCTGCCGGCAAAATATTGCCATACGAAAACCCATAGAATGTTTATAAGGCTGTAGAAGGCAAGCATGACGTTCAATCCCATACGGTAGGTGACCGTTATCGATACAAGCTGCGTTAGGCCGAGGGCTATCGTGTTCCACATATATACGGAAGGACGCCCCATGCTGTTGAACAAATTGGCATAGAGCACGCAAATGGGAATGAAGGCGCTTCCGGCACACAGAATCTGAATCACCGGCACGGAGTCAATCCATTTGTCGGTGACGGCTATGATAATAAGCTCGCGGGACACTATCGCCAGTCCGAAGAGTGCCGGAAAACTGATGAATGCCGTGAAGCGCAACATCTTGCTGAATACGTTGGCACGACGGACGGCATCCGTACCCGCCTCTCGCAACACAGGTTGCCCCACACCGTTGATCATACCCTGGATAATGCCGTAGCCCATCATGGTCCACTTGCTTCCCTGCGTATAATATCCCGTGATCTGCATGTTGTAAAACCTGCCCAGAAGCACGGAAAAAATGTTGTTGTTGATTTGCGTGAAGAGAGTTATTATCAGCTGCTTGATGCTGAAAGGGAGCATTTCGCGCAGTGGCTTGAAGTCGATTTTAAATGATGGTCGCCAGGGACACCACCACCATACCAACATGCTATTGATGAAAATATACGATACCGATTGCACGGCTATTCCCCAATATCGGCAACCATTGGCGGCACATGTCACTCCGATGACGCCCGATATGCATATGGCCGTAATCATTGCCAGACTACGCTGCTTCACCATCAAGTTACGGAAAAGATAGGCAGTAGGAGCCGCCGACAGGCCGCCGAAAAGAAATCCTATGAAAAGAACACGTGACAACATCTTCATCTCCGGTTCATGATAGAAAGAGGAGATGAGAGGAGCCGAGAAAAACAAGATGATGTATATGGCCGCTGACACCAACGTGCTGAACCAGAATAGAGCATTGTAGTCCTTGGCAGCAGCTTCCTTTTTGTTGACGATAGCGAGGATAAAACCGCTTTCGGCCAATAATCCGGCCAATGTAGAGAAGATGGTGAGAGCCCCTACCATACCATAATCAGCCGGTGTAAGCATTCTGGCGAGAAATATGCCGAAAAGGAGGTTGAGTATCTGCATCATCCCGTTGCCGATACCGCCCCACAGCAATCCCTTTGCCGTCTTCTTTTTCAGCTCACCATTACCTGCCATGTAATCCCGCTCTGATTGTAATGCAAAATTACTAAATTTTTCCGATTAATCCTGCACCTCATGCTTGACCCGATAAATCCCGATTGTTCTCGATTAATCCCGAAATGAAAAAAGGGAACCCTTTCGGATTCCCTTCTTGAAGGTGGCGATTACCTACTCTTCCGCTTTCCCAAAGTAAGCAATCACCATCGGCGTGATAAGGTTTAACTTCGCAAAAAAAAAGGGAACCCTTTCGGATTCCCTTCTTGAAGGTGGCGATTACCTACTCTTCCGCTTTCCCAAAGTAAGCAATCACCATCGGCGTGATAAGGTTTAA
>Ga0073906_1004235_pt1 | contig 14745 bp, 11 predicted proteins | sample Inofromicrocosms_FD_65485 | JGI IMG/M metagenome (GOLD analysis project Ga0073906, IMG submission 65485) | Mouse cecum microbial communities from Vienna, Austria - Inoculum for glucosamine and mucus D2O microcosms | ecosystem: Host-associated > Mammals > Digestive system > Large intestine >... | reverse complement strand
TCCAGCGGCTTCATCGTGGGGAACAAGATCACATCCCGAATCGAATCACTGCCGGTCAGCAGCATCACGCACCGGTCGATTCCGATCCCCAGCCCCCCTGTCGGAGGCAGACCATACTCCAGCGCCGTCAGGAAATCCTCATCCATCATCCCGGCCTCGTCGTCGCCCTTGGCCCGGGCCTCGACCTCCTTCTGGAAGCGCTGACGCTGGTCGATCGGATCATTCAGCTCGGAGAACGCATTGCCCATCTCACTGCGGCAGATAAAGAGCTCGAACCGCTCTGTGACTCTGGGATCCTTGGGGGAGCGCTTCGCCAGAGGCGACACATCCACCGGGTGCATCGTGATAAACGTGGGCTGTACCAGCTTCGCCTCCACCTTCTGGTCAAAGCACTCATACAGCGCGTGCCCCCAGGTGGGCTCCACACCGTCCATGTCCACGCCCGCGCTCTTGGCGGCGGCTACGGCCTCCCCGTCGTCGGAGATCGCCATGAAGTCCACCCCCAGGTACTGCTTGACCGCCTCGGCCATGCTCAGCCGGGGCCATCCGGGGGTCAGATCCACGTCCTCCCCCAGCCACTGGAGCTGGTAACTGCCGCAGAGCTCCTTCGCCGCGCCGCTGAGGAGCGCCTCAAAGAGGTCCATCATGTCGTTGAAGTCCGCGTAGGCCTCGTAGAGCTCCACGGTGGTAAACTCCGGGTTGTGCCGGGTATCCATGCCCTCGTTGCGGAAGATGCGCCCCACCTCATAGACCCGCTCCATGCCGCCGACGATCAGCCGCTTGAGGGGCAGCTCCGTGGCGATGCGCATATACATATCAATGTCCAGCGTATTGTGGTGGGTGATAAAGGGCCGCGCGGTGGCGCCGCCGGAGATGGTATTCAGCACCGGCGTCTCCACCTCCATATAGCCCCGGTTGTCCAGGAAATTCCGCAGGTACTTGATAAAGGCACTGCGGATCTCAAAATTCCTGCGGACCTCGGGATTGACGATCAGGTCCACGTACCGCTGGCGGTAGCGGGCCTCCTTGTCGGTGAGGCCGTGGAACTTCTCCGGCAGGGGCAGAAGGGACTTCGAGAGCAGGGTGATGGCCTTCCCCCTCACGCTCATCTCCCCCCGCTGGGTGCGGAACACCTCGCCCTTCACGCCCACGATATCGCCGATGTCGTACTTCTTGAAGCGGTTATAGTCCTCTTCATCCATCTCGTCCTTCCGGGCGTAGAGCTGGATGCGGCCGGACTTGTCCTGGAGGTCGCAGAAGCTGACCTTCCCCATGCCCCGCTTGCTCATAAGGCGTCCGGCCACCGTGACCTCCTGCCCCTCCAGGGCGTCGAAGCTGTCCTTGATCTCCTGGGCGTGGTGGCTGACCACGAACTTGGTCTCCTGGAAGGGGTCCCGCCCCTCGTTTTGCAGATTGCTGAGCTTCTCCCGGCGCACCCGCAGGATCTCGCTGAGGTCCTGGGCCTGCTCCTGGGAATTTGTCCTCTCGTCCATGGTGTATTCTCCTCTTTTCAGAGCGTCTTACCGCTCGATCTTATCTACCGTATACTGGATCTCCCCGGCGGGGGCGACGACGGTCACCTGCTGGCCCTCCCGTGCGCCCATGAGGGCCTTTCCAAAGGGGGAGTCCTCGCTGATGATGCCGTTCATGGCGTCGGCCTCCTGACTGCCGACGATCCGGAACTTGCGGTTCTTGCCACGCTTCACGTCCGTGACAGTGACCGTGGAGCCGATGGTCACCCGGTCGGTGGGCATATCGCCCTCCTCGATGATGACCGCGTGGAGCAGGACGTTCTCCAGCTCGTTGATGCGGGAGTAGAGCTTGCCCTGCTCGTTTTTCGCCTCGTCGTACTCGCTGTTCTCGCTCAGGTCGCCGAAGCCCCGGGCCACCTTGATCATCTCCGCCACCTCGTCGGAGCGGGTGGTCTTGAGGAAGTTGAGCTCCGTTTGCAGCTCGTCAAAACGGGACTGACTCATCTTGAATTCTTTTTTCATGGCCTTCATCCTTCTTCATCTTAATTTGCAAAGCGCGCACGCCGGGGCCGCCCTTTGACCGCGCGTCAAAGAGCCTCCCCGGCAGTCGTACCGCCGCATGATCTATTTTCTGCATTATATCGGGATTTTGCCCTCCTGTCAACCAGGAATTTCCGCGAAAAGCGCCGTTTCCGCAAAACAGGGCCTCAATGCCCCCGCCGGGGCGTTTTTACAGGCCGGCAGCACACCCGCACATTTACGAGATCAGCGTCTCCGCCAAAAGGTCCTCCAGCGACAGCGCCCCCTGGGCGTACAGGGCGGCGGCCATCTGCTCAAAGCCGCAGTTGGGAGCCAGCTGCGCGGCCAGGGCCTGGGGCAGATGCAGGGGCAGCCGTCCCCGGCCCGCCTCCCCGCCGGGATAGAGGGTGTAAAAGATGGGGTTCTCTCCGGCCAGGTCCCCTCTGGGGGCAAAGAGCACCAGCGCGTCCGCCCGGTCCAGCTGGTCCGCCGAGGGCTTGAGCAGCAGGGAGATGCCATACTCCCGGCGCAGGTCCCTGGCGAACTCCTCCCCTCCCCGGACGCTGAGCAGGACATACCGGTAGTTGAGGGCCAGTGCCTTGGCGGCCTCCGTCAGCTCCCGGAGGGGCCGGTCTCCGGAGAGGGCCACCACCGCCTGGGCGGGGTCCAGCCCTGCATCCTCCAGCCTCCGCCGGACCAGGGGCGCGGCCAGAGCCCGCCGCAGCGGCAGGGTGTCCACCGGCAGAATGCCCTGGCGGATGAAGAGGGCCGTGTAGGGGAAGTCCACCGGGAACACCGCCGTGCGCACCCCCGCCTCCCGCATCTGCCGCGCCCCCTTCACCGCCCGGCCCCGGGCCAGGGGGCTTGCGCTGTGGGCGCTCTGCCCCAGGGCCAGCACCGCGAAGGTCCCTCCGGCCAGCTGACGCTGGCTGAGCTCCGGGCGCTTGGGGCTGTCGCCGTATTCGATATATCCCAGCATTGCCACTCCTCCATTCCGCTAGCTTACCCTCCAGCTTATGAGGGAGGCGGGGGAAGTATTCCTCTGCGGCAAAAAGCCAACCAGGGAGCCGAAAGGCTCCCCGGTCAGCTTAGGAAAGTTTATGACGGTCAGCCAGCGAACTGGCAGAACCGCGAGAGAATGGAGGCCACCTCGGCGCGGGTGGCGCTGCCCTGGGGGTTGAGACCGCCGTTGGCCCCGTTGATAATGCCCGCGGCGACGGCCCAGTTGACGGCCTCGGCGGCCCACCAGGAGACGGAGGCGCTGTCGTTGAAACGGCTGAGGTTGTCCGCCTGGACGTACTTGTTGCCGTTGTAGCGCCAGAGCATGGTCACCAGCTGTTCCCGGGTGATGGTACCCATGGGGTCCTCGCCGTCTGTGATGCCCTTGCCCTTGGCCCAGATCTGGGCCCGGTCGTACCAGTTGTCCCCCTGGGTGATGGTGTTGCGTCCGGCCGCGCGGGACAGGGCGGTCCAGACGGCGGCGCGGGTGGCGGGGGCGTTGGGCTCGAATTTGCCCTCCGCTTCGCCGGTCTTGTTCATGAGATAGCGCTGGTGGCAGAAGCGCACGGCCTCATAGAACCAGTCGGCAGCGCTGACGTCGGAGTAGTTCATGGCGGTGGGGTTGAGGACCACGTTCCCATAGTTGGGGGAGCTGCCCTCAATGTTGGGGACGGCGGTGGAGTAGGGGTCATTCTCCTCCTCAACCTTCACGAAGACGGGGTTGACGTTCACCCGGGCATTGGGCATGGTGAAACTGAAGGCGTTCTCGCCCATCTCCCGCACGGTCACGGGCCAGCCCCGCAGGTCGGTGACGGTCAGGCTCTCCAGCCTCCAGCCCTCGTCGGGGGTGACGTAGATGTTCACCCAGTCGCCGGGCTGGGCGTTGCGCTTGGTGACCACTACGGTGCCGCCGGTGACGGTGGGGACAAAGAGGTAGTTTTCAACATCTTCTCTGACCTCCTCCGTCAGGATGAAGTCACTGAAGCTGGTCAGTACGAAGGAAGCGTAGGCCTGTCCGCCGCTGTAATAAACATAGGGGAAGACCCGTTCATAGCTGCCGTCCTGATGATAGTGGAGCAGGACCAGGAACGAGGGTGTGATGGACGCGGGGATGGGCAGGTTGATCTTCACCGGGACCTGCAATGTGCCGGACACGCCGTCCAGCCCCATGGAGAACTTGACTGCCAGACTGCTTTCAAGATTTTCGGGGAGAACATGGTTCGCCTGGGCATGACCAATTTTCAGCGTTGTTTTGTTCTCTCCGGTCGTGTTCAAGTTCGCGCCGATAATGGTCGTCTTCGATGTATCCAGCCCGCTGAATCCGGGGACCGGAACAACTTCCGCCGGACCGCCCGCCTTCTGCTCCAGCTGACTGATAAGTGCGGTAGTGCCTTCGTTATTATGGTCCGCAGTCATAGCTTCCCGCAGACCGCCGGTGTCCAGCTTTTTCACCGCCTCTTTTACCTGTGCCGGAGACAAGGTATCCTGCACCTGCACAATCTCAGTCAATTTGTCGTTTACCACGCTGCTGTCCACAGTCCAATGGTAGACTGGGCTCATGGCGGACCACTCGCCGTTGCGGAGCGCAGTGATGTCTTTGCTCAGCGCGCGGACGCGGAAAGCGTAGCAGCCGTAGCCGTATCTCTGGATCGTATGGTCGCGGATATATTCAACGCCCTGCGTACCAGGACCAGAAAAACTCTCTACCCGGTTCATTTGTCCATCCACAGTTGCAGAATAATAGGTCTCGACGTGATAGCCGTAAACAACATCAGTATTTGCCAGCGGTGTCCAACTGATGTTGGGCCAATCCCCCCAAGCCAATCCGGATACCTGTCCAAGCTGCTGAGCGGGCACCATATACTCCCATGTGGAGGATGTGGCAATATCGCTGTCAGTGTAACGCTGCCCGTCGCCGAGGTTCTGTACAGTGAAGTAGTAGGTGCCGCTGCCATACTCATGTAAGAAAAGCGGGAACCGGCGGTCAGAGTGCCCGTTCGTCCGCGTTTGATAGACCGGCGTACTCTCACCTTTGCGGTAATAGCTGATTTGGAAATTGTTCTGCGTGCTGCCGTTGACGCTCCAATAGACAAAGCCGCTGTTATCGCCCTCCGTATCCCAGCGCAGGTCTGTCGGGGTGGACAGCTTGATGCGGGTGTCCTCGCCGGTGTAGTGATAGGCGGGGCTAAATTCAGACCAGTCACTTGTGCTTATCGTGCCGATATCTTTACTCTCTGTATGGACCCTAAAATAGTAATAGCCTTCGCCGTAGTCTGACGCAATAGAGTCGATGCGGTGGGACCCAGAGAGATTGCTGGGATTACCAAATCCCATAGCACGGACGGGTTTGCCGCCTTCAGTTTTGGAATAGTATACTTCCACATTATACATCAGGACCTTCTCCGAGTCCGTCAGAGGCGTCCATGTGGCATAGGGCCACTTCCAGACGAGAGAATCAGAGGAAGGTGCCTCCAGTTTTTGTGAAGGAACGGCGTAAACAAATTTCGGTGAAGCTGCTATTTCACTGTCTGCCGAATGCACACCGTCGCCAACACTTTGAACTGTAAAATAGTAGGTACCGCTGCCGAAAACCTCGCAGTTATCAGCAAAGTCAGAAAGAGAAAAACTCGTGCGGAACTCTCCATCAGCGGGCTGACCTTGAGAAGTCCTCACAGGCTCGCTCTCTCCTTCGCGATAGAGGGCAAACCTGAACTTTGTCTCACTGTTATCCTCAATGTTCCAATAGATCCATCCGTCTTTATTCCACCGCAGATTCTTGGGCGTGGGCAGCTTGGGGAGAGCCGCCTCACTGCCGCCAGAGGTTTTTCCTCCTGAATCACCTGCCGCCAGCGCCGTCCCCGGCACCAGCGCCAGCATCAGGCACAGCGCCAGCAAACTTGAAAGTAGTCGTTTCTTCATTGCAACGATTTCCTCCTAAACCTTTCTCTTACTACGGAATTACTGTTCCGTGGTAGTAAGGGCCAAAATCCAGGAGGTTGCTCGAAATAATGCAACCGTAGGGTCAGCTTTCACAGAATTTTTAAAGCTGACCTGAATTTATTGTGGAAAAATTTGAAATTTCCTCTTGCAATTTCGCTTGATTGATGCTATACTACAGCCAATCAAGCCCTATGTATGGGTATGTTCACCACGGAACAGTAATTCCGTGGTGCTTTTCATTTTCCGGTCGATCCCCGTCAAATCACCAGCCGCATCTTCTCCAACTGCCTCCGATGGGTGAACCCGGACTCCATGGTGTAGATCCGGGTGGTGTCCACGCTGGAGTGCCCCAAAATATCCGCCAGACGCACGATATCCTTCTCCAGCGAATAGTAGGTGCGGGCAAAGAGGTGGCGCAGGTTGTGGGGAAAGACCTTGCTCTCCTCCACGCGGGCATCAGCGCACAGCGCCTTCATATCGTGCCAAATATTGCTCCTGTCCAGAGGCTTCCCGCCCCGGGTGATAAAAATCGCCCCGGCGGTAATTTTCTGCTCTTTTGCGTACTTCAGCAGGACCTTTTGCAGCTTCCCCGGCAGGAAAACGGTCCGGGTCTTCCCCTTGTTCGTTACCTCGACCCGTCCCCGCCCCGCAGCTTCCACGGTAAAGAACCGCAGTTCCGACACCCGGATCCCGGTGGCGCAGATGGTCTCCATGACCAGCAGAAGCCTCCGGTTGTTCCTCCTCTTGGCAGCGTCCAAAAGCCGCCGGTACTCCGCCCGGGTGAGCTCCCGCGCCTCGTCGCTGAAGATCCGCCGCTGGACCTTGACGGCTTTTAACCGGCACTCGTCCAGTCCCAGAAATGAAAATAAGCGGTTGAGCGCCGCCACGGCCCCGTTGACCCCCGCGGGGGCCCGTTCCCGGACCAACACCGCTTTGTAGGCTAAAGCCAGATCTTTCACAGCATCCCGTCCGTCCAGCCAGCAGGCAAACCGCGCCGCCTCCCGGCAGTACTTCTCGACCGTAGCCCCGCTTTTCTCCTCCTGCCGCAGGCGCTGGACGAAGCGCTGGAGCTCCTTTTCCGTAATCCGCAAATCAAATCCCCCTTATATGAAAATATCTCCTATATCTTCACACAAAAGGCAAAAAAATTGCACTGCAAAGTGCAATTTCCCTGAAAAATAACCGCCGGTTAATCCTCTCTCCCGCTCTCTGCCGCACCGCTCCCTTAAGGACGTGCCGGGATACAGCGAACTGCTGGAAAAATACAGAGATTGCGGTGCTTGATGAGAAGTAAAACGGCCCGGAGGGAGCACTTCCCTCCGGGCCGCCCTGTTTTCGTTACCGCACCTTGGCCCCCCGCTCACAGCGGTTGCCCCAGGAGTCGATGAGCTTATCGCCCCGGTAGACGCAGATGATCTCGCAGTTGTTGGAGCACCCGCCGCAGCTGGCCTCCCGGGTGCGAAACTCCATGTTCTCCACGGCGAAGTCGAACTTCTGCCGCCCGCTGCCCTTCCGGGCCAAGATCGCCACGCCCAGGGCCCCCATCAGGTGCCCGTTGGGGTCCACGATGACCTTACAGCCCAGGGTCCGCTCAAAGGCGGCCACTACGCCCTCGTTCTTGCTGACGCCCCCCTGGAAGACCACGGGGGAGAGGATCTTCTTCCCCTTGCCCACGTTGCTGAGGTAGTTTGCCACCACGGCGTTGCAGACCCCGGCGATGATGTCCTCCCTGGGGTGGCCCATCTGGATCTTGTGGACCAGGTCCGACTCGGCGAACACGGTGCATCGGGCTGCAATGGGAGTGGGGTGCTCCGAGCGCAGGGCGTACGCGCCGATCTCCTCCACCTCGATGCCCAGGCGCTTGGCCTGGCTGGAGAGGAAGGCCCCCGTTCCGGCGGCGCAGAGGGTGTTCATGGCGTAGTCCACGGCCACGCCGTTCTCCACCAGGATGATCTTGGAGTCCTGCCCCCCGATCTCCAGGATGGTGCGCACGTCGGGGTGGAAGGTGGTGGTGCCCACGGCGTGGGCGGTGATCTCGTTTTTCACCATGGTGGCCCCCACAATGGCCCCCACCAGCTTCCGGGCGCTGCCGGTGGTGCCGGTGGCGACGATCTGATAGCGGCCCTTGTCAAACTGCCCCTCCAGGCGGCGCAGGAGCTCTTTCACCGCGCCGATGGGGTCCCCCTGGGTCCAGATATACTCCCCGGCCAGGATATCGTTGTCCCTGCCGATGATAACGCCCTTTGTGGAGATGGACCCCACGTCGATGCCAAGATATGCCTCTTCCAAGTCACAGTACCTTCTTTCTCATATCGATCATGTCATAGAACGCCTCCAGCCGGGTCATAAGCCCCACATCGCTGGTCTGGGCGTCGTAGGTGAGGTAGAGCACGGGGATCTTGTAGTCCGCGCTGATGTTCTGGAGCACGGGCATGACGTCGATCTCCGGCGTGCAGGCGGCGGATTTGATGTGGATGATGCCGTCAAAGCCCCGCTCGGCACACTCACGGGCGTACCAGATGTTGGCCGTGGAGGTGGGGCCCATCTCGTAGCGGCAGAGGTCTTCGATCTTCACGTGCATGTTCTTCTGCCCGCCGCTGTACTGGAGGAACTGGTGGGTGACGTTCATCCACCGGTGGACCTCCACGCCCATGCCGGAGAGCTTGCGCTCCAGCTCCAGGTTGGAGAAGGCGTCCATGACCGTGTAGAACTCCCCCACCAGCCCCACCCGCAGGGGCCGGAGAGGCTTCTCAATGGGCACGGCCTGCATGGCCCGCCTCGCGGCGCGGTAGCCCTCCTCCACGTCGGCCCGGCACCGGGCGGTGTACATGGCGGTGAGAAACTCCCGGTAAGCCTGGTCATAATCTCCGCCGGAGGCATCGAACCCCCGGTTCTTGTAGTACTCCCCGGTCAGCTCGTCCAGGTACTCCACCATCCGCACCCCCTCCATGAACTCCGCCAGGAACTTGGCCGGGTTCACCCTGGGGTTGATGCGGCGGACGATGCGGATATACTCCTTCTTCTTGCTCATGTCGTACTCGGAGAGGTTGATGAAGTCGAACTTATACCCCAGGTCCTTCAAGATCTGCTCCTGGAGCTCCCCGTAGTACCCCAGGCGGCAGAGGCCGTGGGTCATGAGCAGGGTGTCCGCCCCGGCCTCCAGGCTCTCGATCATGTTCCCCAGGGTGGTCTTGAAGGGGGTGCAGACGAACTCGGGGCTGTACTTGGCCCCCAGCTCCATGGTCCGCTTGGTGAGGGCGGGGGGCATGACATACTTGCACCCCAGGGCCTGCTCTACGATGTATTTGAAGGCGCAGTTATACTCCGCGTACCGGGGGAAGGAGATCTTCTTTTGTTCCATAGCGTCCTTCACAGCTTCCCCTCCTTGAATCGGATGATATCCACGAAGCTCTCCAGCCGGGTCTCCACGCCGGCGGTGCCGCTCTGGCTGTCCAGGACCAGGTTCAGCATAGGCACGTCCCTGACCCGGCGGCTGATGAGCTCGTTGACCATGGCGTCGGGCCCGCAGGGGAAGGCGCTCAGGAGGATGATGCCGTCCACCTTGTGCTCGTGCATGGCCACGCTGCCCACAATCTCCCGGCTCATCTCCCACTTGCAGGTCAGGGAGATGTCCTGGCTCCACTTGAGGGCCTCGTCCCGGTCCACCACGTCCGCCCGGATGGGGATGACCCCGCTTTTTTTCAGATAGCCGGTCACGGCGCGGCCGATATAGGGGTCCTCCACCACGTAGCTGTGGGCGGCGATGAGGACCTTGATGCCCTCGCTCTTGTAGAGCTGCTCCTCCGCCCGGACGGCGGCTTTCCGGCGGGCCTGGTCCTCCTTCTTGGCCTGACGGTAGGCCCGGTGGACCTCCCGGAGGGAGCGGCCCAGCCCCCCGGCCATGGAGAGGAACGCGGCCTCCTCCCCCTTCCGCGAGAGGACGTCCACCTCGTAGGAGAGGACCTTGACCCCCTTCCCCCGGAAGACGTTCCCTGTCAGGTCGGGCAGGGCCTCAAAGCGGGTACACATGTTGCGGTGCCGCCCGAAACTGCTGACCCGGGGGACCAGCACATAGTCGCAGCGTCCCGCCAGGGCCGCCACATGGCCCAGGAAAATTTTCAGGGACAGGCACGCCTCGTCAATGGACAGGGCCGCGCCTGCGTCCATGATCCTCCGGTCCGTGGGGCCGCTGAGCACTGTCTCGATGCCCAGCTCGTTGAAAAAGGTCTGCCAGAGCGCCCCATAGCGGTAGTACAGCAGTCCCTGAGGCAGCCCGATGACCATTCGATGTTCTTCCATGTATGTTTCCTCTTGATTGTAGTCCCGGCACAAGGGCCGTAAGGGTGATTATATCACAGGCTGTTGGAAATTTCTATGTGAAAACGCTACAAAAGACGGCGGGTTCTTTGGTCTCTTTCCCAAAAGAAGAGGGAGGCTTCCGCCCCCCTCTTCCTCACGGCTCGTATTTCCCCTGCACCGCGGCGGGGAGCTGCTCGTACTGCATCTCCTCCCAGCTGATAACTCCCCGGATGGGGGCCACCTCGATGCGGATGAACGCCCCGTCCTTGAGCACCCGGGAGGTGTCCAGGTCCAGGGACCTCCTTCCGCCGTCGGCGCCATAGACTACGAGGCTGTAGCGGTAGTTCATACCGCCGTGGGGAGTGATGGGCTCCACCAGGTCGTTGTCGATGCGGCCGTACCAGCTGACGGCGTTCTCGCCGGTGGCCTGGAAGAGCATCCCCATCGTGCCGGCAGCCACCACCAGAAACAGCGCCGCGCCGCCGATGACGGCCAGCAGAAGCTTGCCTTTTTTCATGTGCCTGCGCCTCCTTGTTTTGCTTTGCGGGACCATTATACCGCCGGAGACGCCGCCGTTCCATCGGTTTGGCTTACAAAACGGGGGGATTGCTTACAGTTTTGTAAGGTCGCGGCGGGGCTTGACCGTGGACAAGTCCCCTGCTATACTGAACTGACAGATGCTTAGACAGGAGGCCGGATGGATGACAAGAGCTGGATACAAGGCGGTGCTGGTGATTTCCCTTGCCCTCTCGCTGTTCCTCGCCGGGAGCGGCGGCGAAATCGTCCCCCAGCGCCCGGACCGGGTGGACTTTGGGGACCTGGTCCCCTTCCCGGACTTCGACCGGGACCCGCGCTACTCGCCTATGATGGCCCAGTATGAGGCGATCCTGCGGGGGGATGGTACGACCTCTCCTTCATCGAGCGCCATGCCAACTTTCCAGCCGTCCCCGCGCCGTAAAAAGGCGGCCGCCCCAAACGGGCGGCCGCCTTCAAACGCGCAGGACTTTGAGATTACTCGTCGATCTCGATGACCACGCCGGAGCCAACGGTGCGGCCGCCCTCGCGGATAGCGAAGCGCAGGCCCTTCTCGATGGCGATGGGGGTGATGAGCTCGACCTTCATGTCCACGTTGTCGCCGGGCATGCACATCTCAACGCCGTCGGGCAGGGAGATGACGCCGGTCACGTCGGTGGTACGGAAGTAGAACTGGGGACGGTAGTTGTTGAAGAAGGGGGTGTGACGGCCGCCCTCGTCCTTGCTCAGGACGTAGACCTGGCCGACGAACTTGGTGTGGGGATGGATGGAGCCGGGCTTGCAGAGGACCTGGCCGCGCTCGATGTCGGTCTTGGCCACGCCGCGGAGCAGGCAGCCAGCGTTGTCGCCGGCCTCAACATAATCCAGGGTCTTGTGGAACATCTCCATGCTGGTGACGACGGTGGTGCGCTTCTCGTCGGTGAGGCCCACGATCTCGACGGTCTCGCCGGCCTTCAGCTGGCCGCGCTCCACACGGCCGGTGGCCACGGTGCCGCGGCCGGAGATGGTGAACACGTCCTCAACGGGCATCAGGAAGGGCATGTCGGCCTTGCGGTCGGGGGTGGGGATATAGTTGTCGACAGCGTCCATGAGCTCCTTGATGCAGGCGTACTCGGGGGCGTTGGGGTCGGTACTCTCGCTGACCAGAGCGTTCAGAGCGGAGCCCTTGATGATGGGGATGTCGTCGCCGGGGAACTCGTAGAAGCTCAGGGTCTCGCGGACCTCCATCTCCACCAGCTCCAGCAACTCCTCATCGTCGACCTGGTCGCACTTGTTGAGGAAGACCACGATGGCGGGCACGCCCACCTGGCGGGCCAGCAGGATGTGCTCCTTGGTCTGGGCCATGGGGCCGTCAGTGGCGGCGATGACCAGAATCGCGCCGTCCATCTGAGCGGCGCCGGTGATCATGTTCTTGATATAGTCGGCGTGGCCCGGGCAGTCAACGTGGGCGTAGTGGCGGGCATCGGTCTCATACTCGACGTGGGCGGTGTTGATGGTGATGCCGCGCTCGCGCTCCTCGGGAGCCTTGTCGATGCTGGAGTAGTCGGTGTAGTCCGCCTTGCCCTGGAAGGCCAGGAACTTGGTGATGGCGGCGGTCAGAGTGGTCTTGCCGTGGTCAACGTGGCCGATGGTGCCGATGTTGACATGGGGCTTGCTTCTCTCAAATTTTTGCTTGGCCATTGGGAAAATCCTCCTTAAACGGTTAAATAATTGTTGTGGGTCAGCCTGCCGCGTTTATCATGGTGCTATTTTACAACAAGTTGGAAGAAAAAGCAATCCTAAAAACGGGCCCGCAGGCATAATTTTTGAAAAATCTGCCTCACTTCATCGCCCGCGCGCTCATGCGCTGGTCGATGATCTTCTCCCGGATGCTCTTGGGAATCTCCAGGTAGCTGTGGGGCTCCATGGTGTACTGTCCGCGGCCCTGGGTGCGGGAGCGCAGGTCCGTGGCATAGCCGAACATCTCGCCCAGGGGCACCAGGGCGTCCACCTGGACGGCGCCGGAGCGGTTCTCCTGGCCCTGGATCTGTCCGCGGCGGCTGTTGAGGTCGCCGATGACGTTGCCCAGGTACTCGTCGGGGATGATGACGCTGACCTTCATGATGGGCTCCATCAGGGTGGGATCCGCCTTCTGGCAGGCCTCCTTGAAGGCCATGGAACCGGCGATCTTGAAGGCCATCTCGGAGGAGTCCACCTCGTGGTAGCTCCCGTCGTAGAGGGTGACCTTCACGTCCACCACCGGGTATCCGGCGAGAACGCCGGAGAGCATGGCACCCTGGATGCCCGCGTCAACGGCGGGGATATACTCCTTGGGCACCGCGCCGCCCACGACTTCGTTGACGAACTCGTAGCCCTTGCCGGATTCGTTGGGCTCCACGCGGATCTTGACGTGACCATATTGGCCCTTGCCGCCGGACTGGCGGGCGTACTTGGTGTCCTGCTGGACGCTCTTTTTGATGGTCTCCTTGTAGGCCACCTGGGGCGCGCCCACGTTGGCCTCCACCTTGTACTCCCGGAGGAGGCGGTCGACGATGATCTCCAGGTGCAGCTCGCCCATGCCGGCGATGATGGTCTGCCCGGTCTCCTCGTCGGTGTAGGTCTTGAAGGTGGGGTCCTCCTCGGCCAGCTTCATCAGGGCGATGCCCATCTTCTCCTGGCCTGCCTTGGTCTTGGGCTCGATAGCCACGCGGATGACCGGCTCGGGGAACTCCATGGACTCCAGAATGATGGGGTGCTTGTCATCGCAGAGGGTGTCGCCGGTGGTGGAGCTCTTCAGGCCGATGACGCCGGCGATGTCGCCGGAGTACATGGTCTCGATGTCCTCCCGGTGGTTGGCGTGCATCTGCAAAATGCGGCCGATGCGCTCCTTCTGTCCCTTAGTGGAGTTGAGCACGGAGGTGCCGGTGCTCAGGGTGCCGGAGTAGACCCGGACGAAGCTCAGGCGGCCCACATAGGGGTCGGTCATGATCTTGAAGGCCAGGGCGGAGAAGGGGGCGTTGTCGTCGGAGGGGCGCTCCTCCTCCTCCTCGGTCTTGGGGTTCACGCCCGTGATGGGCGGGATGTCCAGGGGCGAGGGCATATAGTCCACGATGGCGTCCAGCAGGCGCTGGATGCCCTTGTTGCGGTAGGATGTGCCGCAGGTGACGGGGATCATCTCCACCGCGCAGGTCGCCTGGCGGATGGCCTTGCGGATGCGGTCCTTGGGGATGTCCTGACCCTCCAGGTACATCTCCATGATCTCATCGTCGAACATGCTGACGGCGTCCAGGAGCTTCTCGTGGTACTCGGCGGAGAGCTCCGCCATATCGGCGGGGATGTCCTCCTCGCTGATCTCCTTTCCCAGGTCATCGTGGTAGATATAGGCTTTCATCTCCACCAGGTCGATGATGCCGCGGAAATCCCCCTCCTTGCCAATGGGGAGCTGGATGGGCACGGCATTGCACTTGAGGCGATCATCGATCATGCGCAGCACGTTGTAGAAGTCCGCACCCATGATGTCCATCTTGTTGACGTAGATCATGCGGGGGACCTTGTAGTGGTCCGCCTGTCTCCAGACGGTCTCGGACTGGGGCTCAACGCCGCCCTTGGCGCACATGACGGTCACAGAGCCGTCCAGCACGCGCAGGGAGCGCTCCACCTCAACGGTGAAGTCTACGTGGCCCGGTGTGTCGATGATATTGATGCGGGTCTGGGGAAACTGATTGCGCATCCCCGACCAGTAGCAGGTGGTGGCGGCGGAGGTGATAGTGATGCCCCGCTCCTGCTCCTGGGCCATCCAGTCCATGGTGGCGGTGCCCTCATGGGTCTCACCGATCTTATAGTTCACACCGGTATAATACAGGATGCGCTCGGTCGTGGTGGTCTTTCCTGCATCAATGTGAGCCATAATGCCGATATTCCTTGTGTTTTCCAGTGATACCTTTCTCGGCATACTGCTCCTCCTAACTTACCAACGGAAATGGGCGAATGCCTTGTTGGATTC
>Ga0073906_1004230_pt1 | contig 14774 bp, 14 predicted proteins | sample Inofromicrocosms_FD_65485 | JGI IMG/M metagenome (GOLD analysis project Ga0073906, IMG submission 65485) | Mouse cecum microbial communities from Vienna, Austria - Inoculum for glucosamine and mucus D2O microcosms | ecosystem: Host-associated > Mammals > Digestive system > Large intestine >... | reverse complement strand
GGAGACCCTGGAGCGCACCGGCAATCCCCGGGTGCTCTATCTCCACTGCCTGCCCTCCTTCCACGACTTCGAGACCAAGCTGGCCAAGGAGTGGAAAGAGAAGGGCGTGGACATCCGGGAGGTCACCGACGAGGTCTTCCGTGGCCCCCACTCCGTGGTCTTCGACGAGGCCGAGAACCGGATGCACTCCATCAAGGCCGTCCTTGTCGCCACCATCGGGTGCTGATAAAAATGCAGTCCAGCCGGTGGTGCGGCTGGACTGCATTTTGCCTATAGCCTCTGTACGCCCGCCTGCTCCAGCCAGCCCTGCAATTTCTTGGCAGGGAAGCCGGTCAGCGGAAACTCCTCTCCCGAGCGGCTGTGGATGGTCACCCGGGTGACGAAGAGGACGCTGCTGACGGAAAAGCCCTTGATCTCCGGGATCGTCAGCTCCATGAGGACGGTTCCGGTCAGGTCCATGTGGAAACAGACCCGCTGATCCGTCACATAGATTTTCCCCTGGAAGGGTTTTTTCGACAGGCCCTGCTTCTGGTAGATCGACATCGGCCCGCTCCCGAGCAGCGTCTCATCGGGAGCCTTTTGAAATTTTGCCATTGTATGCGCCTCCTGTATCAGTTTTCCAACAGACGGCCGGGGGCAGACCCGCCCCCGGGCCGCTGCCGGAAACACAAAGAGCGGTGTCGAGCGCTTCTCTCAACACCGCTTCGATCTCTTCCATGCGAACGCACAGTCATTTCCCGAATCCAGGCTTGCAATGCGGCCCGGAAGCGGGTATAATAATCCCGTGGCGCAACGTTCGTTGCTGTGCTGAGTGGCTGATTCACTCGTACAGGGCCGTAGGGTGTTTCCGCCACCCTGCGGCCTGCCCGCAAATCATGTTTCCGTGGATAATTTTACCCCATGCGCCGTGGAATTGCAAGAGCTTTTTTGAAAAATCCCGCCGCAGGCCGGCCTGGACGCAGGAGCAGCGTCCAGGCCGGTTTTTGCGCGGCAGGGGGAGGGCGGTCCTCCGGAAGGGAGCTTTCCCGGGAAATCTGCGGGCCCCTCTTGGCCCGGGAAAATGAAAAAAATGTGTATGACAGCGGCCTTTTCGCGCAAACTAACCCCGAAAGGTAGGGAGAGCGATGAAGAAATTCCACATGCCGACGGCATACACGATTCTTTTTCTGTTATTGTTCCTGGTGGCGGCGGCCACCTGGGTGATCCCGGCGGGCGAGTACCAGCGCCAGGGCGAGGACGAGGTCCCGGTGGCGGGCACCTACGCCCGGGTGGAGCAGCAGCCCCAGGGGGTGGGGGACGTGATCCAGGCGTCCTTCCACGGGTTCTACGACGCGGTGGACGTGGCGCTGTTCATCCTCATGGTGGGCGGTTTTCTGGGCGTGGTGATGAAGACCGGAGCCATCGACGCCGGGGTGAGCAACGTCATCCGCATCCTGGGAGGCCGGGAGATCCTCCTGATCCCGGTGATGATGGTCCTCTTCAGCCTGGGGGGCACGTCCTTCGGGATGTGGGAGGAGACCATGGCCTTCTACCCCCTTCTGATCCCGGTGTTCGTGGCGGCGGGGTACGACCCGCTGGTGGGCATCGCGGTGGTGCTCCTGGGGAGCGGGGCCGGGGTGCTTGCCAGTACGGTCAACCCCTTTGCCACGGGCATTGCCTCCGGCTTTGCCGGGGTGAGCCTGGGGGACGGCCTGATGGTCCGGCTGGTGATGCTGGCGGTCTTTGACGCGGCGGCCATCTGGTACGTGATGCACTATGCCGCCAAGGTGCGAAGCCACCCGGAGAGATCCCTTGTGGCCGGGTTCAGCCGGAAGTTCGAGAGCAAAAAGGGCGGCGACGTGCCGGACCTGAACGGCAAGCGGAAGCTGACCCTGGCCCTCTTCGCCGGGGTGTTCCTGGTGATGGTCTACGCGGTGATCCCCTTTGACGAGATCGGCCTGCCCCTCCCGGCTCTGCACTGGTGGTTCCCGGAGCTCAGCGGCCTGTTCCTGGGAGGCGCGGTGGTCATCGGCCTGGTCTACGGCCTCAAGGAGCAGGAGCTGGTGGACTCCTTCGTCTCCGGTGCGGCGGACCTTGTCGGAGTGGCGTTCATCATCGGCATCAGCCGGGGCATCACAGTGCTTATGGACGGCGGAAAGATCACGGATACAGTGCTCTACTGGGGCGAACACGCCCTGGAGGGCGCGGGGTCGGTGGGATTTATCCTGCTGGTGTATCTGATCTACCTGCCCCTTTCGATCCTGATCCCCTCGTCCTCGGGCCTTGCGACGCTGTCGGTGCCCATCATGGCCCCGCTGGGGCAGTTCGCGGGCATCGGCGGGGAGCTGATCGTGACGGCGTTCCAGTCGGCCTCCGGCCTGGTGAACATCGTCACCCCCACGGCGGCGGTGGTCATGGGCGGCCTCGCCCTGGGGGATGTGCCCTATGACAGATGGGTGAAGTTCGTGTGGAAGCTGATTCTGATCTTTTTCCTCCTCACCATCGCGTTCCTGATGGTATCTGCGGTCTTGTAATTGGGGCGCCGGGTGTGCTATACTCATGGAGATAACTGGGCAAGGAGGGCTTTCCATGAGAGTGATTGATATGCACACCCACATTTTTCCCCGGCAGGTGGCGCGAAAGGCCACGGCGGCGGTGGCGGACTACTTCGGTCGGCCGGAGCCGCCCCGCTACGACGGCACGGCGGAGGAGCTATCGAACCTGCTGACCAGGACGGGGATCGACTATGCCCTGGTCTTCTCCGCCGCCACCACGCCCCACCAGGTGGAGGCCATCGACCGCTATATCTGGTCGGAGGCGGTGAAGGAGCCCCGCTTCCTCCCCTGCGGGACCCTCCACGCGGGGTACGAGAATTACCGGACGGAGCTCGCCTGGATGCGCTCCCACGGCATCTACGGCATCAAGCTCCACCCGGAGTTCCAGCGCTTCGCCCTGGACGACGGGCGGCTGTTCCCCATGTTCGAGGAGATGGAGCGGGAGGACATGTTCCTCATCGCCCACATGGGGTCGCCAAAGGCGGACGTCTCCGGCCCGGCCCACATGCTGCGGGTGGCCGGGACGTTTCCGCGCCTGCGGTGCATCTGTGCCCACCTGGGCAACTGGGGGGACTGGGACATCGAGAAAATCCGCCCCCTGACCCGCCTGCCCAACGTCTATACGGACATCAGCTCCACCTTCAACTACACGGCAGACCACGCCGCCCTCTACGCCATTATCCGGGAATACGACCCAACCCATATCTTCTACGGGTCCGACTACCCCATCTGGCGTCCGGAGAAGGAGCTCCGGCGGGCAAGGGAGCTCTACCTCCCCGAGGAGCTGCTGGAGGACGTGCTCTTCAACAACTTCGCCCGGTTTTATCACTACCGGGCGTTGTAGGGGCGCACAGTGTGCGCCCGTCCTATAGGTCTGCACAGCGTTTCGGCAGAAGCGGGCGCACAATGTGCGCCCCTACGCAGACCTATCGATTCAATACACTGATAAGGAGGTTTCCCATGCAGATGAAGATCTTTGGCAGTTCTCTCTGTACCGCCTGTCCCTGCTGACCCGTCGGGAACCTGAACAGAGAGACCCTCTACAGTCCCCGGTTTTGCAGTTGGACAGTGCCGCACACCGCGCGCATCCAAATTTTGCAAAAGGGGTAAGAACCATGAATCAAATTTTCAAACAGCTCAGCAAATCCCGCATGATCCTCTATCTCGTCCTCACGCCGCTGTCCGTGTGGACCTCGGTGGCCTCCTCCCTGGTGCTCCAGCCGGTCCTGGACGCGGGGCTGGCCAAGGACCTGCCCGCGTTTGTCCGGGCCTCCGCCTGGGGATTGATCCTGGCGGTCCTGGACTTTGTGGTCTACTACTTCGTCTGCACCTGCCGCCAGCGCATCCTGGCCGGGTACATACGGGCCCTGCGGGTGCGGTACTTCTCCTTCCTCCTCCGCCAGCGGCCCGGCCGCTTTCTGGAGCAGGACACCGCCGCCCACCTCTCCAAGCTGACCGCGGAGGCGGAGACGGTGGGAGACAAGTACTGCGGCAGTCTCCTGAGCCTCTACCGGGCCCTCTGGAGCCTCGCCCTCTCCGTCGCGGCCATCGTCAGCGCCCGGTGGGAGCTGGCCATCGTGGTGGTGGTGTTCTCCCTGCTGACGCTGAACCTGCCCAAGCCCTTCCAAAAGCAGTCGGACGCCGCCGAGGCGGCCTGTCTCGCCGCCAGCGAGGCCCACATGGCGGAGGCCCAGGAGAGCATCCGGGGGTTTCTGCTCATCCGGCTCCACGGCCTCGCCGCCGTCCGGACCGCGCGCTACGCCAAAGCCGCCGGGGAGCTGGAGGAGCGGGAGACCGCCCGCAAGCAGAAGTTTTACGCCGTGGACGCCCTGTCCGGGGCCATCAGCTCGTTGAGTTTTGTGGGCATCATCGTCTTCGCCATGGGCCTTGTGATACAGGGCAAGATGTCCGTGGGCTATGTCTTGTCTGTCAGCCAGCTCCTGGGGGGCGTCATGCTGTCCTTTGAGCGGCTGCCGGGACATCTGCTGTCCCTCCGGGCGGGCCGGGCGCTGTTCCGGGACAGCGAGACAGCCTTCCGGGAGGCCCTGGAGGCCGGCGGCTCCCGGAAGGCCGCGCTGGGCCCCGCCTCCCGGCTGGAGGTCCGGGACCTCTCCTTCTCCTACTGCCCGGACCGACCCCTCCTCTCCCATGTGGACCTGACGCTGGAGACGGGGAAGAAATACGCCCTGGTGGGCGCCAGCGGCTCGGGGAAGAGCACTCTGGCGAAGCTCCTCATGGGCTTTCTCACGCCCTGCGCCGGGGCGGTCCTGGCGGACGGCGTGCCCCTGGAGGAGATCGAAAAGGCGTCCCTCTACGGCGCGGTCTCCTACCAGAGCCAAAACGTGGTGTTTTTCTCGGACACCATCCGAAACAACATCCTCCTGGGCGGGACGCTCCCGGACCGGGACTGGGAGCGGATCATCCGTCAGGCCCGGCTGGAGGAGATGCTGTCCGCGCTGCCCGAGGGGGCGGAGGCCCTCATCGGCGAAAACGGCCGCAACATCTCCGGAGGCGAGGCCCAGCGCCTGGGGCTTGCCCGGTGCCTGGCCCACGGGGCGCAGTTTATGGTCTTCGACGAGGTGGCCGCCTCCCTGGACAACCGGAACGCGGAGGAGATCGAGAAGACCATCCTCTCCCTGCCGGAGGCCGGGGTGCTGATGATCACCCACCGTGTCTTTGCGGAGAACATGCGCAGGTATGACCGGATCTTTGTTCTGAAGGACGGCGCGCTGGTGGAGCAGGGGACCTGGGAGGAGCTGACCGGCCAAAGGGGCGAGCTCTACCGGCTGTCCCTGCAAGCCGGAAACAACGAACCCTAACGCCAAAAATCCCCCGCCGCATCTGCGGCGAGGGATTTATTTTGCACATACGCGGCTATCTCCGGCCTCCAAAGCCGCCGCCCCGGGAACCTCCCCCGAAGCCGCCGCCTCTGCTGCCTCCGCCGCCGAAGCCGCCTCCGCGGGAGCCTCCGCCGAAGCTGCCGCCTCGGGAGCCGCCAAAGCCTCCCCCGCGGCCTCCGCCGAAGCTGCCGCTCCCGGGGAAACTGCCGAAGCCTCCGCCCCGGGAACCGCCTCCGAAGCTCCCGCTCCTGGGCGGGGTCGAGCCGCCCATCGGGGGCCGGGGCGGGCGCGGGCCTCCGCTCATGGGAGGCCGGGGACCGGGTCCGCCGCCCATGGGCGGCCGGGGGCCTCTGGGGGGCCGCGGGGGCGGACGCCTGCGCCGGGTGAACCAGGCGCTGCCGGGCCGGTGCCACCAGAAGATGGGCCGGTAGACCACCGGGGGCACGGCCATGCCGCCGTACCGGGCGGACCAGCTATTGTAGCGGATGCCGTCCAGGCAGTTGAAGAGCAGCACCAGGACCACCAGCAGCACGACCACAGACAGCACCGACCGGAAGACCTCCATCCCGGCGCCTCCGGCGTAGGAATCCGTCTGATACATCCCGAAGAGCTGGTGGAGTCCGCCGAAGAGGTTCAGCACCGCCAGGTCATAGTCCCGCTTGTGGATGCTCTCCTCCAGGAGGGTGTCCACAAAGCTGGCGGACTGGGCGTCCAGGAGGTCGAAGAACCGTCCGCTGGCCACCACGCTGTAGTCCTGGTTTGTGGCATTGATGACGAGGATGGCGTCGTTCTCCCCCAATTGGAGCGTTTCCGCCCAGTCCCAGGCCAAGTCCTCTGCGCTTCCGGTTTCCTCTTTGTCACCCAGGGTCACCACGGCCAGGATGCTCCCGGCCATCCGGTCCCAGTTAGCGTTGTAGAGGCAGACGGCCTTCATGGTCTTCTTCGACAGCACACCGGCCCTGTCCTCCACGTACTGCCCGAAGGTATATGTGCTCAGGCTCTCGTCCAGGGGCACGCTCCCCTCGGGGAGGCGGATCTCCGGCGCTTTGGAGATACCGTACAGGGAGGAGAGGGCGATGGCGGCGATGAGGACGAAAATGGCAAATGCTCTGTTTTTGAAAAGCTTCATTGAGCCTCCTTATGGCTTGCGAAGGCAGACGGCTCTCAATTTCTGAGCTCCATCAGCTTCTGACGCAGTTCGCCCTCGATGCGGCCCAGCTCCACCTCTGCGGCCCGGCGCTTCTGGGCGCCGTCCCGCTGGATCTGGATGACCTCGTCCAGGGTGGAGATGAGCTGTTGGTTGGTGTGCTGAAGGGTCTCGATGTCGATGATGCTCCGCTCGGCCTCCTTGGCGGTGGCGATGGTGCCCATTTTGAGCATCTCGGCGTTCTTTTTCAGGAGCTCGTTGGTGGCGTTGGTGACGGCGGACTGGGCGGCAGTGGCCTTGCGGCTGTTCTCCAGGCCCAGGGCGAGGACCATCTGGCTCTTCCAGAGGGGGATGGTGTTGACGAGGGAGGACTGGATCTTCTCCACCATGAGGGTGTCGTTGTTCTGGAGCATCCGGGTCTGGGGGCCCATCTGGATGGAGACCATGCGGGTGAGCTCCAGGTCGTGGAGCTTTTTCTCGAAGCGGTTGCACATCTGGACCAGGTCGTTATAGGCCTGGGCGTCCTCCTGAGCGCCGGTGCGCTCGGCCTTCTGCCGCAGCTCCTCCAGCTGGCCGGACTGCACCTCCGCCAGGCGCTTCTTCCCGGCAATGATGTACATGGTCAGCTCCTTGTAGTACTTCAGGTTGAGCTCATACATCTGGTCGAACATGGCGATGTCCTTCATGAGGGTCACCTGGTGCTGTTCCAGCTCCCGGGCGATCTTGTCCACGTTGACCTCGGCCTTGGTGTACTGGACCTTCATGGTCTCCATCTTGCTGCCGGCCTTCTTGAAGAAGCCGAAAATGCCCTTCTCTTCCTCCTCCTGGCCGAAGTTCTTAAGCTCCACCACCAGGTTGGTCAGGGTGTCGCCCACCTCGCCCAGGTCCTTGTTGCGGACGTTGGCGAGGGCGCTCTCAGAGAACCCGGCCACGCTCTTCTGGGCGGCGGAGCCGTACTGAAGGACCAGCTGGGAGTCGGAGATGTCGATCTTCTTGGAGAACTCATCGACCATCTTGCGCTCGGCCTCGGTGAGCATACTCTCGTCGATCTGGACGGGCTCGGGCTTTTTCTCCTCCACAGCCGCCGGGGCGGCGGGGGGCTCGGCGCCCAGGGTGAGGGTAGGGGTGTCGGCCTTAGCGAGTTCGCTGGCGTCCAAGGTCAGCTGGGGCATCTGGTTATCAGGACCACTCATTGTATTATCCTCCGTTTTTGTTCATAGTGTTCCGCGATAAAAACGCAGTATCGTTACCGCGCGGCGGCTTGGCTCAAGCTGCGCAGTAAAGAGCGAGATTGCCTGTCCGGCAGGACTCAGTCGGTAATGATCTCAAAATCATCGAAGTCATTGAACTCGTCCTCGCCGGCCTCCTGGCTGGCCATCTGCCACAGGGAGCAGGTGGAGAGGAACTGCCAGACGGTGGAGGACAGCCAAATGAGGCCGATCCCCAGGCGGGGGAGGTCCCAGTGGTTTTTCCTGGACCGGTCGATCCACTGGACCCCCAGGGCGGCGAAGAGGATGGTAAGCAGGGCGCTGATGGCGGCAAAGATTCGCTTTAACATGATCGGTTCCTCCTTAAAATATTGGTTGGTCACAGCTTCAGATTAATGTCTGAGCCGTCGGCGTTTTGGGTTGTTTCGGCCTTCATGTGCTCTCCGGCCAAGCCTTCCCGGGCGAGGAGGGTCTCCAGGACGGAGATGTCAGTGGAGATGTCCAGGGCGTCGGTACCGAAGAGGTTATCGAGCTGTTTGTGGAAGGCGGTGACGATGGTGCCCATGATGTCCTCCACGCGGCGCTTGGTGGTGTCGATGTTCTCGCCGCTGACGCCGGCGGCGTCCATGCGGTCGTAGGCGTTGAGGAGCTTTAAGGTGGTGGGTAGGTAGTAGTCCATGAACTTTTGGATCTGGGGGAGCTTTTTAGGCTCTGCCCGCACCTGGTCGAAGATGGCCTGGGAGACTTTCTCCAGGTCGCGGATGGCGGCGGAGATTTTTTCGTCCTCGATGGCGTCATCCAGGCGCTTCATCTCGCTGATAGCGAGGCGGCCGTTGGCGATCATCTTGTCCAGATCAGGGTTGCCGGTGGGTTTTTCCTCGGGCTTGGGAGGCGCGGGGACTTCGATCTCCGTGACCTCGTCGGGGCAGAGGGCGCGAAGGAGGAGGAAGGCTCCTGCGGACAGGACGGCGGCGAAGGCGAAGTGTCCGGGGCGGTAGAGGTCAAAGCACAGGGCCCAGACCACCCAGACGGCCGCCGCGCCGTAGTATGGCCAAGTGGATTTACGGATTTTTTTGACAGTGCTGGTCATATCGGCCTCCTTGCTGTAGTTTGTTCGATACGGATACCAATCTAGTATACCGCTAAAATGGCGGGAGGTCAACAGAAAATGAAAGTTTCATTTTTTCGTAAAAAATTCCCAGGTGAGGAGGTCTGGGGAAGCGGGGGGAGGATGCTCCGATCGGGGGATCGGGGAGCCTCAGCACAGGGGGGCGGCGGGTGACGGCAGAGCGGGCGGTATTGCGGGGCAGTACCGCCCGCACCGGGCCGGTGGCCCGGTAGTATCGGAAAGAAGCGTGCTTCCAGGAGGCGAAGCCAACGAAGAAGGCTAAAGGGCCAGGGAGAGGTTCCAGCGATTCGACTACCATCGGCCCAGGGCAGATATTGGGGAAAAGGGTCAAACAGGTCGTAGCGCAAATCAAAACCCCCGTAGTGAAGGAAGATTCTCAAGAAACGTAGTTTCTTGAGCGGTTTTTTGGTGACTTTTTGTCCGCACAAAAAGTCACCGGGGTCCGGGGCGAGGAGCCCCGGGGGCGGCAGGAAGGATAAAAGTTTCGATTCTCCCCTTTTCTTTTGGAAGAAAATGCTGTATACTACAAAAATGAGAAATTTTATGACCAGAGGAGGTCCTACCCCATGGACAACAAGCATTACTATATTACAACCCCGATCTACTACCCCTCGGGAAAGCTCCACATCGGCCACGCGTACTGCACGGTGGCCACCGACGCCATGGCCCGTTATAAGAGGCTTCAGGGCTATGAGGTGATGTTCCTGACCGGTACGGACGAGCACGGGCAGAAGATCGAGGACAAGGCCAAGGAGGCCGGGGTTACGCCCCAGGCGTTTGTGGACAGCATCGTGGCCGCACCGGGCGGGGTGCTGGACCTGTGGAAGCTGATGAACATCAGCTATGACCGGTTCATTCGCACTACGGACGATTACCATGTGGCGTCCATCCAGAAAATCTTCAAAAAAATGCACGAAAACGGCGATATCTACAAGGGAAAATACACGGGCAAGTACTGCAAGCCCTGCGAGAGCTTCTGGACAGAGAGTCAGCTGGTGGACGGCAAGTGCCCCGACTGCGGGCGGGAGGTCGTGGACGCCGAGGAGGAGGCTTACTTTTTCCGGGCCTCCAAGTACGCCGGCCGGGTTCGGGACCTGCTGCTGAATACGGATTTCCTGGAGCCCGAGAGCCGGGTCCACGAGATGGTCAACAACTTCATCGACTGCGAGGGCGGCCTCCAGGACCTGTGCGTGTCCCGTACCAACTTTACCTGGGGCGTACCTGTGGACTTTGACCCGGGCCATGTGGTCTATGTGTGGCTGGATGCGCTCTTCAACTACATGACTGCGCTGGGTTATCAAAACGGAAAATATAACGATCTGGACAAGTTCTGGCCCGCTGACGCCCATTTTGTAGGCAAGGAGATCGTCCGGTTCCACGCGATCTACTGGCCCGCGTTCCTCATGAGTATGGATCTGCCCCTGCCTAAAAAGGTCTATGGGCACGGGTGGCTCAACTTCAACGGGGACAAGATGAGCAAGTCCAAGGGCAACGTGGTAGACCCCTATCTGCTCTCCGAGCGCTACGGCGTGGACGCCCTGCGGTTCTTCCTGCTGCGCTCCTTTCCCTTCGGCTCCGACGGCAACTTTACCAACGAGCTGCTCATCCAGACCATCAACGTCGATCTCGCCAACGACCTGGGCAACCTGGTCTCCCGCACCACCGCCATGGCGGAGAAGTACTTCGGCGGGAAGCTCCCTGCGGCGCGGCAGGAGAATCCGGAGCTGGACGGCAGTCTGACCTCCCTGGCCTCTGGACTGCGGGGACGGTACGAGGAGCAGATGGAGAAGTTCCAGTTCCAGAACGCCCTGGAGGAGATCTTCAAGGTCATCCAGCGGGCCAACAAGTATATCGATGAAAATGCGCCCTGGGCTCTGGCGAAGGATATGGACGCCAACGGACCGCGGCTTGCGGCGGTGCTCTACAACCTGCTGGAGACCGTCCGGGTGTGCACCGTCCTGCTGACCCCCTTTATGCCGGAGAGCTGTGAGAAGATTTTCGCTCAGATCGGGGCGGGCGCGGAGGCCCGGACCTGGGACAGTGCCGCGGTCTGGGGCACTCTGGCGGCGGACGCGGCCGTGTCCAAGGGGGAGAACCTGTTCCCCCGTATCGATATGGCAAAGGAGCTGGAAGAGCTGGACCGCATCCAGGAGGAGGCCAAGAAGGCCGCTCTGCCCGCCCTCGAGATCGAGCCCCTGGCGGAGGAGACCGTGGACTTCGACACCTTCTGCAGGTCCGACTTCCGGGCGGTGAAGGTCAAGGACTGTCAGGCGGTGAAAAAGTCCGACAAGCTCCTCAAGTTCACCCTGGACGACGGCACCGGCACCGACCGGCAGATCCTCTCCGGCATCGCCAAGTGGTACAAGCCGGAGGACCTTATCGGCAAGACCCTGGTGGCGATCGTCAACCTGCCCCCCAGGAAGATGATGGGGCAGGTCAGTCAGGGGATGCTCATCTCCGCCGTCCACACCGAACAGGGCGAGGAGTGCCTGCACCTGCTGATGGTGGACGGCGCCATCCCCGCGGGGGCCAAGCTGTGCTGAGAAAATGAGACTTCTTTTTACCATCGACACCAAGGACTATGATCCGGTCGGGACGGCATTCGTCCGTCCCTCCGCCCGCAGTATCATCATCGCCGGCGACCGAGCGGCCCTGGTCCACAGCCTGAAATACGACTACTATAAGTTTCCCGGCGGCGGCATCAAGGCGGGGGAGAGCCCCGTGGAGGCCGTCATCCGAGAGACGGCGGAGGAGGCAGGGCTCGCTGTTCTGCCCGGGACCATCCGGGACTACGGGTATGTCCACCGGGTGCAGAAGGGCGAGCGGGAGGATATGTTTATCCAGGACAATTACTATTTTATCTGCGAGGTCCGGGAGCAGGCCGGGGCGCAGTCCCTGGACGATTACGAGGCGGAGGAGCGGTTCACCCTGGAGTGGGTCCGGCCCCGGACGGCCATCAAAGTCAACCGAGAGCATGACCACGGGCCCAAGGACCAGGTCATGCTGGAGCGGGAGGCCAAGGTGCTGGAGCTCCTCATCGCAGAGGGATATCTGACTGACGGCTGAGACAGGGGGTGAGGCATATGGAGAGACGGGAGCGTCTGGTGGAGCTGGATTACTTCAACGCCGCCGCCTGTTTGATGGTGATGCTCATCCATGTGCTGTCCCTGGGCGTCACGGAGCTGGACCGGGGGAGCTGGCAGGCGGCGGCAGTGTATCTGCCGTGGCGGCTGGCGGCGTTCGCGGTACCCGCGTTCCTCTTCTGCGGGGCGGTGAAGCTGGGGGCGCGCTTCCGGAAGGAGGACGGCGGGCCGAAATATGGGCCCTACGTCCTGGGGAGGGTGTGGAAGGTCTATCTGCCCTATGCGGCGGCGGTGGTGGTGTACTACGCTGTGCTGGCGCAGATCCACTATGTCACGCCCTCCTGGAAGGGATTCTTCTCCTATCTCTGGCTGGGGAACCTGTCCTCTCAGTTCTATTATATCGTCATTACCATGCAGTTCTATCTGCTCATGCCTCTGTGGCGCTGGGCAGTGAGGCGGGTACCGTGGTATGAGGCCATGCTGTGGGCTGCGGCGGCGCAGTTTCTGGTGCAGAAGGGCGGCGCGTGGCTGGGATTTCCCTGGACAGACCGGGTGTTCCCCGCCTATCTGGTCTTCTGGACGGCGGGGCTGTACGCGGGACGGCACTACGGCGCGGTGCGGGCCCGGCTGGAGGCGGACCGGAGGGGCATCGCGTGGTCGGCTTTGCCGGTGGCGCTCTGCGCGGCGGTCAGCTGGAGGCAGTTCGCCGCCGGGTGGGAGGCCCTGCCCATTGATCTGGACGTGCTCAAGCTCTTTACCGACGGGATGTCCATCCTGCTCCTGCTGACGGCCTGCATCTCCCTCCAGGGCAGGGCGGCGGGACTGGAGCGGGCTCTGCGGGGCATCCACAGGGCGTCCTTTTTCGTCTACCTCTCCCACTGCCTCGTGCTGACGCTGGTGACGTACTGGCTCCTCCAGGCGGGGGTGTACCGGATCGCGGTCCAGCTTGCGGTGCGGGCGCTGGCCTGCTTTACCGTGCCGTTTTTGCTGTATTTTGTGTATTGGAAGATCAGGAGGCGCGTGAAATGTATGTGATCTTAGGCATTCTTGTTGCTGTCGTTGGGGGAGTCATGCTCGTAAACCCTCGCGGGTTCTACGAGGTGACTCAGAGCTGGAAGACGGACGGCGGCGAGCCGTCGGACGCATATCTCCTCCACACCAGGATCGGCGGGGGCGTCTTCCTGCTGGTGGGGGTGGTCTGTACGGCGATCCTGCTGTTTTTGCCGTAAGACCGACGGAGGATTCCAATAATGATACGTTATCTGACCGATGACCGGGAGCTGGAGGCGTCTGTGTTCATCTCCTTTGCCAACAAGGTATGGCCGGGGGAGTACGACACGGAGAAGACCCGGGCCGCGCTGTCAAGAACGCTGAATTTCACGGCCTACGACGGGACGCTGCTGGTGGGCTGCCTGCGGGTTCTTACGGATGGATACTACTTCGGGACCATTACGGAGCTGTTGGTCCTCCCGGCCTATCAGCGGCGGGGAATCGGCAGCGAACTCCTGCGGCTGGCAAGAGAAAATGCCCCGACCACGCTCTATTTTGGCGCGCAGCCGGAGGCGGAAGCGTTTTATGAGAAGAACGGGTGCCAAAAGGGCTTGCAGTCCTATGTGATTAAAAAGAAGCGCTAAAAGTGTCCGGCTGTCATCAAAACAGCCGGATACTTTTTTGCGTGAAACGCCTAATTCTCGAATTTTTCCAGGATATCGGAGAGCCCAGTGAGCCAATCCCCCTGGAAGTCCTCGATGCGCCCCGCGTCGGTGAGGGCGGCGAGCTGGGGCGCCAAGGGCATCCGGCCCAGAAGCTTCAGCCCATGGGCATCGGCGGCAGCTTGGGTCTTGCCAACGCCGAAGAGGGGGATCTCCTTGCCGCAGTCGGGGCAGAGGAGGTAGCTCATGTTCTCCACCACGCCTACGATGGGGATGTCCATGCGCTCGGCCATCTTCACAGCCTTTTCCACCACCATGCTTACCAGCTCCTGGGGGGAGGCGACGACGATGATGCCGTCCAGGGGCAGGGACTGGAAGACCGTCAGGGCCACGTCCCCGGTGCCCGGAGGCATGTCCACAAAGAGGTAGTCCACGTCCCAGATGACGTCCGTCCAGAACTGGGTGGCCACGCCGCCGATGATGGGGCCCCGCCAAAGGACCGGGTCCGTCTCGTCGTCCAGCAGGAGGTTCACGCTCATGAGCTGGATGCCCGTGCGGGTCTCCACGGGGAGCATCCCCCGCTCGTCCCCCATGGCCCGCTCGTGGACGCCGAAGGCCTTGGGGATGGAGGGGCCGGTGATGTCCGCGTCCAGGATGCCGGTCTTGTGGCCCTTCCGCCGGGACAGCACCGCAAGCTGACTGGTGACCATGGACTTGCCGACGCCGCCCTTACCGGAGACGACGCCGAAGACTTTGCCCACCCGGGCGTTGGGGTTGTGGGGCTGGCGCAGGTCCTGGGGCGCGGTGCGCTCGGCGCAGGCTTCGCCGCAGGTGCTGCAATCGTGGGTGCATTCTGCCATTGTTTTGTTCTCCTTTTGAATGATTTCTCAATAGATCGACAGACTTGTGCAGGGGCGCACACTGTGCGCCCGTTTCTATCGGTACCCTCCGCGCTGCCGTGCGAACAGAGGGTATCCGCCCCTACACGGGATCATGCGTAGATATGGCTTACTCCTCCCGCTTTTCCCAGTACTCCCGCAGTTTCTTCAGCGCCTCGCCATGGAGGGGCGAGTGGAGGGTGGGGAAGGCCCGCAGGAGGCGGCGCTCGAAAAAGTCCTGCTTATCGTAGAGGGCGTGGAGCTTCTGCTGGGCCTCCGCGCGGGCGGCGTCCAGCCTCTTGG
>Ga0073906_1004227_pt1 | contig 14786 bp, 11 predicted proteins | sample Inofromicrocosms_FD_65485 | JGI IMG/M metagenome (GOLD analysis project Ga0073906, IMG submission 65485) | Mouse cecum microbial communities from Vienna, Austria - Inoculum for glucosamine and mucus D2O microcosms | ecosystem: Host-associated > Mammals > Digestive system > Large intestine >... | reverse complement strand
TACTGCGGGTATGGTCTCTTCTGGATTTTCTTCTTTCATTTTTGGTGTCTTGGAATTATGGCCGCTTGCGCCAGTCGGCATATTATCTGACCCCGCCATGAGGCATACCGCCTAAGCCAATAACACACCAAAAGCCCGCCTTGCTCAATCGAGAGCGCAACCTGATTTATACAAATAATCTGCAAAGTTAGCGAAAATATCCGATACCGCCTGAACAAAAACCAAAATCGACGCATCCACAGCATCAAACCGCAGATTGCCATGTCGTTTGCCGTAAGAGAGAACACGCCGTGGGCGAGCCATCAGGCGCGAGTATGCAGGAGCGAGAGCGTGATGGATCAGCGGGAGATGCGCCAGGCACGTTCCACGCGCCGGCCCACGGCAAGCGAGTTCAGAACCACTATCACCGCCGTAAGCCCCAGACCTGCCGCCGGAGCGAGCCACAGGTTGCCGTGGCCGCCTCCGAGGCCTTCAAGCTGATGGAGGTAGCTCAGACGGAAGCCGTAGACCACCGCAAGGGCAAGCAGATAGGCTCCTGCGCAAGACCACGCAATCAACGCCCTGTAGGGCGCGCCTACACGCCGGAGCGGATAGCCGAGCTGGAGAAGGGTGTGTATCTTCTCGCGGTTCTTCTCCATCAGGACGGTCAGCGAAAGCATGAGTATGAAGAACGAAAGCACGGTAATCACCACTCCCACGGCAAGGATTATGCCCGTGATGACGTTGAGGAGGAAAGACGCCTGGGAACTGCGTTTGTCCCCGGCCACCTCCAGTCCGTGCTCCTCAATATAAGACCCGATCGCCACATCCCCGGGACTGCTCACGTCCACAATGAGGCGCGAGGCATCCTTGACCGATGATGAGCCGAAACGCTCGTTGCTCCATTCCATGAATTCCTGCGGCACGAGAATGGTATTCAGCCGGTTGGAGAATCCTACGACGCGTCCGCTGAAGTCTGCCGACCTGATGCCGTCCTCGCTCGCCACGTGGAGGCGCAGCGGAACTCCTCCCATGAACGACTCTGAAAGCTGCGGCAGCCCGGCTGAGGAGGCGAAGCCGAAATTGTAGAGCGTAAGATAATCCTTGGAAATTATTATGGGCACTTCGCCGGAGCCGGGACGGTAGCCCCACTGCGAACCGGCGACGTCGATGAACTCAGACGGGATGGACTCGAAAAACATATAGGTGGACATGCCGCGCCCCCCGGTCTGCACGGAGGCCGTAACCCGGTAATCGACAGAAGAGAATCGTCCCACCTTCCTCACCCAAGGCTGGCGTTCGAGGTCGGAAATCTCCTCTGCGGAAAACGCAGCAGCTTTCCCTTCGACCGTATTTGCCGACGTAACCTTCTTGTTGACCACGAGATAGTCTTTCTTTATGAAGCCGTCGTCGTCGGAATATATCGATTTCACGTCCTGAAAGAACTGAAGGCCGGCCACCACAATCGCCAGGCCGATGAAGTTGGAAAGCACGAATCCGGCTATCCTGGCCGGAGACATGTTCTTGCGCAAAAGGCGGTTGATGATCATAGCTTAATCGTCTTGAGTGAGTCGAGGAGAAGGCGGTTGCCCACCGAGGTCGTTATGATGCCCGCGCCCTGCCGGTCTGCCTCACGCATGACCATCCGGGCGGCGATGCGGTTGTTCTCCTCGTCGAGATGGCTCACAGGCTCGTCGAGGACAATGAAATCGAAAGGCTGGCAGATGCTGCGGATGATGGCCACGCGCTGCTGCTGGCCTATCGACATGCGCCCCACGGGATAGTCGGCCCGCGAGTCTATGCCAAGCTCCTTCAGCCACCCGGCAATCCGCTCTTCCTGCACGTCGCCGGCCAAAGACGCCTTGAGGCGTATGTTCTCCAAAGCGGTAAGCTCCGGGAAAAGCGCAAGCTCCTGAGGCAGGTAGGCTATGTGGCAACGTCGCAGACGCTGCCATTCGGCCACCGGAATGCCAGAGACATCCACGTCGTTGAAATAAAGCCGTCCGAGATAGTCGGTCCTCGACCCGAACATATAGGCGCACAGCGACGACTTGCCGCCGCCGCTCGCCGCCTCGACGAGCCAACGCTCGCCGCGACGGAAGACGACATCGGACCGCCATACCTCGGAATTCGGTATAGACTCGTTCTCAAACACTTTCGGAAGCATCCCTTCGAGACGGATGCTTTCTATTCGGTCAATCCGGTTCATGATGGTAAGCAATCAAAAGAATCATAGGCCGCCGCAAAGCGGCGCGTCCCTACATCATGGCTTCAATGGCCGCTGCAAGAAGGTTCTTTTCTTCAGTGTCAGACTCCACAGTGGCCTTTAGCTTGACGCTCCCTTCCGAAGGCTCCATCCTCACCACGGCATGTCTGACCGGAAGACGGTCGTTGCCGAAATACGACTTGAGCTGCCGGGAGTCGGCCATGCAGGCGAAAAACGCACCTTTGCATTCCTTGGCGAAAGCCTCGGCCGATATTCCGCCCTGAGGCTGCTGCGCGGTGGAAAGCACCAGATCCTTGCCGTCGAGCCTCCATTGGATTCCGTATTCGCCGACGACCGTGGTCAAAGGGTTAAGCTCCTTGCCGCCGGTCTGCACGAGGCCGTTGAGACGCATGTCCCCGGGCTGACCGCCTGACTGTCCCAACACAGCCACCGTGCCGCTGACAGGAGCCAGTATCTGCGCGTATATCTTGCCTATGGCCCCTGCCTGCGAAAGCATGGCATTCACCTTCTCCACAAGTTTCGACGACGCGCCGACGGCAAAAGCCGCATTTCCTGTGCCGGGAATGGACTTCACCGCATCCGTGTCTATCTTGGAAAGGGGGAAATTGCATTTGGCCGGCTTGAACTTGCTTGTCAGCACAGAGGCTTCCATGGCAAGGGAGCCTTTCCTGAAATCTGCCATGAACTCCAGATAGACAGCATCGGAGAATACGGTCTGCAAGGCCATCTGTGTCTGCGCCTGCTTCACGAAGCCTCCGTCGCCCATGAGCCGGGAGACGTCTGCCAGACCTTTGACGTCGTAATCGCCGGAAACCAGCTTTTCAGCATAGTCGGTGGAGATGAACGACTTGCCTTCCGGAAGCTCAGAAAACTCCTTCACGTCGAGAGGGTCTATCTCCCCGACTGAAAGGCTCCAGAACTGGTTGCCCTTTATGGCCACGTCGGCGGCATATTCTATCCCGCCCGTTTCCTTGAACTGGTATTTCTTGTCGCCTGACGCCAGAAACGACTTGAAGGCCCCGGGGTCGTCGAGAAGCCCTGTGATGTAGCGGTGGTAGCCACGGTCGAACACCACCAGCGACGTAACCGCTATGCCAGATTTCCCGTCGAGCAGCATCTCCGTCTTTTTCCTCATCCCCGCGTCCTTCATCGAAGCAAGGGATTTCTGCAGCGAGGGAGAAAGCGTGATTTTACCGTCCTCCACCTTGCAGTCGGCCTTAACGGCAAGCGACCTCACATTCACCGAAACCACCGTCCCGGCATCGGCGGGGACGGTCTTCAGGAGCTCCGCCACATCGCCGTCGGAGTCCTTGGAGCATGCCGCGGCAAGCAGCATGAGGCAGCACGCCGCCAACGACAGGAACCTTGTCATCTTATTTTCCATATCTATTGGGTCTTGATTGATTGCATTTATGGAATAACGCTCCACCGGCGCCAAATCTTGCAATGGCACATATGAAAAAACAGGGTTCGTATCACTACGTACCCTGTTTTTCTCCGTGAACCGAGAATCGCATCACAATTCACGGATAGTCCTAATCCTAATTATTAATCCATAACTTTACTAATGCAACAATAAAAACATGTGTCAATGAAACGATTAACTTGTCTGGAAGAACAAAACCGTTCTTCCTTTTTTCAGTCCGGATGCTGCCTCTGCCATATCCATCCGGACCGTCAAACCTTAAAATCAAATATTATGAGTGGTGCAAAGTTACAACTTTTTATTCCCAATCAAAAAAACCGGGCTCAAAAACCGTTTCTGATGTGCCGGAAATTTAATTAAAAGTTGTTAAATTAGCCATAATCGGGAATTCCCCCCCGATTTTTGGACTAAAACGGACACGATTTAGTCCAAAAAAAACAAGCTTACAATGACGCTTATGCACGGCATTGGGGGGGACGAGACTCCCGCGTCCCCCGTGATTCAAATCAAAAAAAACATCTCTTTACCTGAAGCATATCCTCTCGTTCTTTACAGTGCCGTCGGCATAACGGGTGGTCTTCACATAAATGCCCCGTGAGGGCGCGGACACTTCCAGACCTGTCATATCAGTGTAAGCGACACCCACAACAGCCTCATCACCGGCCATCGCGGAAACTCCGGCAGGATCCACATATCCGCTCTGGCCCGTGTCCGCATTCCAGACATGGCGGAGAGAGGTGCGGGTCTCGCCCTTGCAGGTATAGGAGGCCTCAAGCCCAATCATCGTCGGCTCTTCATAGAAGAATATGCGGCGGGAGTTCCCGTCGGGCCATTTCATTATGTCGTAGCCTATGCCATCTTTGTCCTGATATCCCCACGGAATGTCAGTCATGTCGCCCTCAATATATTCATAGACATCGGCAGAGAAGACAAAAGGCTCATCGCTGCCGTTCAGATAGAAACGATAGACAAGCCCGTCGATGTCCATAGGATGTCCATCGGCATCCACGGAAGGAATGTCGGCATACAGCTCCCAAATGAATCCGCGTCGGCCAAAGGAAACGATGGCAGGATTGGCCGGAACGGCTGGCTCGAACGGCTTGAGCCCTACGGGAGTCAGCTCGGGCGAAACCATACTGGAAAGCGGGTTGACAGAGCCGATCGTCTCGGTTACGCAGTCTTCCGACTTCATCGTGCCCAGACGGCTGTCCAGAGTGAAGGTGAGATTGTCCTGGGTGGCATACACACGTCCGAACAGATCGTATTCTCCAGAGTCGTATGCACCGTTCAGGTAAACGGCAAATTCATCCTTCATGTCATTGACATAGGTTCCGACATACTGCGCGGACGGGAATACCACCTTGTCGCCCTCGATGGAGCCTTTCACCCAGCCCGGCATGGTCTTTGCAAGCCCCTGCACGTAAACAACGCCGTTTTCCTTGTCAAGCACCACCTTGAGTCCGGACCTGGAGCTGCGGTTGCCGCCTGGCTCGCTGCAATAAACAAGATTGTACGGCTCACTTTCCATACCGGCGGGAGGAGTTACAGTGGATCGCTCCATATCAAACGGACGGTATTCGTAGCCGATATTCTTGGCGAGAAGATGACCGTCATGACCCACGTATGCGACGCCCATTCCGTCGGCAAGCCTGATTACGCCGTGCGCGTCGATTGTGAAGTCAACGTATTCCTGCTTCGGGAGAAGCTCGAGGTCATCGCCGGTCTCGTCGATACGTATGGCCTGAAGGTAGACATCGGCGGCTTCCAGCCCCTCGTCTTGGTTTTCCTCCTGATGGAAGACATGCTGCTTCATGGGGATGCGCAGTGTGGCGCCGTCATCCATCACAGTGCCCTTCACATATGTGCCGAAGCGGTAGTATCCGCAGATATCTTTGATATACACATCGTCGCCGTCAAAACCGAGGTAATCGAAACGTCCGCTCCAAGTGTAACGCTGGAGCATTATGCCGGCCATGAGCCAAGTGTCGAGCGTGTAGAGGCGCGACACTGCATTTTCGGGAAGAGACACGATCACGTCTTCTCCTGTAGGATTTCCGGAGCTTTCCACATAACCCTCGCCTGACACCGTGTCATACACGTATCTGGCTGACACGGCTTCCCCTTCGGGAATCCTATGCACGGATTCCACACCTATGGTCGATGCCTGGGAATAAAGGAAGATGCGGCGGCAGTTGTCGCCTCCCACCCATTTCATGATGTCGTTGCCGACTCCGTTGGCATCCTGGTAATCCCAAGGGATTTCGGCCATGTCAGCCTCGATGTAGCCGTATTCGGCGGTAGTGAATGTGAAAGGCTTGCCGTCCACATACAGACGGTAGCTCAGGTTCTCTTTGTCGATATGGTTGCCATCGACATCCACAAGGGGAACGTCCAACTTAAGCTCATACCTGAAGCCACGACGCTGATAGCCGGTTACCTCAGGATTGGCAGGTGCAGGCACATCGGCGGCACAAAGAGAAGCCGCCGCCATCATCACGACGAATGTAGATTGTTTCAGCATAAACATGATATTATCGGGTTTATAATATGTTTGGGATTTCTCTTCAAGGTTTTTTATTGAGGACTTTGAGACGTTTCCGCGCCTCGACCACTATGCCGGGAGCCGACCCGTCGGCGGGTATGCCGTCAAGCGTATAAGCCTCGCCGTCTCCATCGGGACATGAAGCATCGGGACTATCGATGCCGGCATGTCCCACCTCCATGGCATCGCTTATCACTGTATGGCTCTTGCCGTCGTGCGTGAAGGTGCATTCCACGGCCACCGTATTGAAGTTCTCGTAAAGCCAGATGTTGTAGAGTCCGCAGCTTTCGAAAACTATGTCCACACCTTTTTCGCCATCGCATTCACCCCATGCGAATACCTCTTTTCTCTCTGAAAGATGGCCGAACACCTCAGGGTCGAACACATATGGCTCGCCGTCGAGCATCAGACGCCAGACAATCCCTTTCGGGTCGATGTAATCGCCGTTTTCGTCTACGGGAGGTATGTTGAAGCGCACCACAGTGAAGTCAGGATACTCGGTGTATCCTCTCATCTCAGGCTTGGCAGGAACAGCTTCCTTCGGCAGATACGGCTTCAGCTCGGGTTCGGCATAACTGTCCACCAGAATCCGGTCTCCGATGGTCTCAAGAACCACGCCAGACGACGCAAGCTCACCGGTGGCTGAAGAATAGCTGAACTGCAACGACCTCTCCGGCTCATGGCCGTCAAGGGATCCGAGCGGGTCAACCCGCCCTCCGTACATATAATCGAGGAACGCTTCCTTGGCAACCCCCTGATACTGGCCGGAAGCGAATCTGACATAATCACCGTCTCGGCGGCCAACGCACCAGCCGTCAGGCGCATATGTGCCGCACAGCCCCTTTACATAGAATGCGTCGCCGTCTTTGACGAGTTCCACAAGACGATACATGTCCTCTCCGAAAAAGGACTGACGGTAATGCAGGCAATACTCCTCAGGCTGAAGACCGGAGGGAGGGGCGCATACAGCCGCTTCCAGGTCGATGGGACGGAAATAATAACCGTTGTTGGACGCAAGGATGCTGCCGTATTGGTCTGTGGCAAGAAGCATCTTTCCCTCAGGCAAGACAATGGTCCCGTCGCCCGACACCAAGAATTCGGCATACTCCTCTCCGTCGGGCCACGGCATGTCGCCGAGCCAGCTGCCGCTCACCACGCTCACATCAAGCTCCGGGCAACCGTCGCCGGCATCCTGATGGTGTATCATCTGACCGCTTTCCACCAGAATTTTGTTTCCCTGACGTTGTCCTTTGACCCAGGAGCCAAAACCGAAAGCGGTGATGGGATTCCCGAACCATACGTCATCACCGTCAAACACCACAGAGGAAAGGATGCCGCTGAAGTCGTATGTCTCCCCGCCGTGAATCTGCTGCGTTGTCAGGTCATAAGTTTTTTCTGTGCCGTAAGGCCGGTCTGAAACAATGTCCGATGCGGCGGCACTGGATGCGGCCAAAACCAAGCCGAGCTGAAACCAGTAAGATAATTTTGCCATTCTTCCTTATGTATTGATTATCGACATGTCCATACTCCCACTACGGTATGGACGCAATTACTGCGGCAAAATTAGCTACGATTCAATGTGATGCAAAACAGACGTGTTACAATACTGACAAAATTGCCGGAATTGTAACACATTCTCAATTATAGCATCCGATTCTCAGGCATTTTTCCTGAAGACGGACGGCGTCATGCCCGTGCGGGCCTTGAAGAGCTTATAGAATGTGGTCATGGAACTGAATCCTATGTCACGGCAAATGGCCTTGAGGGGATAATCGGCGCGCGACGTGTCAGAGAGTATCCTCACGGCCGCCTCTATCCGCCAGCTGTTGATGAACTGCGTGTAGCCAAGGCCGGTGTTGGCATATATGATTTTTGAAAGATACGTGCGGTTGGTGCCCAGCAGCTTCGCCAAAGCCTCGCGGGACATCCCCGGCTCCAGATACACTTCGTTTTCCTCCATCTCCTTCATCAACGCACGCCACAATCCCTCCGCCATACGGGCATCCGGCGAAGAATGCTTTTCTTTGCCGTCATCTGCGGCATCGGCCTCTTGCTGCCTAAGCTGCCTGCGAAGATCGTCCCTCTCGGTTATGGCTTCCCGGAACTGCCTCACGATAGTCCTGTAAAGCCCGGTTTTCTCCCTTATTTCAATTGCAAGAACCGCCGAAAGGAGAAGCACCAGCGCAAGGACTGCACCAAGGATGATGTTGCGTCGGCGTTCGGACTGCAGCTCCAGACGACGCATCTCGGCTTCCTGCTCCTTTCGCTCCACCTGCATAGCGGTCGTTATCTGCTTCTGCACGTACTCTTTGCCGGTGTCGGCCTGTTCCTCGATGCACTTGTTGAGTTTGTCGGAATATCCGTATGCTTCGCGCCATTGGCCGAGAGCGGCGCAGGCGTCCTTCATTATCGAGTAATAATCCGCATCATAGGCGATTATGCCGGTCTTGTCGGCCAACGAACGCACCTTGGCCGCATATGCCTTGCATGCAGCGTAGTCCTCGCCTACGAGCTTCGCGCGCGCAAGACCTATGTAAGCTTCCATTTCCTGGGTGGCACTGCCCACCAGCCCCAAAGCCTTGCGGTAGCTCCCGTATGCCTTCCCGTGGTCCCGCTGCCTAAGGTACACTTCGCCTCGGAGCATCTCCCCGACTATACGGTCATCGTCATCACAGAAACCCATCGCGTCGGCCTTGTCCAACCAAGAGAGAGCGTCGGCAAACCTCCGCTTCAATATGAGCAGTCTGGCTATGTGACGTGCCATGATAGGCATAGCAGGACGCACCTGAAGCTTCCCTGCCTCTTCGAAGCAGCCTATGGCATAATCCAGCATGGTGGTGTCATTGCGTATTATGGCCGTCTGCACCACATTGCTCTCTATGCGGAAGCGCAGCGGCGGCAACGAGGCTTTCACGGCATACGTCTTGGCCTCATTGAAATACTTGAGGGCTATCACGAGATTATTCTCGGCCATCACGTAATATATGCCGAGACCGTTGAGCGATATGGCCTGCACGGTGTCGTTGTGTTCCTCCTCGGCCCACACCCTCGCCTTGTCAAGCATCCGCAGCCCTTCTTCCAGCCTGCCGCGAGCCACATAAAAAGAACCCATATAGGCGTTAGCGAACGAACGGCATCTGTCTGAATCAATCCTCTCGCCATACGCCATCAATTGCCGGGACAGCCGCTCGGCCTTATGATAGTCTGCCCGGACCATGCTCTCCTCACACTCCGCAATCAGCCGGTCTCCGGAACGCGGCTTTCCCTGACATACTCCGGCACCGGCAAGGCAGATGACGGAAAACGCAAACAACCGACCCAGAATACTGCGGCAGACTGAGGCATTATGGAGATGTATGGCCACAAGAATAAAGTAAATACAAATTACGGCGCAGATGCATATTCCGCCTCGTCAACGGACAATCAACGTATTCCGCGAAGCCATTCGAGACCGGCCACCGGCCCCGTGCGGTCGAGGAGCGTCGGCACCACAGAGACTATTCCGTGGGCCAGGCACCATTCGTCCGTGTCGGAGGCTTCCGGCTCCCCGTTCTCGAAACGCCCGGTGAGCCAATAGAATTTGTGGCCGTGGGGGTCGGTGTATTCCTTGTATTCGTCGCTCCAGTTGCCACGGCAGGCACGCACGACACGCATCTCCTCCGGCTCCGAATCCACATCGGGAACGTTGACATTGAGGCACACGCCTTCAGGCAGGCCGTGCTCGAGCACGCCGCGGCTTATGCGTTCCACCCACGGGCGGCACGGGCTGAAATCGGCGTCAGGGGAATGGTCGGTAAGCGAAAAACCTATGGACGGAACGCCGAATGCGCATCCTTCCATGGCCGCACCCATAGTGCCTGAATACACCACGTTGATGGCCGCGTTGGAGCCATGGTTGATTCCCGACACCACCATATCCGGACGGCGGTCAAGAATCCTGTGCATGGAGAGCTTGACGCAATCCACCGGAGTGCCGTTGACCTTGAACATCATTGCCCCGGCATGGTCGGCCACACGGACGGCCCTGAGCGGAGAATTGACGGTTATGGCCATGGACTGGCCTGAACGCGGAGCGTCAGGGCATACGCACACTATATCGGCCATCGGAGAAAGCCATTCCACAAGCCTGTGCACGCCTGCGGCCTCGATGCCGTCGTCATTGCTGACGAGAACCAACGGTCTCTTCATCTTCTTCTCTTCTTGTTTTTCCTTTTGGAAGCGGTTTTCTTCTTGGAAGTGCCCTTGGAAGGAATCTTGATGGACTTTCCGGCACGTATGTCGTCGTCCTTCATATTGTTGGCACGCTTGATCTCATCCACGCTCACGCCGTATTTCTTGGCTATCACGGTCAGGTTCTCGCCGTTCTTGATGGAATGCTGCGTAGGCTTGGCCTCTTTCCTGCCCTTCTTCCCTTTCTTGGAGGAAGACGCCGACTTGGACTGCCTCTTCGCCTTTGCCGGCGATACCTGCTGGCGCGAAGCCGGAACGGAACTGTCGGCAGACACGGAAGTCTCCGCCTGGGCATCGACGGCGACACGCAGCTGCTGGCCCACGCGCACGGAATTGCGGCGCAGGTTGTTCCATCGCTTCACCTCCGCGGGGGTTACGCCGTAAAGAGCCGCGATGGAAGCGAGGGTCTCTCCGGCTGCCACCTTGTGAGTGGCCGGCCTGCCGGCAGCCGGTGTCTGGCGTGCAGGCATGGCAGGCTCCTCGGCAGGGAGGTTGTCGGCGGCAAGCGTCTGCCTTACGTCCGCAGCCGACGGATCCGCCATCTCCATTTCCACCGATGATTCGGAAGGCATGTCTCCCGGCTCTACCACGTCGCGCCGCGCATACCTCTCAGCCTCGTGCCCCTTGATCTGGTCTTCGCTCACAATGTAGGCATGCACCTGCTGCGAAGGCAGGATGAGCATATATGGCTTTTCCGGCGAGCCGGGAATCAGGTCGGCCCGGAACTGCGGATTGAGAAGCCTCAGCTCCTCCACAGGTATGTCGAGCACTTCCGAAATCTGGTTGAAATGCACCCTTCCGGCCACCCCGACCGTGTCGGTAACGAGCGGCTTGGTCGGAATCACGGGGCTGATGCCGTGTTCAGGGTAATAGTTCATCACGTAGTTGGCCGCTATGAACGCCGGGACGTATCCGCGCGTCTCCGGCGAAAGATATTCGTATATGGACCAGAAGTCATGCTTCCCGTCGCCGGCACGGCGCACGGCCTTGTTGACCGCCCCGGGGCCGCAGTTGTAGGCCGCTATGGCCAGGCTCCAGTCGCCGTAGGTGGAATGCAGGTCTTTGAGATACCTGGCGGCCTTCCTTGAAGACACATAAGGGTCGCGCCTCTCGTCCACGAGCGAATTGACCTCCATTCCGAGCCCTTTGCCCGTGGCAAGCATGAACTGCCAAAGCCCGGTGGCCCCGTGCTTCGACACGGCATTGGGGTTCAATGCCGATTCCACCACAGGGAGATACTTAAGCTCAAGCGGAAGGCCGGCCTCTTCCAGAGCCTGCTCGAAGATGGGCATGTAATAGTTGGCCAGGCCGAGCGTGGCGGCCACCTGGGCGCGTCCGCGCTGCGTGTAGCGGTCTATGTATGTGCGTACGATGCTGTTGAAGGGCATCTCAATCACCGTAGGCAACTGCGAAAGCCTCTGCCTGATCTGGTCGTCGGTGGTCTTGACGTCGGAAGACATGTATTTGTCGTCGGTCGCCGTGTAGTTCTTCATGTACCAGCTTTCGAGAAGCTTCTGAGTGTCTGTCTCGAAGCTTTCCGGAAACACTATGTTGCTGTCGGTGATGCTTTCCTTGACATCAAGCACATTGCCTTTCGGAGCGCGCGGGGCGCCCGACATGCATATTGCGCAGGCGGCAACGGAAATCGTAAACAGTTTGCGTAAGGTCATCTTTTCATAACGGTTAGAATGTGAAGGCCCAGTTGAGGCCGAAAGAGGGACTGCGCCGTCCCGGGGAGACCATGACTGCCGGCGCGACGTCCATGGAGAGATTCGGGGATATGTCGAAATGCGCCATGGAGGCGTCTACGTAGGCATCCACCATGCAAAGCAGGTAAAGGGCCACGATGCAGATGATGCACAGGTCTCGGTTGCGCCTGTAGAAGTTGCGGCGGCTGCGCAGGGTGGACTGGAGCCATGTCTTGTCGAGCGAGGCTTCATCCGTATTGGGAGGAAAGAAATTCATATATGAATCCGTGGAGGGGTCGTTGTCGAGCAGGTCGCGGTATCCCTGGGAATAATCCTGAAGCTGCGAGTTGTTCCACGTAGTGGCGTAGCCCAGACCCATGAAGCCTCCTACGATGATGGGAAGCTTCCAGTAACGCCGGTTGTATATCTGTCCCAATCCGGGGAAAAGGGCCGAAAGCCAGACGGCACGCTCCGGCTTTGGGTTGAACTTGATCTTGCCGTCGAGTCCGTAGGGCGACTTCGGGTCCACGACCACCGTCCTGACCGTGTCGGCCTCCTCTTCAGGAACCCTTACAAGCGCCTCCGCATCCAGACAGGCATCGCGGTCTCCCGCCCCGCCGGGCATTTCCCGCCCGGGAACGGGAAGCTCCGGCACCGCCGGAGCCTGAGCCATCACGGCCGCCTCGACGGCTTCCGGCGGCACAAGCATCAACACGCACAGGAACACGACCACGGCCGCAGAAAGGCGGTCGAGGGCGGCAAAACGGCGGATGCTCCTTTCGCGGGTCATTTCAGTTTCTCGAAAAGCTCCACAAGACGCTGGAGCTGGTCGTCGTTATCGAAACGGAGGGTTATGCTCCCTTTTCCGGACTCGCTGCGCGAGAACTTGACGGGAGTCGGGAAATAGTTGGAAAGCTCTCGCTGGAAAGATTCGTAGCCCGAAGCGGCCGAAGCCTTGGGCGCAGACGGCCCGGCGGAATCGCCTTCGGCATACTGCCGGGCAAGCTGCTCCACGCGCCGCACGCTCAGCCCCTGCTCTATGATGCGGTTGTAGAGCCTGAGCCGCGTCTTCGTGTCGTCCACGGCAAGAAGGGCACGGGCATGCCCCATGTCTATCTTGCGGTCGCGCAGGCCGAGCTGGATTTCAGCGGGAAGCTTGAGAAGGCGCAGATGGTTGGCTATCGTGGCGCGTTTCTTGCCGAGACGCTCCGAAAGCCTGTCTTGCGTGAGGCTGTAGGTGTCTATCAGCTTGCGGAACGCGAGCGCGACCTCTATGGCGTTGAGGTCTTCGCGCTGTATGTTCTCGATGAGGGCCATCTCCGTAACCTCCGAGTCGCTCGCCGTGCGCACGTAGGCCGGCACGGAAAGAAGCCCGGCCATCTTGGCGGCGCGCCAACGGCGTTCGCCGGCTATGATCTGATAGCTTCCGTCGGGCATCGACCTGAGCGAAAGGGGCTGTATCACCCCCAGCTCGCGTATCGACGCGGCAAGTTCCCCAAGAGCCTCGGCATCGAAGTTGGTGCGCGGCTGCGAGGGGTTGGGATGAATCAGGGACACCTCAATCTCGTTTATGGCGGACGAGCCTGCGGTCTGCACGTCGCCGACAGAAATCAGCGAGTCGAGTCCGCGTCCGAGTGCATTGCGTCTTATGGTCATTGTCTTTTCTCTTCTTTGGTTTTGCGCCGTCCGCGAGCCAGAAGCTCACGGGCAAGCTGCGTGTATGCGATTGCCCCGCGCGAGTCCGGATCATACAGTATCACGGGCAGGCCGTGGCTCGGCGACTCGGAAAGCTTGATGTTGCGGGGAATCACGGTGCGGAACACCATGTCGCCGAAATGCCCTTTCAGCTCCTCGTAGATCTGGTTGGCAAGGCGCAGGCGGGCATCGTACATAGTCAGCAGGAACCCCTCGATCTCAAGCGAAGGACGGAGACGGCTTTTTATGATGCGTATGGTGTTGAGGAGCTGGGATATGCCTTCAAGGGCGAAATACTCCGACTGAACAGGGATTATCACCGAGTCGGACGCCGTGAGCGCGTTGACGGTGATGATTCCCAACGACGGGGAGCAGTCAATCAGGATGAAATCATACTTGTCGCGCAGCGGGGCAAGCACCCCGGCCATCGCCTTTTCGCGGTCGCGGCGGCTCATAAGCTCAAGCTCGGCCCCCACCAGGTCGATGCGTGAGCCTATCATGTCCAATCCCCCGATGCAGGTGTGCTGGATGGACGCATCGGCTGGATAGCCGTCCACGAGGCATTCGTAGATCGACGGATGGTCGCCGCGCGGGTCGAGACCCATACCGGAAGTGGCGTTGGCCTGCGGGTCGGCATCGACAAGCAGCACCTTCTTGCCGTCTACGGCAAGGCATGAGCCGAGGTTGAACGAAGTGGTGGTCTTGCCGACCCCGCCTTTCTGATTGGCTATGGCTATGATTTTACCCATATTGAAGCGTTGACGAGGCGCGCACACCGCGCCTCAGTGGATTTCAGGCCGCAAAGTAACTGGTTTTTGGCGAGAATTCACAATTTTTTCTCTTAAAGTCTCTTAATTTGTCGATAACTTAGAGGCTGTTTAAAAATGCTTGTTGACGCAGAGCCGGAAGATTTGTGATGGATTTATCCCTTCAGCGAAGGAGCATAGCGGGCTATGAGACTGAGCCGAAGGGATAAAGACGCGCAAAGATTCCGGAATG
>Ga0073906_1004223_pt1 | contig 14801 bp, 13 predicted proteins | sample Inofromicrocosms_FD_65485 | JGI IMG/M metagenome (GOLD analysis project Ga0073906, IMG submission 65485) | Mouse cecum microbial communities from Vienna, Austria - Inoculum for glucosamine and mucus D2O microcosms | ecosystem: Host-associated > Mammals > Digestive system > Large intestine >... | reverse complement strand
ATGGGCGTGGAAATCGCGCTCGTCATCGGCGGAGGCAACTTTTGGCGGGGCAGGCAGGGCACTAAAATGGATCGCACCACAGCCGATCAAATGGGAATGCTCGCCACGGTGATGAACTCGCTCGCCATGATGGACGCGATCGAACAAAAGGGGATTCCCACGCGCGTGCAGACTGCGCTCAACATGATCTCCGTTGCCGAGCCTTACGTGCTCAGAAAGGCGCTTCACCACTTCGAGAAAGGGCGCATCGTCATTATGGCTTGCGGTACGGGGAACCCCTACTGTTCGACGGATACGGCGGCGGCTCAGCGCGCCTGCGAGATCGACGCGGACGTTCTGCTCATGGCGAAGAACGTGGACGGTATTTACGATTGCGATCCCGCCACGCACCCCGAGGCGAAAAAGTACGATACGCTCAGCTTTAACGACGTTGTAAACAAGGGATTAAAGGCGATGGACGCGACGGCTGCGACCATGTGCATGGAAAACAACGTACCCGTGCTCGCCTTTGCTTTGGGAGAAAAGGACTCTATCTTACGCGCCGTATGCGGGGAAAACATCGGCACTTTAATTTCAAACGCAAAGAATTAAGCGAATAATATTAGGAGAAACGCTGTTATGATCGAAAATGAAAAATTGGAAGAAATTTTCCTTGTGCTTGACGACAAGCTCGACAAGACGGTAAACGTGTTAAAGGACGAATTTGCGTCCATTCGCGCGGGGCGTGCCAATCCGCACGTGCTCGACAAGCTTTCGGTGGAGGCGTACGGCGGCATGAGCCCTCTCAATCAGCTCGGAAACGTTTCCGCGGCGGACGCGCGTTGTCTTGTCGTGAGCCCTTGGGATAAATCGCTGTTGAAGTCTATCGAAAAGGCGATTTTGTCCTCCAATCTCGGAATCAACCCCACGAACGACGGGAACGTGATCCGTCTTGTGTTTCCCGAACTCACCGAGGAGCGCAGAAAAGACCTCGTTAAGCAAATCAAGCGCATGGGCGAGGACGCAAAGGTGGCGGCGCGCAATAATCGCAGAGAGGCGATGGAGGGCGTGAAAAAGATGAAGACCGCCAAGGAAATTTCCGAAGACGAGAGCAAGAACGCCGAACAGGACGTGGAGAAGGCGGTTTCCAAATGCATGGAGGAGATCGATAAAACGGTGTCCGCCAAGGAGAAGGAGCTTCTCACCGTTTAATGAACAGTCAAGAGAGCAAAATTCCCCGCCATATCGCCGTTATCATGGACGGCAACGGGCGTTGGGCGAAGAAGCGTCTTTTACCGCGGGGCGCGGGGCACCGTGCGGGCATGAAACGGTTGATTTCGCTCGCCGAGCACGCGTTCGATATCGGCGTGAAATATTTCACGGCGTTCGCCCTTTCCACCGAAAATTTACAGCGCTCCCAGGAGGAGCTCGACGGCATTTTCTCGCTCTTCCGCGAATACTTTAAAACGAACGTGGAAACGCTGAAAAAGAAGCGCGTCGCGCTTCGGGTCATCGGCGATTTGTCTTTGCTCCCGTCCGACGTGGAGGCTCTCGTGAAAAACGGCGAGGAGGCGACGAAGGAGGGTGCGCGCGGAACGCTTTTGCTTGCGATCGGTTACGGAGGCAGGCAAGATATCGTCCGCGCCGCAAACGAGGCCGTAAAGCGCGGAAAAGAGGTAACGGAAGAGGAGTTTTCCGCATTGCTCTTTACGGGCGGGATTCCCGATCCCGATCTGCTGATCCGTACGGGCAAGGAAGTGCGTCTTTCCAACTTTTTGCTTTGGCAGTCGGCATATACGGAACTGTACTTTTCGGGAAAGCTTTTCCCCGATTTTTCGGATAAAGAGCTAGACGGCGCGATCCGCGCTTACGGAGAGAGGGATCGCCGCTTCGGAAAGGTATAAACGATAAAAGTCTATTTGGGAGTTTTATGGAGCATAACACTAAGTTAAGAATTGTAACGGGTGCGGTATATTTTTTCGTGCTTCTCGCGTTTTTTGCGCTGAAAATCTTCGTCCACAATTTGTTTTTCGACGGACTGATTTTACTGTTCGGCTTTTTCGGCACGTATGAAATGATCCGCGCGTTCGGCGACCAAATGCACCGCTCTCAAAAGATCGTCGTCATGACTTTCGCCCTGCTCGTGCTCATCGTTTACGCGGTGACAGACTTTATTTACACCGACATTTTCGAGGTGCAGTTTCCCGACGATCCGCTTACGGCGCAGGGTCGTAACTACGCGCCGCACATTGCGCTCGTAGTGTTTTTTGCAGGCGTTTCCGTAATTTTCGGACTTTTGGTATTTGCGCACAGCAAAGTAACTTTGGAATCTACCGGTTACGCGCTGATGTCCTATATGTATCCTACGGTCTTTCTCGTCGTGCTCATCGTGTGCAACCACATGGTGAAGTATTCGGACGTGGCGATCGCGTTTGTGTTTGCGATCAGCCCTTGCGCCGACGTCATGGCGTTCACGTTCGGGAAAACGCTCGGGAAAAAGCTTCCCGCGAAGATGGCGCCTCACGTCAGTCCCAACAAGACGCTGATCGGCGGTTTCGGCGGGCTGATCGGCGGTATGCTCGGCGCGATTTGCGTGTTCTTCTTCTATTACGGACTTTGCAAACCCGTAGCGAACGACATGAATTTCGCAAGCGTCGTGTTCGAATGGCAGGACTTGATTTTCTTTATCGGAATCGGCGTGCTTACTTCTGCGTTTTCGCAGTTCGGCGATTTGGTGGAGAGCTCCATCAAGCGCAAACTCGGCATTAAGGATATGGGTAAAATCTTGCCCGGTCACGGCGGTATTTTGGACAGGATCGATTCGTCCCTCTATGCGAGCCTTGTCATCGCGCTCGTTTTCGTCATAAGACTCATGACGACGGGCTGATCCGCATAAACTATATTATCTCTTGGCTTGCCCCCTGAGGGGAAGCTGAGAAACAAATCCAACTATGAAGAAAATCGCGCTTATCGGCTGCACGGGTAATATCGGCGGACAGGTTGCCGAAATCGTTCGCGCATACCCCGAACAATTTAGTTTTTCCGCGCTCGCTTGCGGAAAAAATACGGCGAAGCTTTCCGCTTTCGCTCGGGAATTTCACCCCGCGCACGTCATGTGCGAGGGGGACGTTTTTCTACCGCAAGGCACGGCTCGGACGGAAGATATGAACGAGCTGTTCGCCGATTGCGACATCGCGCTCATTGCGGCGGGCGGGTTCGCGGGGCTTTCCTACACCCTTGCGGCGATCGAGGCGGGAAAAGAGATCGCGCTCGCCAATAAGGAATCGCTCGTATGCGGCGGCGAGCTCGTCATGCGCCGCGCGCAGGAAAAGGGTGTAGAGATCGTTCCCGTAGACAGCGAACATTCCGCCATTTATCAGGCGCTCGGAATGCGTCGGGACACGGCGTTTTCCCGCCTCGTGCTCACTGCGAGCGGCGGCCCTTTTTTGCATAAGACCAAAGAGGAGCTCGCGCGCGTGACTGCGGCGGATGCGCTCCGTCACCCCACTTGGAGCATGGGCGCGAAGATTACGATCGACAGCGCGACTTTGCTCAACAAGGGCTACGAGGTCATCGAGGCGAAATGGCTGTACAATGCGGATTTTTCTAAGATAGATGCGGTCGTTCATCGCGAGAGCATCGTACACTCCCTCGTGTATTTCGAGGACGGCGCGGCGATCGCGCAGCTCGGCTATCCCGATATGCGCATTCCCATACAGCTTGCGCTCACCCACCCCGACCGTTTGCCCTGCTCCGAATTTCTCAAATTGGAGGAGATCGGCGCATTGCACTTTGAAAAGTTACCCGTTGAAAAATTCCCCTGTTTTTCTCTCGCGCTCTCTGCGGGGAAGGAGGGGGGAACCTGCCCCGCCGTGCTCAACGGCGCGGGAGAGGAGGCTGTCCGCGCATTTTTGCAAGGTGGTATAGCTTTTACGCAAATCGCGGAAACTATCGGAGACGTGCTCGATGCGCTTCCGAGACAAAACGCTTCCTGCTATGAGCAGCTTGCGGAAGCGGACCGAAGTGCGCGGGAGGCGGCGCGTCGCATACTCTATGGGAAATAATCTTTTAAGCGTGTGGAGCACGATCGGCTCGGTCGCGCTCGCTATTTTTATTTTGCTCGCCATGATCACCATTCACGAATTCGGGCATTGGCTGGCGGGGAAAATTCTGCATTTCAAAATCAACGAATTTTCAATCGGATTCGGGCCTGCGCTATTTAAGCGCAAGGGGAAGAAAACGGGCGAGATTTTCGCGTTGCGTTTGATTCCGCTCGGCGGGTATTGCGCCTTCGACGGCGAGGACGGACTCGAAGAGGAAGAGCCCGCGCCCGTGTTCGAGGAGGAACAGCCCAACGACGGAGAGCGGGTGCTGTTAACGCCTGCCGAAGAGAGCGCGCCCGCCGAGAAAAAAGAAGCGGAGCAAACGCCGGGGCAGCGCCGCAAGGAGAACGGCAAATTCACGGAGATGAAGCCGTGGAAGCGCATTATCGTGCTCGTCGCGGGCGCGTTTATGAACTATCTGTTGGCGCTCTTCCTTATTCTTATTTGCTTTTCTGCGTACGGACAGACGATGCTCGCCGTGTACGAGGTCGAGCCGACCGACGATATTCCCGCCGCGTATTGCTTGCAGGATAAGGATATTTTCTTGCAAGCGGAGGGCAAGAACCTGTATCTGACGACCGACCTCGCCCGTGCGCTCAACGGAAAGAAGGCGGGCGACAGGGTGAGCCTGTATATTTCCCGCATCGTATCGCAGGAGAAGGACGAGGAGGGGAAGGTCGTCAAGACGGAGCGGGAAAAGATGAACGTGGAAATCATTCTCCGTTCCGACGTAAGCGTGAAAAACAGCGCGCAGCTCGATTCCGCTTGGGCGGCGCTCGGGGTGAAACATTCGGAAGAGCAAGGATATATGCTCGCAAGCGGTACGCAAAAATTCGGATTTTTCGAAACGATCGGACGGTCGTTCATGTATTCGTTTAAAATCGCGGGATCTATCTTTAAGGTGATCGGGGAGCTTCTGACGGGCAATTTGGGCATTTCCGCCTTGGGCGGCCCCATTACAACGATCACTATGACTTCGCAGGTCGCCTCCCAAAGCTTCCGCAGTTTTTTGGAGATCGCAAGTTTTATCGGGGTCAATTTGGCGGTGTTCAATCTCCTGCCCATACCCGCGTTGGACGGCAGTAAAGTGGTGTTTACCGTCATCGAGTGGGTGCGCGGAAAGCCCATCAGCCGTAAGGTGGAAGCGATTATCCACGCCGTCGGTTTCGTTTTGCTTTTGGGATTTGCGGTGCTTGTGGATATTTTGCAGTTTGTCATATAGCTTTTTTAGCCGTAGGAATTATAAATTCAAAAAGCCGTTGCGGAAAGCAACGGCTTTTTGGTGCAATCAGGAAGGATTTTACTCTTCCGTTTTCTGTTCTTGCGTCGTATTTTCTTCGGAAACGGATTCCGCTGCGATTTCTTCGGAAACGGCAGATACGGCTTGCTCCGTTGCGATTTCCGCAGGAACGGCTTTTTTTCTTTTTTTGTCGGGGCTGAATGATAGCGATCATCTTGTCGAGCACCTTCGTTTTTGCAAGCACGTACATGACCACGGCGGCGATCGCGCAGTCCGCGGGGAGATAGACGCACTGGTAAATAAAGGAGTACACGAACGCGTTCGAGAGCGCCCAATCGGGCAAGCTTACCCAAATAGAATCTTCGGCGAAATAGATGAATCCCGAAATCAGGTGGAACAAAAAGCGGATCGTGAATACGCCGACCGTCCCGATAACGACGTTAAACGTCTGCTTTTTGGTGAATTTTTTGGCGATTCCCATAAATCCGATGGAGGCAAACGCGAGCAGATAATCCAGGATAAAGGTGAAGGGCGTAAGAATGTAAGGGCCTGAAATGAAATTCAAAAGCCCTAACATAAGCCCCGCAAGCAAGCCGTCTGCGACGCCGTAAACGTATGCGTAAATCAGCACGGGAACGAAGCTTGCAAGCGTGATCGAACCGCCGTAAGCGACGGGGGAGAACTTTGCGTAGGAAAGCGCGAAGGAAAGCCCGAGCGTGAGCCCTGCCGCGGCAATGCGCTTAGCGTCGTACGTGCGCTTTTTGGGATTCAGGCAGATCGTCGCGATCACTGCAAGGAGCAGGAATACCGCCCCGAGCGACACCCATTTTACGACGTCCGTGGTTTTCTGGCTGACTTCCAGAAGGATAGAGAGTGACATAAAAAACCTCCGAAAAATTTTTTTCGCACCCGTCCCTTCGGAAAATAAAAAAACCGCATTGTAAAATGCGGGTGTTCTTCCTCGAAAATCCTGTACTTTCGTTCAAGTATTACCTTGTCCGATTCAAATGGTATTATCTCAGCCCTTTGGGCACCCACGACGGATATGAAATTATAAATATTATACGGCTTTTTCATATGAAAGTCAATTGTTTTTTTTATCGTTTTAATGTATAATGGAAAAATAAGTTTTCAGGAGTTTTCACGATCATGTTGAAAAGCTTTCGGCATACCGAAACCGCCTGTTATTTCGGATATATCACGCAAGCGGTCGTCAATAATTTAGTTCCGCTTTTATTCCTCGTGTTTCGCAAGGAATTCGGCGTAAGTCTTGCGGAAATCACCGCGCTCGTTACGGTCAATTTTGCCGTCCAGCTTTTTACCGATTTACTCTTTGCCAATCTCGCCGATAAAATCGGCTACCGCACCTGCCTTGCGGGCGCGCATTTTTTTGCCGCGGCAGGACTTGCGGGGCTGGCGTTCTTTCCGATAATCATTCCCGATCCGTTCGTGGGGCTGTTGATCCCCGCCGTCATGTATGCGGTAGGGGGCGGGCTCATCGAGGTGCTCGTAAGTCCCTTAGTGGAAGCGTGTCCGTCCAAAAACAAGGCGGCGCACATGAGCCTTCTTCATTCCTTTTACTGTTGGGGTTCGGCGGCGGTGGTGTTGCTCTCCACTTGCTTTTTTCTGCTTTTCGGGCAGGAGCATTGGCAGATCCTCGCCCTCGTTTGGGCTGTTCTCCCGCTGTTGAACGGAATTTACTTTTTGTTCGTGCCCATCGTTCGGCTCGACGAAGCGGGGCGCTCCATGCCCGTCAAACAGCTTGTGAAGAGCGGAAGATTTTGGCTTTTGTTCGTGCTCATGATATTCGCGGGCGCGGCGGAGCTTTCCATGAGCCAATGGGCGTCGGCGTTTGCCGAGAGCGGTTTGGGCGTGAGCAAAACGGTGGGAGATCTGGCGGGGCCCTGTCTGTTCGCGCTTTTAATGGGGCTCTCCCGCTTGCTCTATTCCCGCTACGGGAAAAAGCTTCGGTTATTTCTGATCCTTTCGGGCGTGCTGTGCATCGCCTGCTATTTGCTCGCTTGGCTTGCGCCCGTTCCCGCGCTGGGGCTTGTCGGGTGCGCGCTGTGCGGGTTTTCGGTGGGGATCATGTGGCCTGGGATTTACAGCCTGGCGGCGGATACCCTGCCCGCAGGCGGTACGGCGATGTTCGCGCTGTTGGCGCTCGGGGGCGATTTGGGGTGCAGCACGGGTCCCACGTTGGTGGGGCTGTGCGCGGGTGCGTTCGGCGACGATATCGGCACGGGGCTCGCCTTTGCGCTCATATTCCCCGTTATGTTCGTGCTTCTGATGCTCGTATCGGGCGGGAAAAGAAAGGAGCAAAAAACGTTATCTTGATTTTACAAAATAAACGGGCGACGGTAATATTTCCGTCGCCCGTTCTGAAATACATATGTATTAAGATTCACCTTTCTGCGGTTTTTGTGTTTGAAGCTTTTCGATGGCGTTTTTCACATATGCTTCGGCGTTCATGCTACTCACCAAAAATGCGATTTCAAGCAAGGAGAGCCCGATAAACAGACCCACGAATTGATTGGTTAAGGCGGTTGCAATGCCCGTGAGCAAAAGCGAAATAATGAAAATCAAGAGATTGGTAAGCGGAAGGAGTAAGACGTTTTTGCCGTTTACGACTTTGTTGACGGGAATTTTTTTGCCTCCTTGCAGGGCGTAAGCCTCGATCAGGGAAACGAGCCCGAACAGGAACAGGGCAATGAGAACGGTAAAGAGCGCGCTCGGCTGCCATAGGGTAAAGAGGTAGGCGCAAACGCCGATCAGCAGGGCGGAAAGCAGGGAGTCGAGGAAAGAAGCGAGAAAATATTTCCAAAGCGCGCGCTTTGCAATGTTGTGCCGAATAATCGCTTTGAGCAGGAAGTACCCGCCGATGAGCCCGAGCACTACGAAGAAGAAAAACACGAATACGGCCGCTACGATTTTGGTAATACACTCTTCTATGGCGAGCGCGGCGCTTTCCGCAAGCGCGGGCATATCCCCGAAAAAAGCTCCCGCACAGCTCTCGAAGGTATTTGTGAGCCATTCGCCGTCGATCACGGTGTTTAAGGCGGCAAGCGGATTGCTCCAATCGAGCCTCGTCACCGCGTCGAACGCCGTATCCAAAAAGATTTCGGGGTCGAATTCAACGTCGCCCGCAATGCTCACGAGCTGGTCGGTAAGCTCCCGTACGGCGGCAATCAACGTGGGGAAGAACACGGATAATCCGAAAATCATGCCCAAACACAGCGTTCCCAAGGGGGTAAAGAAGTGTTTTAAACTGATAAAAAAGCTCTTTAATCCTTGGATTATCATAGTTTATCTCCTTTGTTTGGAAGCGATTCGCTCTTTCATTATCTGGTATTAAAAATCATCTCTGCCGATAAGCTCGTCAATGGGAATTTTAAAATAGCCGGCAAGTTTCCATAGGCTTTCCCAATCGGGTTCGGCGGCGGTCTTATTTCGGCAGTTAAAATAAAGACGGCGCTTTTTTCATTGTTTTTTCAAACTCAAATAAACCATCAGCACGGCGACGTCGGCGGGGTTTACGCCGGGGATCCGTTCCGCCTGTCCCAAATCGCGGGGGCGTACGCGGGCAAGCTTTTCCCGCGCTTCCAACCGCAACCCCTCTATTTTTCCGTAGTCGATTCCGTCGGGAAGGAGGGTCTTCGCCGTTTTTTTAGCACGGGCGATCTGCTCCTCGCTCCGCTTTAAATAGCCGGCATAGCGGATTTCCGTTTCGCAGGAAAGCTTTACGTCGTAGGGAATCTCGTGCAAAATCCCGAAAGTTTTTTCGATTTCGTCCAAAGAAACGCCCCGTCGTATCAAGTCGGCATAGGTCGTTCCGCTCGTCAAAGGCGCTTCCCCGCGCGCTCTCACAAGCGCGTCGGCAACGGACTGCGGGGCGCGCGTATTCAAAAGCGAAAGCGTTTCTTCCCGCATTTTTTTGCGCGCGTTGAATTTTTCGTAACGTTCTTTACTCACCAGTCCGCAGTCGTACCCGATTTGGGTCAGGCGCAAATCGGCGTTGTCCTGCCTTAAATGAAGGCGGAATTCCGCGCGCGAGGTCATCATGCGGTAGGGTTCGTCCGTGCCCTTCGTCACCAAGTCGTCGATAAGCACGCCGATATACGCTTCGTCCCTGCCCAAGACGAGAGGGGGAAGTCCGCGGTTTTTCAGCGAAGCGTTCAAGCCTGCCACAAGCCCCTGCGCCGCCGCTTCTTCATAGCCGCTCGTGCCGTTGATCTGTCCCGCCGTATATAAGCCCTCCACCTTTTTAAATTCCAAGGTGGGGTGCACGTCGAGAGTGTCGATGCAGTCGTATTCGATCGCGTAGGCGTAACGGACGAGCTCGCAGTCCTCCAAGCCCTCTACCGTGCGGTACATTTGCTTTTGCAAGTCGTGGGGGAGGGAGGTGGAAAGCCCTTGTACGTACACCTCCGTCGTGTCCGCGCCCTCGGGCTCAATAAACAGCTGGTGCCGTTCCTTATCTTTAAAACGCACCACTTTGGTTTCTATGGAGGGGCAATAGCGCGGGCCGGTAGAGGAGATGAGCCCGTTGTAGAGGGGGGCTCTGTCTAAATTATCCAAAATGAGCCGATGGGTTTCCGCGTTGGTATAGGTGAGGTAACAGGGCGTCTGCGCCTCTACGGCGGGCACTGCTTCGTTTAAAAAGGAGAAAGGGAACACCCGTTCCCCCGGTTGCTCCTGCAAACGACCGTAATTTACCGTTCGCCCGTCGAGCCGCGCGGGCGTGCCCGTCTTGAACCGCCGAACGCGGTAGCCGAGCTCGATCAAATTTTTCGTGAGATGAGCCGCGCCCGCAAACCCGTTCGGTCCGCTTTCCTGCACGGTTTCTCCCGTGATCGTTTTCGAGTTAAGGTAAACGCCCGTTGCAATAACGACCGCACGGCAGGAAAATACCCCGCCGTACACCGTTTTTACGCCCGTTACCTTGCCGTTTTCCGTTAAAATTTCCGACGCTTCTCCCTGCACGATGCGCAAATTGTGCGTGTGTTCGAGCGTTTTCTTCATTTCGCGGTGATAGGCGTTTTTGTCCGTTTGCGCGCGGAGCGACTGAACCGCCGAGCCTTTCCCCGCGTTGAGCATACGGTATTGCAGGGCGCATTTGTCGGCGTTTAAGCCCATTTCCCCGCCGAGCGCGTCTATCTCGCGCACCAAATGTCCCTTTGCCGTTCCGCCGATAGAGGGATTGCACGGCATAAAACCGATGCTGTCCGCATTCAGCGTCAACAGTACCGTTTTTTGTCCCGTACGGGCAAGCGCGAGAGCCGCTTCGCAGCCCGCGTGCCCCGCGCCCACGACGACCGCGTCGTATTGTCCTTCCGAAAATTCCGTCATCTTATCGCTTCAAATTATTGCTTTAAAACGGCGCTCTTTACGTCGTTTACGTCTTTACGCACCGTATCGCTCACGCGGATGAGCTCCGCGATTTTGTCGCGCGCGTAAATAATGGTGGAGTGATCCCGTCCGCCCATTTCTTTTCCGATGGAAACGAGGGGAAGACTGAGCATTTCGCACATCAAATAGATGCAGACTTGCCGTGCGTGTACGACCTCATGCCGTTTATTCTTGCCCAAAAGATCGTTCTTCGTGAGCGAGAAATAGGCGCAGGTGGCGCGCACGATGGCGGCGGGCGTCACCTCCTCCTGTTCGTCGCTGTTGCCGATCGCCTCTTGGAGCGCGGTGGCGGCAAGCTTTAAGGTGATCGGCTCTTCGTGCAGTTTACTTGCGAAAATCACCGTATTGAGCCGTCCTTCGAGAGTGCGCACGTTGTTGTCGGAATTCTTGACGAGGAACGCGAGCACGTCGTCGGGCACGATATATTTCTTTTCGAGCGCTTTGCGCTTTAAAATCGCCGTTTTGGTTTCCAGATCGGGCGGTTGGATATCCAAGATGAGTCCGCCCTCGAAGCGGGTGCGAAGCCGCTCCTCCAAGGTGGTAAGGTCTTTTGCGTGGCAGTCCGACGAGATGACGATCTGTTTATGCTGGGAATACAGCTCGTTGAAGGCGTGGAAGAAGGTTTCCTGCACGCCGTACTTGCCCGCCCAAAATTGAATGTCGTCGATGAGCAGTACGTCCACGTTGCGGTAGCGGTTGCGGAAGCGGGTTTCGCCCTCCCGCCCCGAGCCCTTTTTGGCGTAAAGGCTGTCTACGTATTCGTTGAGAAAATTCTCGCTCGTAGTGTAGAGTACTTTGAGCGAGGGTTTTTTTACGGCGATCTCGTTGGCGATCGCCTGCATTAAGTGGGTTTTGCCGAGCCCCGTCCCGCCGTAAATATAGAGGGGATTGAAGTTTTCGCCGGGGGCTTCGGCAACCGATTTCGCCGCGCCGAACACGAGTTTGTTGGAAGTGCCCACGACGAAGGAATCGAAGGTATAGCGTTTATCGAGGATCACGGGCACTTCTTCGACGGCGTCGGGCACTTCGTCGAGGGTAAAGTTCTCGCTGCCCTCTACGACGAGTGCAACGTCCGTTACTCCCACGTCGGCGGCGCGCGCCGCTTCGCGGAGTTTATCCATGTGGTATTGCGATACCGTGTTCGCCGCCATGTCGTTATCCGCCTGCAATACGAGCTTGCGGTTTACGACGTCTACGGGCTTTAAGTCGGAAATAAAGGTGCTGTAAGCAATCGGGGAAATGAGTTTTTCCGCGCGCTCTTTGATCTTGTCCCATAAAAATTCGAGTTGTGTCGTCATTTTTTCCTCGCAAACGCTTTCTCTTTCCGTGGTTTTTTGGTATAATAAATGCGGCGTTCCGAACTTGCCGCGAATAAAAACCGTCTATTTCGATTATAGCACAAAACCGTATAAAAAGAAAGCGTTATTGCAAAAAAAGAAATGATAATTAAAAATTTGACCCTGCAAAATTTCAGAAACTACGAACGGGAGAGCTTTTCGTTTACGGAAGGGCTCAACGTGCTCGTGGGGAAAAACGCGCAGGGGAAAACCAACTGCGCGGAGGCAGTGTTTTATCTCTGCACGGGCTCTTCGCTCAGGATCCGCCACGACAGACAGCTCATTCGTCACGGCGAGGAGTTCGCGCTCGTTTCGGCGGAGGCGGAGAGCAAATTCGGACGGGTGTGTTTGCAGGCGAAAATTTTCGAAAACAGGCGGGAGCTCTACGTGAACGGCAACAAGCTCGCACGCGCGGTGGATTTTCTCGGGAACATGAACAGCGTGTTCTTTTCGCCGGGGGAACTTCGGCTCATACAGGACGGGCCCGACGAACGGAGGCGGTTCTTAGACATCTCCATTTCGCAGACCTCGCGCGAATATTGCAGTTCGCTCACCCGCTATTTAAAAATTCTCAATCAACGCAACAATCTTTTAAAAGAACGGGATTTCGGTGCGGTGCAGGAAACCTTGCCCGTATGGGACGAACAGCTCGCCGTGTACGCGGCGCGCGTCATCGTAAAGCGGAGGGAATACCTCGCGGCGCTCTCGCCTTTGGCGCAAGACGCGCATTTGTATTTGACGGACGGCGGGGAGGTGCTCACTCTGCGCCTCGACGGCAGATATCCGTCAAGTGAGGCGGAAACGCAGGAAAAGGTGTTGCAGGAGCTCAGTCTTGCCCGCGAACGGGATATGCGGCTCGGGTTTACCTCGGTCGGGCCGCATCGGGACGATATCCGCGTGAGTATCGACGGAACGGATGCGCGGGGGTTTGCTTCGCAGGGACAGGCGCGTACTGCCGCGCTTGCGTTGAAGCTCGCGGAAACGGAGCTCTTCCGCAGATACGCGGGGGAATCGCCCGTGCTCATTTTGGACGACGTGATGAGCGAGCTCGATCTACCCCGCCGTAAAAAGCTCTTGGAGCGCATTCGCGGATTGCAATGTATTCTCACGTGTACGCACGCCGAGCGGGTATTGTACGGCACGGAGTGCAACCGTATTCGCATATTCGGCGGAAAAATAATCGGATAGCGGGGGATAAACATGAGAGCGGATTTGCATATTCATACCCATTATTCAGACGGAAAATATACGCCTGCGGATATTGCCGAGCGGGCGGAACGGGCGGGCGTGGAGCTTCTATCCATGACAGATCACGACAGTTTGGAGGGATTGGAGGAAAAACGGGCGGCGGCCGAGCGGCGCGGACTTGCTTTTGTGAGCGGGTGGGAGGTTTCCGCATACGAGGGGCTTAGCAAAGTTCACGTGCTCGGATACCGTTGCGTGCGGAACGAGGCGTATTTTCGGTTTTTGGAGGAGCGGAAAGCGGGCGCGCTCATGCGCGCGGAAGACAGTTTAAAGAAGGCGAATACCGCGTTGGGGCTAACGCTTACAATGGCGGACGTGGAGCGGGAGCGCGCCGTAAAGACTGCTCCCCTGCATACCATGCACGTGGTGCGGGCGTTTGCGCGGGCGTTGTTCGGGGACGCGGAGCGCGCGGGGGAAGTGTATTTAAACTACTTCGGCGCGGGCAAACCCGCTTTTTCGGGACTGTGCCGTCCAACGCCGTCGGAGGCGGTGCATATCATTCACGCCTTGGGCGGAATTGCCGTGTTGGCGCATCCGGGGCGGATCGAGCAAGATTTTTCCGCACGGGAACGCCTGATGCGCTCGCTCGTAGGGGAGGGACTCAACGGCTTGGAATGCGTGTATTCGACGCACGGCAGAGAGGAAACGGAATATTTTGCGGCGTTTGCAAAGGAGAACGGCTTGCTCGTCACGGGCGGATCGGACTTTCACGCCGAGGGTCGGTTTGAAATCGGCATTCCTTATTTCGAGCCGTCGGAGGAGCTGTTGCAAGCATTATTACAATAAAAGCGGGCGGCTGATTCAGCCGCCCGTCGATTTTAATGCTATATTGAATCTCATAACCAACAAGAGAAGAAATAATCGTGCAGTCCGCACAAATAGATGATATCCTTCCGAGTGAGAAGCTCCGTTTCGTAAGCCTCGGGAAGGGAACAAAATACTCCGTCTTTGTAGACGATTATTTTTTCTTCCCCCGGGTAATCGAAAGAGTAATCTTCAATTTTTTCGTGCGCGCCGAAGTATGCGCCCCAGGTGATTTTCTGCTCTCCGAAGTAGACAGCATATGCGCCGTTAAAAACTCCGTAGAGAAGGGGAGAGGGGATTTCTTCGAGCGTTTTACCTGAATCGGGACCGAGATGGTTAAGATACGCTTGTCTTATTTCAAGCTCCTTTTCTTCGGAAAGCTCGGAAATAATATAGGAAGAGTAGGAGCTGATCGCCCTGCGCCCTTCGCTTACGGAATGTACGTCCTCCAAGGTGAGCAAGCCCTCCTCGTAGGCTTGGGGAAGCTTGTAAAATGCACCGTCGTGATAAACGGTCAATTTATGGCTCGATCCGTACCAAAATACGGTGTCTTCGATGCGGTCGTATTCGATCATGCACGCATAAAGAAATTTTGCGTCGATAAATAGAACGTATGCGCCGTTATATGCCCCATAAAAGTCGGTAATTTCAACGTCTTCGAAATTCTCTATTCTTTTTTGGTTT
>Ga0073906_1004211_pt1 | contig 14839 bp, 10 predicted proteins | sample Inofromicrocosms_FD_65485 | JGI IMG/M metagenome (GOLD analysis project Ga0073906, IMG submission 65485) | Mouse cecum microbial communities from Vienna, Austria - Inoculum for glucosamine and mucus D2O microcosms | ecosystem: Host-associated > Mammals > Digestive system > Large intestine >... | reverse complement strand
TCCTTCTAGTACCGACGGATTATCCAAACTATAGCATGAATACGCAGGTACTGTCTTTTTTCCGTACGTTTTGCTCCACTCCTTCAAAAGCAACTCCGGTTCCGAAATACGGTATCCCTTTGCTGTTTTCTCTGCCCAAACATTTTTTATCAAAAAATCCATTACCTTTGAAACCTGACCAATACTGCACTCCACCGTCTCTGCGAGATGCTTTAACCGCCACAGCCTATTTATATCTGCAAAAAGTTCTCGTAATATCATAGACGATACCACAGCAGAACGCTCAAATATAGAAGTGGATGCTTTACTACTTTCCGGGCTAAAATTCTTATTTCCACGTTCAGAAAGATAAATAGAGTGTCCGACAAACCAACAGTTTCCAGCATAATCAAAATATCCAACACCATTTTTCTCACATATTTGTGCAGTTCTTTCCGATATGTATGGAGATACCAATACATAGTCCCTCTTATCTTTCTCTCTCTTTTCTAACAACTGCATCACACTTGACGGATATGATTTTAGCATGGTATACACATGAATTTCGAATATAAATCCATCATCCATCTCAATCACAGCATTAAATCCATATCCTGTTAATGCACTAACTTCATATTTTTGAATGTTGGGAAGTTTGAGAAATTTTTTCGCTACACATTCCATTGAGGGTATTGGTTTCACTCCCATCCCTCCTTTCACTCATATAGTGAAATTGATTATATCAGTGAAACTTCCTTGTGTCAACTTTATTCTATTCTTTTTAATGGTATCAAAGGCACTAATCAATCAACCGATTTAATAAACTCCTTTACATGCGCTATCACTTGATGTTTTACCAGCACACTGGCCAAAATAGCAAAATAATCTGTACCTAAATTACCCTGAACCTGTTCTATTACCGAAAAAGTTTTTTCATTATTAAGAATCCCCAAGACTTTCTGCATTGCTGTACCAGCCAGCCCAAAATCTTGCAAAAGAACCCCCGCAAGCCTAACCCAAGACCTGCGAGAGTTCCCATAAAACTCAATCCAGTACCTCTGTTCTACAACACCATCTACGGCAACTTCATTTTCTAAAATTCCATTATTGCTCATAATGATTTTGGCGGATGCTATTTTGTGGCAAAGCCTTTTCACCGATGTTCCCTCCTGATGGAATCTTCTGTTGAGCGGCGAGTATTAAATGAAGCTGTCAGCCATCCTCCTCTTTCAATGTATCCACCACATTCTCCCGCCGAATCCGGGATGCCGAGTACAGCATAGTGGCGAACACAACCAGAAACACACTTCCCACTGCTATGGCAACGCTGTACCAGGGAATATAAAAGCTTCTCAGGATCAGCGAATTTGTGGCATACCAGATAAGCCCGGTGATACCGGCTGCCACCGGCAGTCCAAACATCACTCCCTTTACCCCATAGAACAGGCACTCGATGTTCACCATCTTATAAAAACTCCTCTGGGTCATCCCCACGGACCGCAGCATGGCAAACTCCCGTCTCCTCAGATAGACATTGGTGGAAATGGTGTTAAACACATTGGTTGCTGCGATGAGAGAGATCAGAATAATAAATCCGTAGGAAAATATATTGATCACGGTCATCAGCGCACGGTTCGTCCTGACCGTCTTTGCTATGTTGTACAGTTCCCCGGTATCTCCCGTCTCCGCCATGATATCCCGCATCTCCTCACAGGTCTTATCTGGATCCTCCGCATGAAATGTCATTCTATATTCCGGGCTGATATCCTCTCGCAAAGACGTGGGATAGATGACCTCCATGGCACTCTGGGGATACATAAGCAGGACGCCGTACTGGCTTTCAAAGTCAAGACCCGGCGGGAGGTTATCCTGAATCTCTCCTATGGTGATGGTCTGCTTTCCTATCAGCTGAATGTTCTCCAGATCGCCATCCTCCGGCCACACCTCGTATGCCAGCCCAGCCTGTCCTGGATTCTCTTCAAACACCCTGCTGATGGTATACCGCTCCTTCTCTACATTCCAGACGATTGTTTTGTCATAGGCCACGCCAACCGGCGTACCCGCATTCATATACTTTTCCACATCCATATGATTGACCCTGAGATATTCCTCAAAGGCCGAATCATTGATAAATGCAATGATTCCGTTGCTTGTGGACACCTCTTTTTCCAGTTCCTTTTCTTCTGAAGGCTTGGGATATCCGGTACTGTTCCGGTAGATTTCACTGGATAGATATTTCCCAGGCAGCGTTATATGTGGATTCCACAGGGATAAATGGTACTCCGCCTGTGTCACACCCCCGCACTGCTCCAATCTCCCAAAGAGCTTCTGGAACTGATCCTTGTCTATCTTCTTTCCAAGCTCCCTGTCCTCCTTATTGTTGTAGCTGAGGTCGCAATTATAGGTCTGGATCAACTCGTCCATAGAGGAGGACAGATAATCGCTGAAGCTGCTGGCGGATATAAACAGCACCACACTGATAAACAGGGAAAATACCGTGGCCCTGTATTTTCTTCTGTTCCGTTTATAATTCTTGGCGGCAAGCACCCCCTCCAGCCCAAACAGTCTCTCTGTCAGGCGTGCCGTCTTCAGCCGGACAGGTCTTGCCACAATGTCCGTGGTCTGGCGCACCGCGTCAATGGGACTGATCTTCAGCGCCTTCCTGACCGGAAGATAGGCGGAGATCAGCACTGTGACCACTCCCACCCCGGCCGCCAGGACAACTGCCCACAACGCCGCCGACATATGGATGCTTAAATCTCCCATGTTGGCAAATTGGGAAAAGGTACCCCGCAGGCAGTAAAAGGTCACTGCCATTCCTCCAATTCCCGCCAGGATCCCCAGAGGGATTCCGATGCCGCTGAGCACAACCGCTTCAAAAAGCACGCTCTGTCGCAGCTGTTTTCTCGTAGCGCCCACAGAGGATAAAAGACCGTATTGTTTCTTCCTCTCATTCAGGGAGATGGCAAAGGAATTGCCGATCAGGGCCACCGAACCGAACATGATAATACCGATGAGTACCAGCATAAAGCCAGCCAGCATCCCTTTTGTTCTCTCATTGAGAGTGCTGCCCTGCATCCGAAGATAAAAGTAATTCAGATCAATGCTCTCCTTGCCATATCTTTTCATAAGCTTTCCGGCAAAATCCTCTGCCATGCCGGCATCACTCAATGCCGCGTATACCATTCTCCTCCCATTTACCACCACGCTGTCATCCAGTCTGGTCAGCGCCGTATAGCCCGGCTCCCCAAGAGACGGTTCCCAATAGCCGAGCTTGGCGCTCTCATAGGTCCCGACAATCTCATACGTCTGCCGCCCGCTGCTTACAAAGGTCTCCTCCTTTTCCGGTGATATCAGATAATCCTGCCAGACCGTCTCGCCTGACTCTTCTTCCCTGCGGAGTCCTGTCTCCAGAGTTACCTTTTCGCCTATTTTATATTGGATGCCGGAGCGCTCCGCCATATTCACCGGTACGATAAGCTCATTGGCGCGTTCCGGCATCCTGCCCTCCTTTATGCGGAGGGTCAGCAGTTCCTCAAAATCTCCGGAAAATCCTCCGATATAGAGATACGGTGTCCTCTCACTCTGGATACCCTCGGGCTTTGCATATGTGATATCCGCATACCCGGCGCTCTTCACCACTCCCTCCGCCTTTTCTACCTCCCGGACTGTCTCCCGGCTCTCCGTCAGCATATTCACATGCCAGCTTCCATCACTCTCCGCTGCCGCCTCCAGCAAAAAATTCTGTATGCTGCTGACTGTCGTTGTCACAGCTGTGATCATCGCAGTAGATAAAATGATCCCAATGATAGTGACGATTGTCCTGGTCCTGTTCTGTTTCAATGATCTAAGGGTATACCATCCGAAAATGTTCATAGCATCCTCCTCCATCCTACTATATTTCACAAATTGGTTCTGATCATATAATAGCATGGTCAGGTGACTCCAGAATGACTTTAATGTGACGATTTTGTAACTATATCATCCTCCCGCCCTTTCCTCTTCCTCTCCCGAAGCATCCTAAAAAAAGAAGTCATCAGCTGGCTGCACTCTTGTGCTAGTACACCAGCCGTAAGCTCCACCTGATGATTGAAGCCGGGAGTCTGCAAAATATTCATAACCGAGCCTGCACACCCCGCCTTTGGATTCATACTTCCCATGACCACCCGTGGAATCCGGGCCTGGACAATGGCGCCTGCACACATGGGACACGGCTCCAGGGTCACGTACATGGTACAGTCCTCCAGACGCCAGTCCCCAAGGACCCTGCTGGCTTTATTGATGGCGATGATCTCCGCATGCGCCAGTGTATTTTTCTTCCAGTTTCTCTTATTATATCCCCTTGCGATAATCTTGTCCTCAAACACGATAACACAGCCGATGGGCGTCTCGTCCCGCTGATACGCCCGTTTCGCCTGAGTGACCGCCGCCTTCATAAATTTTTCATCCGCCGTCATCCTTCGCATGTTCCTTTCTTATAATTCTCTCAGCCAGTAACCGTAGTCCCCCATGGATAATTTCTTTTTGCGGGTCTGTTTGAACAGTGTAAAGCCAAATCTCGCCGCCAGATACTGCTCCTTCCGGATATACTGGCCCGGTACTCCCACATAATTTTTGCCCTTAGTATGAGCATACACCAAATGACGGTAATTGTAAAATCCCTGAAGCAAAAAACTGTTCTTCGCGTAATGCCAGTATTCCATTGGAAACTGATTGAAATCCTCCGGTCTCATCTGAAGACACCACTCTATCTCATCGTCCTCAAAGGGATACATCTCTGACAGCCCTTTTAGGAAGGAATCCCTTTTAAATACCGGCTCTGTCTCTGCTTCTGCCTGCATATCTGTCTCCGGCTCTGCTTCTGCCTCAGTCTCAGCTTCCGGCTCTGGAGCGGGTACGTCCTCCCTCTTTCCTTCCGATCCCTGCCCAGGTTCGGTTTCCGGCATTTCTACTGGCTCCGGCTCTGTGTCTCGTTCCCTTTCCCCTTCCGGCTCTTCCCTTCTCTCCGGCGGAAATTTTACCATGTCATATAACAGGGCATTGGAGTATTCCGGGCACATCCCCGACAGATAGCACTCCCTCTTTCCAACCAATATGCCGCATATCTCCTCTAAATTCAACTGCTCCGGCAGATCCTCCAGAAGGCTTCGGAAGTTCCAGGTGTCGGACTGTACGGTTGTCCCTACCGGAAACGCTTTGTCTTTCTCTCCCTGCCTGCAGACTATGTATACCGGATTTTCCCCCGGAAGTGTGATATCGTGCATGGATAGATACAGTAAGAGGTTGTTCTCCCTCTTCTCCAGCCGGGCAAAGCCCTGTCCCTGCATCAACGCATTATTCTCTCTTTTTTTCAAATATATTACCTTACGCATATATTCCATATTTCCATTCCCCCTCTTATACTACTATACGCCTGCCAGTCCCATCTTATGCCTGTCTTGACAATTTCTCCAAATAACATTAGAATGGGATAAGGATTGAGATGATCAACGATTAATTGACTATGGATTGGAGGAAATAGTAATACTATGAAAAAAATCATTCTGTCCGGCGACCGTCCTACCGGCAGGCTTCATGTGGGACATTATGCCGGTTCTCTAAAACGCCGGGTAGAGCTTCAGGAATCCGGCGAATATGACGCCATCTACATTATGATCGCCGATGCCCAGGCTCTGACAGATAACGCGGATAACCCCGAAAAGGTGCGCAGCAATATTTCGGAGGTTGCCCTTGATTATATGTCCTGCGGACTGGATCCCCAAAAATCAACTCTTTTTGTACAGTCCTATGTATCCGAACTGACAGAGCTGACCTTTTACTACAGCAATCTGGTTACGATATCCCGCCTGAAGAGAAATCCTACCGTCAAATCGGAGATCCAGCTCCGGGGCTTTCAGACAAGCATACCAGTGGGCTTCTTTACTTATCCAATCAGCCAGGCGGCAGATATCACCGCATTTAAGGCTACTACAGTTCCGGTGGGGGATGATCAGCTGCCCATGATCGAGCAGGCAAGAGAGATTGTGCGGAGTTTTAACTCCACCTATGACGAAGTACTGATCGAGCCGAACGCTCTGCTTCCAGAAAATTCAGTCTGCATGAGACTTCCGGGAACGGACGGAAAAGCCAAGATGAGCAAATCCCTTGGCAACTGCATCTATCTCTCAGATGATCCGAAGGATATAAAGAAAAAGATTATGAGTATGTTTACCGACCCAGATCACATCCGAATCGAAGATCCCGGAAAGCTGGAAGGGAACACCGTATTTACTTATCTGGACGCCTTCTGCCGGGATGAACTCTTCGCAGAATACCTGCCGGAATACAACTGCCTGCAGGAGCTGAAGGATCACTATACCCGAGGCGGTCTGGGAGATGTGAAGGTGAAAAAATTCCTGTATTCTGTCCTGATGGAGGAGCTCTCACCGATACAGGCCAGAAGAAAGGAACTGGCAAAGGATATTCCCGCCGTTATGGAAATATTACATCAGGGAAGTATCCGGGCAAAGGAAGTAGCTGCCAGCACGCTGGAGGAAGTAAAGCGCGCCATGAAGATTGATTATTTTCACTAATACATGCAGGAAGGTTATATTTGCAGCGTCAATACCTGATCTCGCTTTTCTCTTTTTATAGGGATAATTACAGGGAGGCATGTGACTCGACGAGTCACATGCCTCCCTGTTCATGACTATCTATTAACCGACGGCCCCTCTTACTCCTTATCCCGCTGTTGGGACCGGTGTGGAAACCGGCACCGGCGTTGGTGTCGGCATTCCCGTGTCATCCTGGTACTTGCCCGGATCCACATCCTGATTGTCATAACCTGACTGCGGCGGCGCTGAATAATCCGGCTGCTCTGGCAGCTCCTCCGCCCGCTTGACCGCGTCGTCCCACTTCTTCTTTAGACCGTCATACTCAGGATAACCCTTCACCCGTTTCAGCGCTTTCTTCCCGTCCTTGATAAGAAGCTTCGTGACATCCGTATAATAGGATCGTTTGTTCAGCGTATCAATATACCACTGTATCTTCTTGATGCGGTTTTTCTTTAATGTCTCCGCTGCCTTCTTAAGGGAATCCTCCGCGTCCACCTTCTGCTGTCTCTGCGCCTGCTCCACCTTGTCTACCTGGTATTCGCTGATGGCATCCTGCCATTTGTCCATCACCGTCCGGTTCAGGGAATCATATTTCTTCGCCGCCCGCTCTTTATATGGGATCTGCTGGTACTCGTCTGGAATCTCCTCAATAACGGCCAGGACTTCATTATATCTCTTCTCAAAGGCCACTGCCGTTTTCACGCTGGTGACCTTGTAGTTCTCAAAGGCACTTACGACATTTTCCGCTTCCTTCTTCGTTGCCTCCAGCTTATAGTTTACCTCCCATTCCGAGGTGCGCTCCTGATTCAGCGTAGAATAATACTCATATCCGGAAGGACGCTGGCTGTAATAACGCGAGGTAGTTTTGTAATCAATCTCCTTCCTGCTCTCTGTCATTTTTCCGCCTGACACCTTGCGGAGTTCCAGGGAGGCCGGGATATCAAAGTCCCTTTTCTCTTTCTTTTTATGAATCTCATTCATAAAGGAAGACCAGATGCGAAGGGGGTATGTCCCGCCGTACATCCCTGACATTTCCCGCGGCGTATCATATCCGATCCACACCGCTGTTGTATAATAAGCGCTGAAGCCGCAGAACCAGGCATCCTTGTTGCTGCTGGTAGTCCCGGTCTTTCCAGCATAAATCTGCTTGTCCGTATTGGCAGAGCGGCCGGTTCCATACCCCTCCGCAAAAGTCCCCTGCAGCATGTCCTTCATAATGTAGGACGTATCCGCCGAATACACTTCGCTCTCACTCTCCGCCTTCTCCGGCGCCGTATACAGCGTCCCCTTTGTCTCATGGTCGATCTTTTTCAGACAGGTGCGGGAACTGAGCTGACCCTCGTTCTCCAGAGTGGCATACGCGCGGCACATATCGTTAATGGTTGCCCCGTACGTAAAACCGCCCAACGAGATTGCAGGAGCAGAATTGTCCGCATAGGAAAGAGACGAAAATTCCAGCTTATCAAGATACTTGATGGACGTTTCGATCCCCGTCTTCTTAAACACCTGGAAGGCAACTGTATTCAGGCTCCGTGCCAGTCCCTCCCGGGCCGTAACCTTACCATGATAGCGCCCTCCGTCGTTCTTCGGGCTGTAACTCTTCTTGTCGCTGCTGTCCCAGTACACCTTGCTGTCATTGATCACGGTGGAACCATTGATCACTCCGTTATCGATGGCAGGTGCATAATCCAGGATAGGCTTAATGGTAGACCCCGGCTGGCGCACAGCCAGGAAAGCCCGGTTATACTGGTCATTCTTCGTCCGTCCCCCCACCACAGCGACGACATACTGCGTATCGTTATCAATGCACATCGCCGCGCTCTGCAGGGCATATTTCTTCGTCTTCTTATCCTTCTCCGTAAAATTGGACAGGGTATCCGTTACGGATTGCTGCAGCTTCTTCTGGATCTTTGTGTCAAAAGACGTATAAATCTTATATCCCCCGGCGCGGATCTCCGCAGACTTCTCGCGATAGACCTCCGCAAACTTTTCCTTATACTTCTTGTGCTCGGAAGCATCCGCAAAGGTATATTTGAATACAAAGCCCTCATCCTTCATCATCTGCTGGGCGGCGCAGTCCACTGCATAGCTCACCAGATAATTCTCCGAGCTGGATTCCTCCTCCATGCCCACCACCTTGATCTTTTCCTTGAGGGCGGCGTCATACTCCTTCTTTGTAATATATCCCGCCTCCAGCATATTGCCAAGCACTTGTTTCTGCTTCTGAGTCGCCAGCTTTTTGCTGGCAATGGGATTATAATTGTTGGGGCTGTTGGAAATGCCGCACAGCATGGCCGCCTGTGCCAGAGAGATGTCCTTTGCCGAACAGCCAAAATAAAACTGTGCCGCCGTCTCCACCCCATAGCACTGGTTGCCGTAATAGTTACTGTTGCAGTAAAATTCCATGATCTCTGCCTTATTAAATTTCTTCTCCAGAGCCGGAGCCAGCAGCAGCTCCGTCAGCTTGCGGCCGTAGGTCTGTTTCTGGGTCAGAAGATTGTTCTTAATGAGCTGCTGGGTAATGGTACTTCCCCCCTGGGTAATCTCCCCATTGTTTGCCACCAGAGCGATCCCCGCCCGGGTCAGCGACTGCAGGTCAATTCCCGCATGCTCCTTAAAACGCTTGTCCTCCGTGGCAATGTAACCGTTCTGGATGTACATGGATATATCCTTTATCTTGACATACTGATAGGTTCCGCTGTTGATCTCTCCAATATGTTTTCCATTCTTATCATACACCTTCGTGTTGGATAAGATATGAAAGTTGCTGGCATCCAGATTGGTCAGTTTTTCATAGGCCTCTTCGCATGCCTGTTCATACATTGGCATCACCCGGGCATAGATGATCCCTCCAGCCAGCACCAGCACGAGGAGAAGGATCAGACAAACATTCATGATGATCTTGGAAAAGTTCATAATGAATGTAATGATCTTATAGATCAGCCAGAACGGAAATACAACCACTCTGACCACCCATTGCGCCCACTGGTGATCCCGGATAAATTCCTTCAGCTTATTCACCGTTATTCCCTCCTGTTTCCCGGTTTCCTTTTATCTTCTTCTGCAAACGGCGTCTCTTATAGTTTCGGAAACCCTGCCGGATCCGCCGGACTAACAGCGAGATAAATACGCCGCCAAATAAGAGCAGGATCCAGTTTATGAAATTCCGAAAAAAATTTTCCTGAAACAAGCTGTGCCCCGGTGCCGCCTTATTCACATAAATCCCCAGGTCACTTCCTTCCTCTTTTGTAAGGCCAAACAGCGGTGCCAGAGCATAATATTTTCTTTCCTCATAGACTGTCCCCTGATATTCATACTGTATCCTCACCATTGGCACCATCATGGTAAGGGGGTCCGATGTATTCTGCACCAGTGTGGCAGTCACACTCTCATACCGGTCCCGGCTGAACATATGACAGAATATTTGAAAATTCATGAGAAACAGTAATACTGCAATAAACAGGATCATAACGACCGGTGTCATGATCCTGCTGATCGTCACCTTCTGTTCCTTTTTTTCCTTCATTGACGATGTCACCCCTTTGTATCCTATTATAATACCACGACATAGCCGAAAGCGTCAAGTTCTGTGTCCCACCGGCATCCCGATCCGGCTGTCCCCCCGGTCCGTGACGATATGAAATCCCGCCGACTCCACCTGGCGGCAAAGCTCCTCCAGGCACTGTGCCGACTCAGCGCCTGTGCTGAGCTTGTTGTTATACAGTTCGTATTGTCCGCGTACCCGTACGGGTGTGAGATTCGGCATCAGTACATTGGCTCCTGCCTGCAGGCCCCGCTCCCTGCCGTCCGGCGCAATGGTCCCCAATGCCGTGGTGGCGGGCAGCAGAACTCCAGGAAACATCAGGCGGAGAATGCTCAGGAGCACCAGAGTCAGTTCTAAAGATCCGTCCGGTTCCCCGGCAAAGGGCGTATCCCGATGGGCAAGAAAAGGGCCGATCCCGATCATATGGGGATTCAGTTCCTGCAGAAACCGCAGGTCAGAAATAAGGTTGTCCCATGTCTGTCCGGGAGAGCCCACCATAAATCCTGCGCCGGTCTGATACCCGATATCCCGCAGGACATACAGACATTCCCGGCGGCTCTGAAGGCTCATCCCGGGCGGATGAAGGGAGCGGTAATGCTCCTCATCTGCCGTCTCATGGCGGAGCAGATACCGGTCCGCCCCCGCTCTTCGCCAGCACTCATATTCCTCCCGGGTGCGCTCGCCCAGAGAAAGTGTCACGGCGCAGTCTGGATAGCCCTCTTTGATCTGCCGTATCAGGGATGCCATGCGCTCCTTCGTAAACCAGTTGTCCTCGCCGCCCTGCAGAACAAAAGTGCGAAAGCCCAATCCATACCCCTCCCGGACACAGTCCAGGATCTCCTGACCAGTCAGTCGGTATCGATCCACTTTCGCATTGCTCTTTCTTATCCCGCAATAATAACAGTCGTTTCTGCATATATTGGAAAATTCGATGAGTCCCCGGACATACACCGCCTTTCCATATATTTTCTCTCTGACAGCTCCTGCCCTGGCAGCCAGCAGCTCCCTGTCGTCAGGAGTCAGGTTCTGAAGAAGTTGAAGCAATCCGGCATCCGTCAGATCCCTCTCCGCCTCCAGCTCCGCGATCCGTTCCCTGTTCGTCATAGTCCCCTCCGTTCGTGCAGACCCTCTGGCCGTGCAGCTTTCTGGCCCGGTCAAATTTCAGGATCTGCTTTCTTCTGACGTTGTCCCCTACCGTACTGCGGTATTCTGCGTTCACATAGCCCAATATCTCCGGCAGTATCTCATCCACTCCCGGTACATCCGAATACACTGCTACCACAACATAGTTCATGGGCCCCGTCTGGTAGAGCTGCAGATCCGTAAAATACTCTCTGTAGTGACTCTTTAGGTAGGCATCGATCTTCTTAACCAGCTGGCAATAGCGGTCCTGCCAGCCTGGATTGACATACGACATACTGACATCATACAGATAACTGCCCGTTCTTTTCATATATAGATACCCCGGCAAAATCGCTTTCACAATAATATATGCGCCTGCCGGGATCTATGTCACTACTTTTCTTTATCCTACTAGTTTTTCAAATTTTTCCTTCACCTTCTTAAAGGACTCCATCAGCTTGGGAGAGAAGGTACCGCACTCACCATTTAATATCATCTCAAATGCTTTATCCTTCGGAAATGCCGCCTTGTAAACACGTTCACAGACCAGAGCGTCATACACATCCGCCACCGAGACAATCTGTGCCGAGATGGGAATATCCTCTCCCTTCAGTCCGTCCGGATACCCTCTCCCATCGTATCTCTCATGATGATGCCGGCAGATCTCATATGACGTCTTCTGATAATCGTCATCCCAGATCCCCTCGATCTGTTCCAGAAGATCACTTCCCTGGGTTGTATGGGTCTTCATCAGTGCGAATTCCTCGTCGGTGAGCCTGCCCGGCTTCAGCAGTACCTTATCCGGGATAGCGATCTTGCCCACATCATGAAGGGCGCTTGCCGCCGCAATCATATCAACTGACGTCTCATTCAGCCCATACTCGGGATAGTCCTCCATAATCTGGTAAGCCAGCACCCTTGTAAAGTCTTTCACCCTCTTGACATGCTCGCCACTCTCCAGGTTTCGGCACTCCACTACAGTACCTAACACCTCGATAATCCTTTCGTTTGTCTCCTGCAGACGCTCAGCCTGCATTGCCAGTGTCTTATTCTGCTCCCGCAGCTTCTCTGTCTGGGCCTCCACCTTCTGTTCCAGGCGGTTTTTATATGCAAAAAGATCAACGGTATTTCTTACCCTGTTCTTTACCAGCGACGGTTCAAAGGGCTTGTGTATGAAATCCGCAACCCCGAGTTCGAAACATTTATTCTCCACATCTACTGCTCTCTCCGCACTGATGATCAGAACCGGAATACTCTTGATCCAGTCTTTTTCACGCATCTCGTCGATGACGCCAAAACCATCCAGCTCCGGCATCTGAAGATCCAGAAGGACCGCGTCGATCTGATCCTGTCTCTCCCGCATGATTTCCAATGCCTGTATACCGTTCTCCGCCTGCTCCGTCTCATAGTCATCCTCCAATATAGCGCAAAGCAGTTCCCGGTTCATCTCTGCATCATCCACGATCAATACTGTGTTCCTCATAGTACCCTCCATATTTCTTTTCGTTTACGAATTTTTCCTTTCTCTGCTATCATACTACAAAACACACCCATACGCAACAAAATATAGGTGTGTTTTGTAATTACATTTCTTTCAGCATCCATTGCAGCAGCATGATATGGTATTCCTCATCCTTAATGATCCTGGCAAGTACGGCATTGATGTATTTATCCCGGATCATCTCCATATGCATCCGGTACTGCCGGACTGCATCCTTCTCCGCCTCGATATCCGCCATCAGCATCTTACCGGCGCTTTCCGGAATGGACAGATACTCCGGCGTCCACATCCGGTTTCCGCCATTCTGGTATCTCGCGGTAAAATCGACACGGCCTCCCAGCAGACAGATCAGTTCCCCCAGCTTCTGTAGATGGATCATCTCCGACATAGCGATCCCGAGAATTGTTTTCGCCATCTGGCACCTCTCATGGGACAGCCGGTTCTCATTGTTGATGTACTGGGTGGTAGCGCTCAGTTCCGACACCGAACCACAGTAGTCGACGCTGAGCAGACTGGCATATACAGAATTTTTCTCCTTCACCTGAAGGGGCGGATACGGCAGATCCACCATGATCGGAGATACTCCCATAAAGCTGCAGCCAGATGCGATGGGTTTTTCTTTCTCTTCCATAATATTCTCCATTCTTTCATTGCTCAACGGCGGTTCCAACTGACGCCGTTGAGCTATGTTATCAATGACAGTATATTATGTAAGACAAAATGTATGACTGATACCATTTCGCATTCCACAAAATCTGAAATTCTTTCAGGATAGGAAGATACTATCTCCGCATTCCCGGATAATATAATTCTGTTTCTCTGCATACTTTATCAAAGTAAGATAATTGGGATCCTCCAGCATCTTTGAATCTACATAAAAGATTTTCTCACTGATATCTGCAAAAAGAAAAAGTTCCATGAGATCCAGGGGAGTTCCGGGAAATGTAATAATTTTATCAAAATGCTTCCCGCAAAATTGCTGTTGAAACACAGTGGTATAATAATTTTTAACCTTTTTAAGCACCCTCTTATTTACCACACCATTTTTATATAATTTTACTTTCCAGCTTCGCCGCCGTAAGGTATCATTTCCTATGATTCCATGAAAACATTCAACGGACTGCAGATCAAACGCATCCACAACTGCCTGCAGTCGGATTGGATATTTATAATAATCGGTATTCTTATATGAGACACAATAATTATCCCCTGTTCCTTCTATTTGATCCAGGTAATACATAAACCGCTGAGTATTGATATTTGCGTGGAGATTGCCACCGTATAACAAAATATTCTGTCCTTTGCTCTGTTGTGGAATCACTTCCCTGCACACATCGCCCCCCCGTATAACCTTTTCACATAGCTGCTGTGCCGCCGCCGCGTTGTCATAGGGGCAAAAACGATTATAAGCCTCTGTATCATCATATTGCTTTGTAGCTGCCATTTCTTTTATTAACTGGTCCAAATCATCTACTTGGGGAAATGGCAGTTCATCCATGTCGATATAGGTTCCCTGGCTTTTCAAATACTGTTCTCTGTCATATGTGTATAAGATGATCTTTTTCCGGGTACATAGAAAATCAAACATAACACTGGAATAATCTGTTATCAGACAGTCCACAGCAGCTAGAAATTCATATGTCTCTCTGTCCTGTGGAAATTGCCGTATCTGCTTGAACTCTGAAAAATCAATTTCCCGCGATGCCAGCCTGTGTAATTTGATGTAGCAAATCTGATCTTCTCTAAGTTTACTGTCAATCTCCCTTAAAAAGGCGGCCTGTTCCCGGACAGCATTTGATGAATTAGTAAGCGCCCCTCTCCAGGTAGGCATATAGGCGTAAACTCTTTTATTTTCCAGTTCCATCTGTATCCTTAGTCTTCTGGCTGCATCTCTATCAAAAAATACTGCATTTCTGGGATAACCGTTCAACAGAATAGTTCCTGTTAGATTATCCCGCAGCCGGTACGATTCTACCATATGCTCCATAGTATATTGATTCGGGAACAGAATGTAATCAGCCATGATAAAAGATTTTTTCTGTCCTCCTGTAAAAGCAACATCCTCCGCATAACTATAACCTAATTTCTTTAACGGAGTTC
>Ga0073906_1004208_pt1 | contig 14848 bp, 20 predicted proteins | sample Inofromicrocosms_FD_65485 | JGI IMG/M metagenome (GOLD analysis project Ga0073906, IMG submission 65485) | Mouse cecum microbial communities from Vienna, Austria - Inoculum for glucosamine and mucus D2O microcosms | ecosystem: Host-associated > Mammals > Digestive system > Large intestine >... | reverse complement strand
TGTGGAGGCACAGCTGTTTGCAGCCGAATAGTCGTCTTCTTCTCAAAGCGTGAACAACAAAAAGCGCCAGCCCTGTAATTTTTCTGGACTGGCGCTTCTCTTTTTTTTAATAATTTACCCCTTTTCAGATTTTAGAAACTCTTTCGACGGAATCTGTCAAACAGTCTTCCCCTTCCGCTTCTCAAACACAACAACCCAAACGAAAGGGTTTGCATCCCATCCATAGTGGTTAAGAGAATGCGTGTTAAGAGTTTGATTCCAGATGGGGCGAAGGTCTTCCGGGAAGTAGAAACCTTCCTGGCTGATAAACCCCTGCTCATGGTATTTTGCGGCAGGAACCTTGTGCAGTCGCATCATTTGCACTCGTTCCACAAGCAGGTGAGATCTTGCGGCGCTCTTGGGCATGCTGCTGGCAGGCTGAAAGTGATTCTGTGATTGGGGAGTAGGGTGGATAAAACAGCCCCTGCGACCCTGGTAGATTGTGCGTGGGCTTTCGCAGGCGTAGCAGTCGCCACATTTTATGAAAGCCCAGGGTTCCAGAGCGGGGAGGATGTCTCCTACATGGCACGGTGGACGCCACCATGCGCCCCGGTCCTCAGCCTCGAATTTCTCCGGAAGTTTGTAGCCTTCGTCCCCCCACTCTCTCCAGACGCTCTCAGTGGGATAACCCCACATACCGCAGTGGTCACCCATACAGGCATATACAAGGCGGCAAGCTGGCTGGGGAGTAACCAGATAGAGCATTATTCCTGGCGCAGGTCTCAAATGAGACTGTGGCAGTGAGTGAAGCGGGTCACCAGGGAAGAAGATGGGATTGATGTGATTGGACATAACCATTCTCCTTTTATATGAAATTATTCGATGTAGAACCCTCCACCAAGTTCTGGCTCTTCTGTTGCATCATACTGCTTATCCACCTCGATGTTGATGATGTCAATCTGGCTAAAAGGCGGTTTCTCAGCTTCCAGATGCTGACGGAAGCCTTCTTCATCAAACGGCTCGTTGGGATAAGACTTTTTCCATTTCCGGCGGCTCCTGTTCAAGCGTTGCGTCAGCGTCCGATGAAAGACCTGGTTTTGGGCTTCAATTTTCGCCTGTGCCCTTTCCTTGACATTGTTGGCAACAACAGGATCAGTGAATGCGCCAATAAGCGTATAGTTGTCATCAACACCATATTCATCATGGGGAAGAGCGTCAACATAGCGGCGGACTAAATAAATCATCATATAAATGATTCTCCTGTATTATTTATTCTTCAACATTTACTCATTTTTAAAGGTTTCATAATGATATGCGATATTGCGAGCTTTTATAAAAATTGCTCAGTTCCCATGTGGAAACTTGGAAACTGAGCAAATAGAGTGTGCTTCGCTAAATGAACAACGGCTTGCAGGAGTCCATAAGAGCGAGTTTGTGCTTGTTGGCGTTGTGGCGCTTGTTAATCATGGCAAGGACATTCGAATCGTCGCACTTTCCGGTTCGAATGAATCGATCCAGAACGGCATAGCTGAATCCGATGTTCTCCTCGTCAGATTTTCCGCACAACCCGTCCGCTGGAGTCTTGACCACAAGGTCGTGGGGTAGACTGAGGTAATCCGTCAGACCAATTTGGATCAGCTCCGTAACGGTATACTCCTCCAGGGGAGCAAGGTCCCCTGTGCCATCTCCGTCCTTGGTGGAATAGCCGATGTAGTTTTCAGAGAGGTTGCAGGTGTTGATAAGTCTTCCGTGGGATTGAGCATGCGCACGAAGAATTGTCATCCGCACGCGGGGCGGGATGTTAATGCGGATATCGCTAGTGATCTCCATGGGAATCTTTTCTCCATCTACAGGCTCTCCATCAAGGATTGCCTGCTCAATGGCGGCGGTAACGCCGCCAATATTAACGATGGTACCGCAAATCCCCAGAGTTCGGACAACCCTCTTTGCATCATCCAAATCCGCCTGATGCCCATTCGGAATCAGGACTCCAAGAACGCGGTCAGGCCCAAGGGCCTTGGCGGTTAGTGCAGCGGCAATAGTAGAGTCCTTGCCGCCGGAGATGCCGATGACGGCTGTTGTGCCGGCCCCCTTATTACTGAACCAGTTCTGGATCCAGGACACGATATGTCGAGCTTCCTGCTCCGCATTGAAGTTCATGATAAATTCCTCCTTATCAATTCGACCCAAACATGCCGGCAGGCATGATGTCAACATCGCCACGATGGATGTAGACCATTTTGCCGTCGATGTTCACCAGCGTTGTTTTGGGAAGATCATCGGGAATCTCGATGTAGCAGTTGTCACCCTGGAATACCCCAATAGGAGTGCCATTCTGAGACGAAACGATGACTACGGACTTCTTGCCAAACAGGTTCCTGTAATGGTTTATCACCCGGTCGACATCCATCAGTCCAGTACTGGTGCCTCCGTGAGTTTCGATAACTTCCGGCAGATCGAAGTCTGTGACCATATTGATGCCATTTTGAGCGAACACCAGAGTGCTTCCAACGTGATCCCACTCATATCCATCCACAGTAATCGTGATATAGGATGTAGGTTCACCGGCGGAATCGACCGCGCCGTCCATAGTGATTTTGTCTCCTTTGACCTGGAGTACGGGGTTTCCAAAGTTGTCATATTCAGTAATGATGTAATCGTTGCCGATGAGTTCTCCCTTGAGCTGACTGATGAAGGCATTGAGCCAGCCGCAGCTGCTCAGAGTGAGAAGTAGGGTGAGACTGAGGACGAGCAGTATGGTGGATTTCAGAGCCTTGTTGATGTTTCTCATGTAAATTTCTCCTTTTTGTTATTATTCCACGGGGGTTACTCCTGTTTGCTTGGGTTGGCATATACTATGCACCAACAGGAAAACCTATTAAAGCAGTAGTTCTAGCCGCCCATCTAAAATGATGGGAAGCGTCAGGATGATGCTCTGCCAGGTGTGTTTGGTTGTCTCTTTGTTCATCCGGCAGCGGATAGTCTGGAACCGGCATGGATTCCGGCGTAAGCTGGATAGTCCGGAAAATCGGAATCATCTGCTCAATTTCCGCCGTAGCAACCTGTCGGAGATCGTTGGCAAAGTATTTTGCCATGTCCTGCTTCATCAGATCACGGCGAGGATCCCCCCACTAAATCTTCGATTTAGTGGAGGGAGGAATCGCCGTGTCTCCTTTCGTAGTTTGATGTGGTTGTTTTTGAAATTTTGCCGTTGATTGTTGTCTTGATCCATCCTCCCATGTGATATAGGAGGGTGATATTTTTAATAGAATAGGACTGCCTTTCAATCGTTACACGAGTCCCGTTGCAATGTACGCCTTCCGCTGTTGTTTTCCTGTTATTGCAAATTAGAACATCGCCGGGACGGATACTGTACCGCTGTTTTCGGACGGATCTTCTTCCGCTTGATTTTTTCTTTCCGCGGTAAATACGCTGGCTTTTATCCGAGATCCGCAGTTCTCTGCGATTGATTCGTTGACAACCAAGCTCCGCTCCAGTTTTTACTTTCCCATCTCTGACATCTATGTATTTTGCATCGTAGAATTTTTCCAGACAACGGTTGTTCCGGCGGCGCTTCACAAAAAGCTGAGCTTTCGCTCTCTTCCCTGGGTGAAGTTTTCCCATTGCGAAAGCATCATTGACATGGGACTTGTCAAGTCCTAAATCGAGACGAGCGCGTTTGGTGGCGGCTCCGTAGGTGATATGGATTTCCGTATCAGGGAAATATTCCTGCAGCTGATTGTAGATATACCAACGCACGGTATTCATAAAGGCTGCTCCGCTATAGCGGGGTAACTTCTTATCATAGCCCCAGAGCTTGCCGCCCTTCTTATGGTTTTTGGGTGTGTGGCATTTTTCACAGCAGGTTGCAAGTTCGTCAAGGGAATCTCCATGCTGATCGCGCCAGAAATAGACATGATGTGTATGAAGAACTGCTCCCTGTTTCAAGCCTCTTCCGCAGAATATGCAGGTGTGTTTGTCTCTCTGGAAAACAGCCTCCCTGAGAGTATCGATGCCGTACATAGGGCCATGCTGATAGGCGATGCCTGTCGGAATGGGCTTCCCTTCTGCTACTGCCTTGAGGACCTGGGGGTCGAATTGCCCGATTTCTATCGTTACGGAAGTGATTGGCGCAACAGCAATATAGCGTCGAATGATATCTATGTGCCGATCTGCCTTGTTTCTTAGAGATGGGGCAATCCAGCCCGGTTTCTTGGCGGCCCGGCGGTTATCGAATCGCGGCGCGCGATAGCGCTTGCGATTTCGTCTGTCCCTTCTATACTTGCGGCAATCGTCGTGATTTCCTTTTTCCGAAAGCAGTAAATCGTGCTGGGCTGCCACATATTCCTCCGACTCGCTTTTTACACTGGTCCCAATATGCTGATACCCAGTATCCTGACAGAGTTCAACGGGCTGTACATATTCAGTTGTTTCGTAGGTTAACTGGATGGTGAACGGATTACGCTGATAGATAATGGCTCTGCCATCTTTCAACATGTGCCTGACCTTTCCAAGCCGGTTGGTTGGCATCAGGCGTTCACTATTTTTACTGATTACAAATACAGACATGAAAAGATCTTCCTTTCTACCCCGATTAGGGGTTAATGCGGCCTTTACCTACGCCGTCCGAAGACGATTTCGGCAGTACCGTGGTCCACATCGCCAATGTTATCCTGGGTTTTCGTATTACACACTTCTCCTTCCGTCAGAGATGTTTAATGCAATACCGCAGAGCAGAGGGCTTGTGGAGTACCCACTGGTGCCTATTTTCCAAATGAAGGATTCCAGGATAACGTAGTGCTTCTCTGATGGTTTCCGTAGACCTTTCAAAGGCACTGAGGCTAATCAACCAGGCTTGAAAGGGACAGTCGAATGGGACTATGTTTCAAGCCCCCGCTAAACTTTGTTTAGCGGCGGGTTGTTGACAGACGGAGTGAAGGAAGCCATACCGAGACATCTCGTAGTCCCTCTCTATCCCACCCGGACTTTTTACCCAGGCGCTGTCATCCAGTACAGGAAAGTTGATTTTGCAAAAATATTTCTCCGCAAGAGTCTGAATTTCCTGATGGAAAGCTTTTAGTCCAGTGCAGAACGAGTCCGATTGCTTGTACCCAGCATCGATTTGTCCAATTCCCTTCGCCCGGGCATAAGCAATGGCGGCAATCCACATTGCCGTCTGACAGTGCAGGCAGGTGATCTGTGTATTTGTCAGATTCGGATACTGCTCCCCAAGGACGTTCCATGGCACACCCGCCCATTTGCCTTTGAGACTCTGAATGATAGCCCCAGTGTTATAGCAGCCGGCGTACATGATTCGATTCTTCCCATACTTCCTCTGAAGCCGGGCGACACCATGCAGAATATTTTTCTCGCCGATGACGGCGCTGTTGTTGAAACTGATTAGAACAACTCGATTTCCTGCACGAATTTCCCGGCAGACAGCAATGAATGAGTCTTTACCACCAGAAAAGAGCAAAAGAACTGTATTCATTAAAATTTCCTTTCAAGCGGGCCGGGAATTACCCCGGCCCGCCTCTGATATTACCCCTCGTGCGTCATCCGCCAGTCGATGGCTCGCTGGAGATAGTCCACATACTCCGGATTCTTACACATGCCCTTGCCCTCCACGTCAGAGAGCTTGGCGACGTCCTGTCCGTTGCACTTGGTCGTCTTCATAACGATGTTCAGCGGAGGAACGCAGGTGTCGTTGGACAGATAGGTACCGATGCCGAATGCAAACTTGCACTTGCCATGGAAGTGATCATACAGCATGTCTGCTTTCAGGAAATCCAGGCTGTCGCTGAAGAGCAGCGTCTTGGTTGTTGGATCAATACCCAGGCTCTGGTAGTGTTGAATCATCTTTTCTCCCCACTCAAAGGGATCCCCAGAGTCGTGCCGGACACCAGAGAAGAGGGTGGCGTAGGTGAGCTGGAAGTCCCGTAAGAAGCAGTCGGTTGTGATGGTGTCGGTCAGGGCCGTTCCGTTCAAAACGCCGTACTCTTTTACCCAGGCATCCAGTGCATACCAGTTGGAGTAGGCAGGGTTATGCTTGTGGTTCCCCTGTCCAACACACATGATCCACTCATGCGCCATAGTTCCCACCGGGGTGAGTCCGTACTTCCGTGCAAGGTACACGTTGGAAGTTCCAACGAAGCAGGAAAAGCCTTTTCTCAGTTTGGAGAACTTCCGAACAGCCATATCCTGGGCTTCAGCGGAGAGCCGTCGGCGGAGTCCAAATTCAGAGAAGTTGCCAACATACCAGATCAGAGTATTGACGCGCTCGAACTTACTTTCCAACCTCTCCTCAAAGCTCGCAAGAAGATCCTCGTAGGAAATGTGGCGCTCAATGCCGTCCGTGGTGGTCCAGACATTTTTCATCCGGAAGTAGACCTCGTTCACGATGGCAAGGATGGGGACCTCGTACATGCTGGTATTGAGCCAGGTGCCATGTGTCTCGATGGATAATCTGCATTCAGTGTCCTCGGTGTACTCAATACAGAAGTCGCTCATGTTGGGCCGCCATAGCCGCAGGAAGTCGATGTAGCTGCCTTTGATCCATGAGATGTTATCCAGGTAAAGCAGCTCATCTTCTGCAAAGCGCAGCTGACAGTATGCATGAATCTGCTCGCGGATCTCCTCAACCATCTCTCTGGTGAACTGGACGTCCTTATTGCGGCACCGGAAAGACCAGGTAGTCTTGTAGCTGGGGAACTGGTGGTAAATGGCCTGCCCCATCGAAAATTTGTACATATCCTGTTCCAACAGGCTGGTGATGATTTGCGGCAATTTCATAATAAAATCCTCCCTTTTTTTGTTAGCCTTTTGTGATTTGTCCGTTTTTCTTCAGGTAGTCAAGGAACACCGGATGGATGTACCCACCATACTTTTCGGGGTTCTCCCGGATGGCTGTGCCAGATATCGGGATGATGCTCCTATCCATGAGATGGAAATGATGTTGCGGATACAGGACCTGTATCTTCTCGATATAGTCTTTTTCGCCAATATACCAATGGAACTCACAATGGGGGTCGTCGGGGTAATATCCAGCGGTGTAGAACAACTCCCTGCACCAGGCTTCCCAAGCAGAGAGAGAGAAGGTGCCGGTCAGTCCAATCGACCTGTCGTCGACCTCAGCAATGCTGATGTTCGAATGACAGGCGAAAATCGTGTGCATCAGCTGGATGCGGCGCAGGAACGGGATGAAGTCCCGGCCCCGATCCATGTCATGCCCTGTGACGCCCAGAATGACGGAGTTGTTTTCGGTTTCCGCCTGCTTGATAATGGACAGATGCCCCTTGTGCAGGGGGATAAAACAACCAAAGGTGATACCCACTCGTCTTTTCTCTCGCATACCCCGGCTCCTCCTCAAGCTTCCCCCTCATTTGCGGGGAGATTATCCAGCACATCATCGTCAATGATGTCAACCTGGAGGGTCTTCATAACGGACAGTGCTGTTTTGTGGGTTTCCCGGGATGCGCAGGCGCACAGGGAGGCAATCACATGAATGGGGACTTCCGGGGCCGCAGCCTTGACGATGACAACGTTGGACAGGACGCAGTAGATGGTGTCAAAGCCGATGACGTAGATGTTGTCGTAGTCACTGCCGTGATGGATGAGTTCGCATGCCAGGTCCATGGAGCCGAAAGCCTTTTTGCGGAAGACGATATCCTCGTCCGTAACCAGGGCTTTGATCTCATCGATCAGCTCCCAGCCATGGGTTCCCTCAACGGTATGGATGATAGGCAGGTTCCGCCCCTCCTGGGTGGACAGGTAGTTCTCCTGGTGCGTGTCCATCGTGAAAATCTTCTTCCCGGGGAAGTCCCTGATGAACTGGGCGATGTCAGGGATCAGCGCTTGGGCACGCTTGGTGCCAAGGACGCCGGAAACGAAGTCGTTCTGAACATCGATGATGAGCAGGAGATCGCGGTTGGTAAATTTCAAGCTGGTAAGATTCATTTTATAACTCCTTTCGTAATTAAACATGCGGTTTTATTCGATATATACTATGCGATTTTGTGGGAAAATATCGAATGTCCTTACAAATTTCTGCCTTTTTCTTTTCAACCTTCCTTTCGAGTGAATTGCCAAATATTATGCAATGAAAAAAGAAAGTATAAATTAGGAAACATAGGATTGAAAACCCACACATGAACATCCCCTTCATGCCGGCCCTAAAATTTCTTCCAGAGAACAAAAACGCAGCCTACTCAAAAGAGCAGACTGCATTGTATGGGGATGGATGGCATGTAGAATGAAAATTAACCTTTTGCCAGTTCGGGATTCCAGTATGCGGAGCGGGGGCCAACAGCCATATCAATGAGCCAGAAGCCCTCGTATCCCTTATGATATTCCTGCGGCTCGCAGTACAGGACATCAACAGACCAGATGCCGGAAAGACCGGCAACGTTTTCCATGTCGGCAGCGACCATCTCGATCACGCCGTCCTTAAGCTGATTGTACTGATCGAGCAGGGTAGGGTAGTATGCCTCATAGACAATCTTATCGGTAAGGCTTCGGCAGATAGCGTTATGACAATAGGCCCAATCCCAGTAATTGACGACATAGAGCGGCTGATGCCAGTCAAAGTCGTAGAAAACCCGGAACTCAGGGCGGAGTGGCATTCCATGGTAGATGCTGGGAATTTCCTTCTCGTTATGGGGAATGAGTTCCCGTAGGCAGACTTCGGTAATCCCTTCTGCACCAACACACAGGGCGGCGTAGTTCATGTCGATGAGGTTCAAGGCGATCTGAACCTCATCTGCTCCAGGAGTGCAGTCACTGAATTGATATTTGTTGGAAAAGCCGCCATTTTTCATGAAAATTCTGGGGTAAATTCCGGCATCCTTTACCTTTGGCATGACCTGCTCACTAACAAACTGAATGATGCGGTCTCTGTCCCCCTGCCGTTCCATGAAGAAGCTTTGGCAGATGTCGTCCGATGCCTGGACAATAACTGTTTTGGGGATGCGCAACTTTCGTGTCTCCCCGTCTGTTGGAGTGATGGCGGGCAGCCACTTTGACATGTTATTGAGACTGTTCCGCAGATCATCCAGATACTTGTTCTCAGAAACCTCATCCAGAGGGGTGGTTATGATTTTTTTCATAGCGGGCGCTCCTTTCATGTTCTTGGATGCAATATACTATGCGATACACGCCTAAATTATCGAGTTTCCGTGACCCAGTTGCTGGAAATGGCCTCATCGGCATCCATCAGCCGGATGTAGTCCGGGGCCGGACGCCGGTCATCATCGAACCTGGTATCCCTCGACAGAATCACGTAGTAGGGGTGCAGCACCTCAGCCTTTTTCTTGTACATTTCTTTCATCCGCCTTTCTTCTTTTAGCCTTATGGAATTGAGTTGATGTAATATACGCAAAATAGAAAAATTATATTACCGCAGAATGACTGCCCCTATCATGTTCGTTGCTGGGAGTGGAAGGGGTACTCATCAGTCCCTCCACGATGCTGTGCAGACGGTTTTGGAGCATCGATTCCATATCCATGGGGAGAAGGAAGCTTCGATCTGCCGCTGGGGGTTTCGAAAGGGAGGAGCCAGGGCAGTAGTAACAGATGTTCAGGTAGATGTTTTTGCCATCGACCCAGTCGAAGGCGCGGACTTTATACCCGCCAGCTACCCAGGCATCAATCTCAATCATCTTTTCAGCCCTCATCCAGAAACCGCTCAAAGCTGGAGAGAGCTTTGACCCATGACCGGGTAATGACCCGGTTCTCGTCCGTCACGGGACCATCCGCTTTTTGGACGCAGTATTCTCCGGGGAGCAGTGGAAATAGCAGAACATTGCTCCGCTTAAAGGTGTCGCCAATGACCATTGCCGTAGAGGCGGCAATTTTTTCTTCCTTAGAAAGTTTCATTATGATTTCTCCTTTTAAAATTCAGCTGTTGGGCTGTGTGGCAGATAGAAATTATGTGGATTATCTTGCGTCCAACAAAGTTTGCAAAAGAGGCCGACATGTTAATATCGAAGCGGGAGAACGTAGGCAATCTCGTGGTCAGCGTTCTCCATCCAGTTTTTGGGATATATAAGCAGGGATTTTAAGTAGAATCCGCCGTCATAGACGCTTAGATCATAGCTCCAGGGCCGATGGCCTCCACGGCGTCTACTAAATAGCAGGGATTATAGAATCCCTCAACCGTTCTGCCATCCGGAGTCTGCGCAACAATTTGTGCAGGAGGAGCGTTAATCCTATGTGGATTTCCGACTCTCCAGGGCTTAGACAGCTGTCTCCACTCGCTGATATGGGCGGCAGTAACAGTTAAAGCCAGAACATGCCGGTGGGTGCCGATGTCGCGCTGAATTTGTTCATATAACCCGTTACTTCGTTCGGCCTCGGGCAGTTTCGGCGGACTCTTGGGAAAAATAACTGCTACGCATCTATCTGTTACGATGTGCTTTTCGAGACTGGGGTGAACGCCCGTCTGTTTTGGAGCGATGGTTTTGTTATCGCTCCTACACTTATTGGCATTGAACGCAGCAATGTCATACACCGACTGTTCGCGCTTAATAATCCGCCGCAAAGCGGCAATCTGCTTCTTGGTCATATTTATAACCCTTCCTTTGCATATACGTTCAACCAACTGGCTCCCTAAAAATTCTTCTTGCCGGCAGAAGCAAGCTTCCGTGTTGGGTTTAAAGAAAAACGATGGTTCCGATGGCCTTTGCAATCTCGATGGCGTGGCCTCGAACAAAATACTCCGGCTCTTCTCTTGCAGGATATCCCAAGAATTCGAAAAACTGATACCCGCTGTCCGGATGATCAGATCCACTCTGGTAGAACCAACCAGAATCCAGGAGCTTGCGAGCTTCCTTTACAAAGTCTGCTGCAGTTCGGTCCCAGAACAGGCGGTCTCGGTTAAATTCGATTCCCCAGGAATGGAGGCCGGGTACGGGGTGGTGAATGTGGATGGGACTGATTGTACCAATCCCCTCGTAAATTTCCATTTCAACCCGCTCTGCCCACATATCGCAATCATCATAGGAATTGACGTTGGAAACAGAGAACCATGTAGACCCATTGAAAATGGTCACCTCCCCGATTTTCCCAACGCAGACGTTGTAGGTATATCCTCCGAGCCGCTTGATGGCGGAACTGAAGCAGTCATCGTCAATGAAGAAACTCGGCAAATATCTTGAATAGTGGTTTTCTCCTTTCTGATTCCTCCGCTCTGTAACAGTAAGCCCTTCCGTGATTTTCATGTTCATAAGAACTCCTTTCCGATTCGCTCCCTTTTTGGTTTGGAATTAGCAAATGGTATGCTTTTTGAGAGAAAATTATAAATTTCAGAATTTGGATTGGTAAAAAATCCTTCAGGTGCATAGTATATTGTAAAAGAATGGAGGGCTTACCATGGCCGATACGTCTTTAATAATTCCGACAAATACCCCTGCGGATGAAGATTTCAGTCTGCGGCCTAAAACGCTTAGCGAATACATAGGGCAGGAGAAGGCGAAGGGAAACCTTGAGATATTCATACAGGCGGCAAAAAAGCGGTGTGAGTCCCTGGATCACATCCTGCTGCACGGGCCGCCCGGCCTTGGGAAGACGACTCTCTCCAATATCATCGCAATGGAAATGGGAGTGAATCTCAGGGTGACGTCGGGGCCTGCCATTGAAAGGCCCGGTGATTTGGCAGCGATGTTGTCAAATCTGAACGAGGGGGATGTCCTCTTTGTTGATGAGATACATCGACTCAGCCGGGCCGTGGAAGAGGTCTTATATTCTGCCATGGAGGATTTTGCCATCGATATTGTGATAGGGGAGGGGCCGGTAGCTGCAAAGTCCATACGAATAGATTTGCCAAGGTTTACACTTATCGGAGCAACAACGCGAGCTGGACAGCTTTCAGCGCCTTTAAGGGATAGGTTCGGAGTCACCCTCCGGTTGGAACTCTATACGAAGGAGGAGCTGTCCCTCATCGTCACCCGCTCCGCTGCTCTCCTGCATGTCCCGATTGACAGGGAGGGGGCAGGTGAAATAGCGGGAAGGAGCCGGGGGACGCCGAGGATTGCGAACCGGATGTTGAAAAGGGTTCGGGATTTCGCCCAGGTGCTAGGAGATGGAACTATCAGTAAGTCTCTGGCGGATACCGCACTCACGGCTCTCGAAATAGATCGTCTTGGGCTAGATGGGATTGACCGCAGGATTCTTCGGGCAATGATCGAGTATTATGGGGGAGGTCCCGTTGGCCTGGAAACGTTGGCTTCCACCATTAACGAGGAGGCTATCACTATTGAGGATGCTCATGAGCCTTATCTGTTGCAAATTGGATTTTTGACCAGAACACCAAGGGGACGATGTGTAACAGAGAAAACAAAAGAATACTTGAAAGCCCCGTTTCCTTAATAAGAAAGTTCCCTCCTCTTTTACGAGGAGGGAACTTTTTGCCTATGAGAACATCCAATCCAAATTCATCCGTTGGTGAAAAAGTCTTGTATCAGGTTTTACTTTTTCTCCGTGGAAATCACTTCCGCCTGTCCAATTGAGGTTGTATTTGAACATCAGGTCCAAATAAAGCTCTTGCATTTCAGGCGTATATTTGGGGTAGCGGATCTCAATGGCATCCAGCCCATACCCCTTTAATTCCCCAACAAGGATATCCAGCGATGCGTCATCAACGCCGATTTGGTATGGGTGAGCCAGGGAAACTTTCCCACCAGCACACTTTATAGCCTTGATGCATCGTTCGGCAGAGGGCTTTTCTCGTTTTACCCGCTTCCTGTATTCTGGAGTGTTCAAGTATTTGTCGAATGCATCCTGGACGCTAGACGCATAGCCGTGCTGAACCAGGACCCGAGCGAAATGCGGTTTCCCCACAACACCAGACGCAATTTCCTCAACTTCGGAAAGAGAGATATGAACTCCACTGTCTGCAAGGAAATCCATGATGCGGTATTTCCTTTCGTCCCGGGCAGCTTTCATCTCCTGGCAGATTTTGCTGAGGTCCTTTCCATCTGGAGAAAAGTTATAGCCAAGGATGTGGAATGTAGGGTATTCCTTTGCGGATAGCTCGATGCCGCGAAGGACGGTAATCCCCAATCTTTTTCCAGCTTCAATCCCTTCGTCAAGCCCATCCATTGTATCATGATCGGTGATGGCTAGAATATTCAGCCCATTCTGGGCGGCAAGGGTAACAAGCTGTGTAGGGGTATACTGCCCGTCAGAGGCAGTTGTGTGGGTGTGCAAATCAGAGTAATATTGCTCTTTTTGTTTCATTGTTGGCTCCTTTCTCATCTTTTTGCCTCGAATAGGATGTCTCCTTTGTATGAGATACGAAGGACTTCTGCCTTTTTAACCTTGACGAAAGTATATCGGTCCATATCCTTTCCGTCAAGTGCAAACAAGTTTTCGTCACCGGACTCCAGCCAGTTCATGAATTTCTCATACATTTTTGAGTTCCTTCTCTTTTGTTCAACCGTTGCTTAGGGCTGTGCTTTTATATGCAATTCAGCGATTGAATATAAACAGCCTTTTTTCAGTGTATTGGAGAGATATTTTATATTTTTCGGTTTTGATGCATATAAACTGAAAACCTTTGTTTGGCGGATACAAAAAGGAGAAAAAAGAAATAGGAGGAACGATCATGTTCTACTTGAGAGACCTTATCAATGACGAGGAGATGAGCTTTGAATCCAAAAGGGCGGTTCTGTCTTACTGGAGGTGGGTTATTCAGGGGAAGACCGGATATCCCGCACTCATTTCCCGGTTTGATTTCAACGAGCTGAATATCACGGGTAAGGATACTTACTTTGGACACACAACTACTGTTCCTGTTGGATTCTTGAAAGTCCCGCTCAATTACTGTACCTATAAATGCGCATCAATATATGACTATGAGTGGAGACTCAAGAGATACCAGATTCTGGACGAATATCGGCGGAGTTGTGACATCAGGGAGTGGAAGCAGGAGATGGACGAGGTCCTCAAGGAATCCTGGCCCAGTTGGCGTCTCTCCAAGAAGGCCCCGCATCAGCCTAGGTTCCGGATTGATCCGGTGGAATGTGGATTCAAGAGATCCAATGCGAGCCGGCGTCTTCCCGCTTTTACTAGACAGCGTCTGGAGGTGTACAGGAACGATTTTGCCGTGGACGTGGATGATGACCTCCTTAGTTTTACTCCGATAACAGACCATTCGAAGCCCAGGAAGTTGGATTGGACCTATAAGAAGTACAAGGCGTCTGATACTCACTCCTGGAAAAGGGCAAGCAAGAATAAGTCCCAGTGGGCCCGCCACATGGACCGGGTCACGGAATGGTCCATAAAGGAGGAAATCGCAAGGGAACTGGATGATGAAGCGAAAGAAGAGTCCGTGAGTTCGCTCGATCAGCTTCTGTGGGATTAGAACACCCCGGAACATGAGGAGATCGGACGATTTATCTACAGTCAAAAATAAAAACAAGGAGGTTATATCCATGTTGGGTTATAGGGCTATGAGGGCGGCATTAAAAGCAAGTCCTGAAGGCGTCAGGCTTACCTATTTCACTAAAAAATTCTACGAAACATTCTGTGAGGCATGGAGAACAAAAAACTGGTCCCCGGTCTTCTCGACGGAATTCTATGATAAGGAGGGGTTCAGTTACTGCGTTTTTCTGGAGATATTTACTGCTTCTCTGCCTAAATGGAGGCTGACATTTATAAAGATGGACCATGGCTACCCCGTTGACCTTGGACAGACATATATCCATGAGGATACGGAGGAGTTAGCCAGAGAAATTGGCACGGAAATGCTGAAGAACTATGGTGCAGACCACCTGGAAGTCGTCAGAGTCGTCTGAGGGTGCGTACGGGATTTATTTTCGTGCTCACCATTCTGAAAAAAGAAAAAGCCCGTCAGGAAGGAAAAAAATATCCT
>Ga0073906_1004201_pt1 | contig 14872 bp, 7 predicted proteins | sample Inofromicrocosms_FD_65485 | JGI IMG/M metagenome (GOLD analysis project Ga0073906, IMG submission 65485) | Mouse cecum microbial communities from Vienna, Austria - Inoculum for glucosamine and mucus D2O microcosms | ecosystem: Host-associated > Mammals > Digestive system > Large intestine > Cecum... | reverse complement strand
ATACCGAGGTATGTGACTGACAGCAAGCGGCTGAAAGCGGCCAAGTCTGCGAGGGCGAAGGTAACTTCCTCCGCGTCAGGGCCTCCGATTTTGTTAAAATGCGCTTATAATTCATTTATGCTAATTACTACCTTTTTACAAATCGCGTATCCTTATATTGAAGAATAATAATAAATCCTTATTCTCTGATGCTGGGACCGGAAGGGTATTGAACGAGGTATTTTTCAATCATAGGAAAACTCCGACGACATTTAAATTACCTCCGCCCCGTCTCTTTTCGGCATCTTCCCCGAGGTCTCGTCGGTCACGATGCCCGCATCGCTCCCTCCTCGACTCGGGAAATCTGCTCGAAAAGAGCCGCCCCTACGGCCTCGAGATTTTAAGGAACGCGCTCTTATTTGCTACAAATATAACACATTTTTCCCATAATACAAAACATCGCAAAGACAGCAGCCGTTTCTCTGAAGCGACAATATTAATTTGTGCGTATCGTTTTATAGACGATATGCCTGGTAAAACAAAGAAGTTGATAATGACATTACTGGCGGCTGTCGGCATGATGGCTGTCGGGGTGCCATGCTCGGGAGCCAGGCTCAACGACAAGATCATGAACCGGCCCTATGCCGACCAGAAGAGATGGCATCTGGGCTTCAGCATAGGCATGTCGATGCAGGACCTGATGTTCACCCACAACGGGCTACCGAGCGTCGACGGCAACGAGTGGTATGCGTCGGTGCCGTCGTGGCAGCCGGGCATAAACGTGTCGGTGCTCGCCGACCTGCGCATTGCCGAACATTTCAACCTGCGCTTCTGGCCCGGCATGTCGTTCGGCGCCAAAACCGTCGACATGGTAAGCCCCACGTCGGATGAGAAACTCACGCAGAACATCAAGAGCGTCTACGTGCTGCTGCCGCTCGACCTGAAAATCAGCGGCAAGCGTTACCACAACTCCCGACCCTACGTGACTCTGGGCGGCATGGGAGCCTTCGATGTCAGCAAGAAAGGTAACAGCTATCTGCGCTTCAACACCGCCGACGCATATCTTACAGTGGGCCTCGGCTGCGACTTCTACCTCCCCTACTTCAAGCTTAACCCCGAGATAAAGTTCTGTTTCGGTCTTACCGACATTCTGCAGCACGACCGCCCCGACCTCGAGGATGACCCCGCGACCATGCGCATCACCCAGGCGCTGACGAAAGTCAAGTCAAGAATGATAATGATCACCTTCTTCTTCGAATGATACTGCGACACACCACCGGAAAAGCGCTGATGCTGATGCTTACGTTCCTGCTTACCCTGGCAGCGCGGACAGAGGCACAGAACGACCCCCAGTTCGTGCAATACTGGGCATTGCCGTCGTTCTACAACCCGGCACAGGCCGGCAACATCGACTATATCCGCATCCGCCTGGGAGCCAACCTTCAATGGGTGGGCATCGAGAACGCTCCGCAATCCTTTGTAGGGACTGCCGACATGCCGGTAAAGCTGGGCAAGAAGCAGCGCATCGGCGTGGGCGTGAGCGCCTTGCAGGAGTCGATAGGCCTTTACAGCAACCTTCTCATAGGAGCACAGGCCGCATATAAGTTCAAGGCCCTGAAGGGAGTCTTCTCCATAGGTATCCAGCCCGCATACTACAGCACAAAGTTCAAGGGTACGGAGGTATACATACCGGAAGGCGACGATTACCACCAGCCTGACGACGAAGCCATACCCAAACAGGATGTGGCCGGACAGGCCTTCGACCTCTCCGCCGGAATATCCTATACCCATAAATATTTCAGCATAGGCATCTCCGGACTTCACCTTCTCGAACCTAAGATAGAACTCTCGGAGGAAAACGCGGCAGAGACGGAGACGGCACAGTTTTCGACGGTGCTACGGCGACAGATGTATTTCACGGCCGACGGCAATATTCCAATCCGCAACTCGTTATTTTCATTGCAACCCTCGATACTTGTCCGCACCGATTTCAGCAACTTTTCGGCGGAGGCGACTATGAGGGCCACCTACAAGCGCTTTATCTCGTTCGGCATAGCTTATAGATGGAAAGACGCCGTGAGCGCCATGGTTGCCGCCGAATTCAAGAACTTCTTCCTCGGCTATGCCTACAGCTACCCGCTGTCGCCCATCTACCGCGGCTCCTCGGGAAGCCATGAGCTTGTAGCCGGGTATATGATAAAACTCAATTACGGAGACAAAAACAAAAACAGACACCGCTCCATCCGCATAATGTAACGACAATGAACATACCAACAGACATAAGCAAGATTTTGAGACACACGGCCACAATAGCACTGTTGACAGGTGCGTTGGCCATGAGTTCGTGCGCCGGGCTGAAACGCGGCACGGGCGGTGGCGAAGTGGTGGGAGTGGGAGGCAGCTCCATGGCCGAGCCCACACCCTACGGGATGGTGCTCATAGACCGCGGCCATATAGCCATGGGTCCCGCCGCCGACGACTCCGTGGCCGGAATCCGCAAAAGCGCCAGAGGCGTGTCCATCGACTCCTTCTGGATGGACGAGACGGAAATCACCAACTCCAAATACAAGCAGTTCGTATTCTGGGTACGCGACTCCATCATCCGCGAGCGTCTCGCCGACCCGGCATATGGCGGCAACGAGGCTTTCAAAATCGAGGAAGACCGCGAGGGAAATCCCATAAAGCCTTACCTCAACTGGAACAAGCCCATTCCATGGCGCAACGCCAACGAAGATGAGCTTCGCGCTATAGAAAGCGTTTACCGCACGAATCCCATCACTGGCAAGAGAGAACTCGACCCGCGGCAGCTCAACTACCGCTACGAAATCTTCAACCATACGGCTGCCGCCAAACGCAAGAACCGTCTCGACCCGGCTCTGCGCGAATACAACACCGACATAGAAGTATCCACCGAGCTGCCCACAATCAGCAAGGATACAGCCTATCTCACCGACGAGGGCAACATCGTGAGGGAGACCGTGAGCCGCCCGCTGACCGGCGACTTCGATTTCCTCAACACATATATCGTGAACGTATATCCCGACACCACCTGCTGGATCAACGACTTCGACAACGCCTACAACGAGCCCTACACCCGTATGTACTTCTCGCATGCAGGCTATAACGACTATCCCGTGGTGGGAGTAAGCTGGGAACAGGCCAACGCCTTCAGCAACTGGCGCACCGACTATCTGAAACGCACTCTGGGCAAGGAAGGGGTATATATAGAGCCCTACCGGTTGCCGACAGAGGCCGAATGGGAGTATGCGGCACGCGCCGGCAATTCCGAGAGCCAGTACCCCTGGGAGGAGACTCTCCCCATGGATGAGCGTGGCTGCTTCTATGCCAACTTCAAGCCCCGCGACGGCGACTATGTGCTCGACGGACACGTGATAACCTCGCAGGTAGGAACCTTCCAGCCCAACGACTTCGGCGTCTACGACATGGCCGGCAACGTCTCCGAATGGACCTCGACGGCTTACACCGAGAGTATCGACAAGCTGACCTCCGACGTCAACCCGGAATACCGTTACGACGCCGCCAAGGAGGATCCCTACAAGATGAAGCGCAAGATAGTTCGCGGCGGCTCCTGGAAGGATGCCTCCCGGAACATTCGCTCCGACCTCCGCACCTGGGAGTACCAGAACGAACAGCGCAGCTATATAGGTTTCCGCAACGTACGCTCCCAGATTGGCTTCGCACGCGGAACCAAAAGCAAAAAACAGCAAAAGAAATAACCGACGGCCTTAACCGGTGAATGCCCTCGCGGCCTACAACATAACGACAAATGGTAAAAATCAGAAAATACGCCAACGGCATAGAGCGCTTTCTCCATGGCGAGAAGGGACAGCGGTTCTTCAATTTCGCCTATTCTATAGGCGCGGCCATAGTGATATGGGGAGCATTGTTCAAGATCCTGCACCTGCCCGGCGGCTCTCTTCTGCTGTGCATAGGCATGGGTACGGAGATAGCGATGTTCATACTCACGGCCTTTGACCGGCCTCCCAAGGAGTACGCATGGGAGGATGTCTTTCCGGTGCTCGACAGCAAGAACCCGGAGGACCGGCCAGACTTCACCAGCGGCAGCGGCGTGGTAATAGCCGGAGCCAACGGTACAGGTTACGAAGGAGAAATCACGGGCGAGGGCATGACGCCGGGCACGGTGGTGAGTCTCTCGGCGGCAGGCGTCCCGGAGATGACCGCCGGACAGCTCGACCAGGCCAAGGACATAGCCCAGGCTTCGCAGGATTACCTCGAGGGCATGCAAGGTATCGCCGAACAGATGAAGAGCCTCAACGAGACAACTCAGGCCCTCAACGAAGTGAGCGCAACTCTGCTCAACTCCTACAAGGCTATAACCGAAAACTCGGAAAACATATCGCAGAACTCCAACGGCTACGTAAGCCAGATGGAGGACCTCAACCGCAACATTGCCGGGCTTAACACCATCTACGAGATACAGCTGAAATCGATATCGTCGCAGCTTGAGAGCATCGACCGCGTGAACCGCGGACTGAAGGATATCCGCGACATGTACGAGAAGTCGGCTCTCGAGTCGAGCCGCTATTGCGAGGAGACAGAGAAGATGGCCCGCTACATGAAGCAGCTCAACTCGGTATACGAGAAGATGATCACGGCCATGACCATCAATATGCAGAATCCTATGATGGGAGGCGGCGGCCGTGCCGTGAATCCTTTCGACGAGTCAACAAACCAACAGAACGGCTGATAGCAGATGGCAGGTGGCAGCAACAACGTGGCGAGGATGTCACCCCGCCAGCGGATGATAAACCTTATGTACATAGTGCTGACGGCAATGCTGGCGCTCAACGTGTCGAGCGACGTATTGAACGGTTTCAGCCAGGTACAGGAGGGCATCGACCGCACCAATGTCAACATGACGGCACGCAACGACGTGCAGTTCGCATATCTTCAGGGGCTGTATGAGGAGAATCCGGCGAAGGCCGGCGACGCCTACGCCCGCGGTATGGAGCTGCACAAAAAGTCGCAGGCCCTCTACGACATGATGGAGACATACAAGGTGGAGATAGCGCGCAAGGCCGACGGCGAGAAGGGCGACTACCGCAACCTCCTCAACAACGACGACCTGGAGGCTGCGGCGGCTACCATGCTCAACCCGGCTACCAAGGAGGGCGGCAAGCTCAGAAAAGCTCTGGGCGACTACAGCACCTTCGTGTGCGGCATAATCCCCGACACGGTGAAGCGCAATTCCGTGCGCAGCATGCTCATGACCAAGGACAGTCCGGCTCCCGGCTCGCTTGTGCCCCTGCCCTGGGAACAGCGCATGTTCGAGAACATGCCTGCCGTGGCTGCCGTGACAATGCTCACAAAGCTCCAGAACGATATCCGCGTGGCGGAGTCGGAGGCTCTGTCGGCCCTGATCACCGGCGTTGATATAGGCGACGTGCGTGTCAACGAGCTCAACGCTTACGTGATTCCCAATTCCAACATGATAATCCGCGGCGGCAAATACTCCGCCAACATAGTGCTGGCGGCCATAGACACCACCAAGCGCCCCGACATATTCATCAACGGTTCGAAGCTCAACAACCCCAACGGGCTTTATGAGTTCGTGCCGGGAGCCACGGGCACCCATGAGTTCTCGGGCTACATACAGGTAGCGCGCGGCGACGGCACTCTCGACAAACGCCCCTTCCGGTCGCAATACACGGTGATAGAGCCAATGGCCACGATATCGCCGACAATGATGAACGTGCTCTATGCCGGTATCGCCAACCCGATATCGATATCGGTGCCCGGCGTGCCCATGAACGCCATCAACGCCACGATGACCAATGGCACACTCACGCGCAACGGCGACACATGGACGGCACATCCCGGCAAGGTGGGCAGCGAGGCGGTGATAACCGTCACCGCCCAGCTTGAAGGTCGCTCGCAGTCGGTAAGCTCCATGACCTTCAGAGTGCGCAAGCTCCCCGACCCGACGGCTTACCTCGCTATTCGCGGCGCCGACGGAAACACCGTGCACTATAAAGGGACTCCGCGCCGTATATCCAAGGCGGCTCTCATGAGCGCCGCAGGCCTCGGCGCCGCGCTCGACGACGATATCATAAACGTATCGTTCAGCATCGTTTCCTTCACCACAGGCTTCATCGACCAGATGGGCAACGTGATTCCGGAAGTGTCGAACGGCAGCCAGTTCTCAGCCCGTCAGATTGAGCAGTTCAAGCGCCTCAAGCCGGGCAAATCATTCTTCATTTCCAACATCAAGGCCAAAGGCCCCGATGGAATCACTCGTGACATCTCCCCGATGGAAGTAGGTCTCAACTAATCTCCTCACAATATACAGAAGTATGAAATTATATCGCAAAATAATATTGACGGGCATAGTGGGAGCGGTAGCGGCAGGCGCCATAGCCCAGGTTGAAACGGGAGGCGGGGTACGCCGTCGCAGCCCCAAGGACCGCAATGCCAAAAAGACCGATCAGGTAGGCGTGACCGACCGCATGCAGGACTTCTATACAGTGAAGGAACCGCACGAGGCCGACCTCTCCTACATGCGCGAGATCTACCGGCAGATTGACCTCAACAAGCCGGAGAACGCTCCCCTCTATTTCCCCGAGGATGTGATTGACGGCAAGAAGAATCTCTTCCGCACGATACTCGACCTGGTGGTGGCCGGCGATATCCCCGCCTACGAATATCTTGACGGCCGCGAGGTCTTCACCGACAAATACAAGATCAACGTGGCGGAGATGCTCGACCGCTTCGGCATCTATTATACGCAGGGCAACGGCGGACGCAAAGGCGCCGGCATTCATATCGAGGAGGCCGATGTCCCCACCAACCAGGTGCTCAATTTCTACATCATAGAGAAATGGGAGTTTGACCGGCGCACCAACAGGATGCGTACCCGCGTGGAGGCGATATGTCCGGTACTGAACCGCGTCGGCGATTTCGGCGGCGAGGCCAAGTACCCGATGTTCTGGGTGAAGTACGACCAGATACGTCCATGGCTCGCCCAGCAGTATGTGTTCATCACCGACGACAACAATCTGCCGCAGTACAGTCTTGACGACTACTTCAATCTGAGCATGTACAACGGCGACATATACAAGACGAAGAACCTTCGCAACCTGTCGATGACACAGATGTATCCGGACCCCGACGACATGGCGCGTGCCCAGGACAGCATCGACAACCGTCTGAAGAATTACGGCAAGGACATGTGGGTGCCGACCCGCGAGGAGTACCTCGCGCAGAAGGAACGCGACGAAGCCGCCGCCAAAGCCATAGCCAACGGCGACTCCATACCTGACCGTACCGTCGTGACCGACAAGGCCGAGACCGCCGACAAACCGGCTCGAAAAACCACCAAACGCAAACGCACCGCACGAAAGTACAAGGCCCCAAGCTCTTCCTCCAACGGCCCGGCCTCCAACGCAGAAAGGTCAGTAAGACGCCGCAGAAAATAACCATCCCGAAAATCTCGAGAAGCTCGAGAACCTCGAAAACCTTTACCGGAAGTGAATGCCCTTGACGGGTGTTCACTTCCGGCTTTTTATAGCCTGATTCTTAGAATGTTACATTAAATTTTGGAATTTTGCGCCAAAATTTGTAAATTTAAGGCGGCTAACCCCCGAAAAGTCATTGCATATACAACGGCTAACACAGCATATACAACGGCACACAGCAATAGCAATTTTCGCCGGATAACCTACATCCGGCACATTATAGATTTTCAAACCAATGCCTATGAAATTTAAGACAACAGCAGTTGGGATTATCTCGGCAAGCCTGATGGCGATGGCGGCGACAGCTGCCATACAAGCCATCAGAGAGAAAACCCCGCCACCGGAAGCAACTCCGATTTCAACAATGACGGCAGAGCCACGCCATGCAGATGCACTGACCGCACGGCAGGCAACACGCGCAGCCGCAGAACTTATCGACGAGAACCACATAGAAGGCCTGAGCGCCAAGGAACTTAGCGATGACGCGCCGGTATGGAGCATCGGCACAGCGCCATACAAGGCACCTCGCATCAGCGGAGCTACTGCCGCGGCAACCCCTCAGCAACTTGAAGGATGGTATCTGGAATACGACAGCGTCCTGACCCAAAACGGCGCGCAACTGTATCGCTATGTGGCACAGCTCGCAGTATCCTCGGCACCCGACAAAGGGAATGTGCATGTGGTGACAATGAGCGGAGTACCCTTCACCGACTGCTACGCCACCCTCGACGGCTCGAAGCTGACGATACCCGCCGGCAAATATTGCCCGGTAAGCAATTCGTCAGGCCAGACGGTACTCGCATTATGCTGTCCGCTCGATGTGGTAAACATGAAATTCTACCCCAACAAGCCGATAGAAGGCGTGGTTAAAGCCGACGGAAGCATAGAGCTGCCGTCGTGGGGTATATTTGTGGTAGACGAATCGGGACAAAACGCGTCGGTGGTACAGGCAAATATCAACACCCGCATGGAGAAGGCCAACGCCATGATGAGCGGCGTCAACTACTCCGACGGCAAGACGCGCCAGTGGCCTGTACTGGTAAAGCAGACACATGCCAACCGTCTCACGGTAGAGAATTTCGGCAACACGGGAGCTCCTGTATTTGTGGACATAGATTATACAGGCCACATAGAGGTGGCACCGCAGTATATGGGCATGACTCAATATGGGGAAGTGGACTGCATGGCCCTCAATGCAAGCGGCACGGGGCAACCCGACGTGCTGATGGAGACTCAGATATCGGGCACCAACGAGATCTCGCTTCCCGACTGGGGAGTGCTGGCATGCAGCGACCCAAGCAAATACGTCTTCAAGCTCAAGGAATCCAAGCTGACTCTCAATGACCCGCAGTCGCTTTCTCTTCCGGCCAGACAGCCCGTCAATTTCGATGGTGGCGGCACGGAGACATCGCCCTACATCATCAAGAGCTATGCCGAGCTGATGGGTCTGGCACAGCTTGTAAATGTGGAGAAGAAGAACCAGGAAGGCGTTTACTATAAGTTGGGGAGCAACATCGACTGCTCTAACCAGAACTATTACTACACGCCTATCGGCAAGATTACCGCCAGCGCCGACTATGTCAACAACGCCAATGAAGTGCCGGGCGTACCATTTGCCGGACATTTTGACGGAGGCAACTATACGATATCGGGCATCGACTACGAGTGCGGCAACCGCGGAGGTATCGGCGTGTTCGGCTGGGTATCCGCCCAGGGAAGCGTCAGCAACCTGCGCGTTGACCGGTGCACATTCCTTAGCGAAGGCATAGGCACGGGAGCCGTCGTAGGCCACAACCAGGGACTCATAAGCAAATGCGAGTCGACCTCGAACCAGGTGCTCTTCACGAAGTATAACGGCGGGGGCATCGCGGGCGGCCACCGAGGCGTGATCGAAGGGTGTATGAGCACATCAACCTTGATGGGCTATGGCAATATGGGAGGCATCAGCGGCGGCGCCACAGGCACGATACGCGACTGTCAGGCCCGGGGTTCCATGACATTCTTCGGCATCCAGAATAGTATGTATCCCAACGCCGGCGGCCTCACGGGTACCATCAACGGCTCATGGTGCCAGGAAGGGGCTCCGGCTCTGATTGAGCGCTGCATCGCCGCCGTGGCCATCACCGACAGGACAAGCGAAGGCACCACGGGCGGTTTCATAGGCTCCATACTGTGCAGCACCGCCAAGTCGCCAGTACAGGTACGTGAATGCCTCTGCATCACCACCATGGCTACAAATGCCACCTATGCGCAGACAGGTCCGACCTCCTACACCTCCGGAAGAGCCGGCGGATTCTTAGGCAGCCTCTGGCGCGGCCAGATCTCCGACTGCGTTGTGACTGGCGTACTCATGGCTCCGAAAGATCCCAAATATGTCGGTGCTCTTACCGGCTACATCATGTCGGACAAGGATACCAAGGTAGAGAATTTCCTTTCCACCTGCCAGGTAATCGTGAGCAACACCACGCCCAAGGCCCAGAACGCCATATACAGCGAGATTACATCGACATATGAGAAATACCTCACCAATGTGTATTACGACCGTCAGCTGGTAGGCCTTGACTATTCGAGCACGAATTTCAAGGGGAATCTGACCACAGCTGCACTGACCGGCGCGGAAGGCCCCGCCGGCTTCGGCGACAAATGGAAATTTACCGCCGGGCTATATCCTCAGCTGAAGACGCTGGCCGACAACGGCGCCATGCAGGTAGCCGCCTCGCCCATATTCCTCACAGGCGACGAGACTTCCAGAATGGTCAAGAGCAACTTCACCATGTCGACCGCCAACAATGTGAGATGGAGCATCATGGGTTCCGACGGCCTCGGCAACACAGGCCAGGGACTTGACATCAACGGCGCCAACGCCATCCTCAAGAATGAATATGGCCGCGACATCCTCTGCGCTTACGTGGATGGTCTCCCCTACCTCAAGCAGGCCATTATCAACACCATCCCGTCGAAGATGTTCGCCGGCTCCGGTACGGAAGCCGATCCATACCAGATCAAGGACATCAACGACCTCAAGAATCTACAGGCAGCCACCGAACAGTACAACATGACCTTCGAGGGCGTCTTCTTCAAGGTGATGAACGACATTGACTGCGCCGGCGACACAAGCTTCGGCGGCATAGCAGCCGACGGCGTGACAGGCCACGAGTTCTCCGGCACTTTCGACGGCGCCGGACATGTGATCGACAATGTGGTCATCAACAAAGTGAAGTATGACGCCACGGGCAAGGCACAGTCGTCAGGCTCCACCCAGTACGCCGGTTTCATAGGACGCCTCAACGCCAAGGGTACCATCAAGAACCTCACGCTGGGCAAGGGATGCAGGATGACCTTCTGGTCGAACTCGGGAGCCATCTCCGGATTCGCGGCAGGACGTATAGAGAACTGCGTGTTCCAGGGAAGCGTCGACGGCATGAGCACATACATCGCCGGTATCGCCGGAGCATTGCAGAGCACCGGTATCGTGACCGGCTGCCGCAATGACGGAACCATCAGAGGAGGTCTCAACTATGTGGCCGGCATCGTGGCCAACAACGGAAATGTCGTGGAATACTGTCTCAACAACGGTACCGTAATCGGCGACAGCATCAATTCCTACCACAAGGGAGGAAACGCCAACTATATCGGAGGCATCGTGGGCAACCTCGCTTCCAAGACTGTGAAATATTGCGTGAACCAGGGCAACATCATCAGTTCTAAAGCAGCCGGCGGCATCTACGGATACTCCTCCACGTCGCCTGTGGTGACGGGATGTATCAACACGGGTATCGTGACTTCGGCGCCGACAGCCGACTATGGCGCATTGGGCGGCGGCGGCACTGCCACCTCGGCAAAATTCACCGACAACTATTATGACGGCCAGACTATGCCTATCGGAGCAATACGCCGCACAACTGCCGAAGGATGCACAGCCCTTACAACGGCTCAATTATGCTCTACGACCCTACCGGCAGGACTTCCCACGGAAGCCTTTGACTGCGCCGAGGGAGTATATCCCGTGCTCAAGGCCCATAAGGATGCGGCATCCACAACAGCACTGCGCAGCATGGTGATAACATTGCCTCAGGGGATGACCCTGGCGGATGTCACGGCCGATGCCCAGCTGTCGTCGAAAGCCACATGGAGTCTGCTCCCCGGCTCGGCCGACATTTACAGCATCGCCGGCAATACCTTGAAAGTGGGCACTCCCGCCGACAAGGAGATAAAGATCGGCACGCTCACGGCCACTATCGGCGACTGGAGCCGCAGCTTCACACTGAAGACCGTACCTCCCATGTTCGACGGCCAGGGAACAGCAGAAGTGCCCTACCTCATCCACAACAAGGCAGAGTGGAACCGTCTCGCGGAAATTGTCAACACCCAGGGAGTCGGTTACAACGGCAAGTATTTCCGACTGACCGCCGACCTTGACTTCGAGGGAGACACGGTATTCCTGCAGATAGGTGCCAACGGCGCCGCCTTCGGCGGTATCTTCAACGGCGACAACCATTCGATACTCAACCTTAAAGTGAAACATCTGCCCTCCATGGCCCTCTTCGGCACCCTTTCGGAAGGAGGAGCTATACGCAACCTTACGCTCAAAGGGGGTGAATTCTCGTCGCCCAAGTCGGGAGCCGTGACAGGATTCGTATCGACATCCAACGGCACGGTAGAGAATTGCGTCAACTACAACAAGATGAACGCCGGGCCGACCACCAGCGCATCGTATGCCGCAGGTATCGCCTACACTCTCCTGGGCAAGGGACAGATACTTAACTGCCGTAATTATGGCGAGATTGACGGCAAGAGCGGCACGAGCGGCGGTATCGTCTGCATCGCGGAACGAGGATCGCTGGTAAGCGGCTGCCGCAACGAAGGCAAGATTGCAGTGAACTCCACGCAGGTAGGCGGTATTGCCGGCAAGTGCTCCGGAACACTCCGCGAATGCGAGAACCTCACTGACCTGACAGCACCCAAAGGTAGTCAGATCGGCGGTATCACCGGATATACGCTTGATTCATGCCGTCTGGAGAAATGCACGAACCGGGGCAATATCACCATGCAGGGGAGCACCAACAAGGGAGGCGGCCTCGTAGGCTACGCCAACGGCTTCACCTACATCTACGACAGCGCCAACCATGGCGCGGTGAAATCGACCTCCACCTCCACCACAGGCTACATAGGCGGTATCGCCGGTCAGGGCGTGAAACTGAGCATGTACCGCACCAGCAACTATGCAGATGTGGAATGCGCCAACGGGCAGTACACCGGCGGACTTGCGGGCACTCTCGAGATGTCGGGCAGCGGCAACGTGGGCCATGTTGACAGCTGCTTCAACTACGGCAGTGTCAAGGGCGGCAACAAATATATCGGCGGACTCTACGGACGTCAGAGCGGCGACTACGAGACCCGTAACAGCGGCAACCATGGCAGCGTGACAGGCACCGGCGCCAAAGCCCAGAGCGACAACACCGCCGGTATCGCCGGTTACGCCGCAGGTGATTTCTTCAACTGCTACAACGCCGGAGATGTCACCTCTAAGGGTATCCTCGTATCGGGCTTCCTCAGCGAAGGATCCGGCAACATCATCAACGACAGCTTCAACATAGGCACGGTGACCTCCACGGCCACCAACGCCACGGCCACCAAGCCTGCAGCCGCCGGATTCTGGGCCACAGGACGCTCCGAAAACCTTAAAAACAGCTACAATGCCGGAGCCGTCAGCGGCAAGAACTTCGTCAGCGGCTTCATAGGCAATTTCAGCACCAAGGTCAATATCAGCGGATGCTATGCGGCAGCTCCCGTAACCGTCACCGACGAGTCAGGCACCGCAGCTCCATTCCTGCTGTCGACACCTTCGGGCGAAAATTCATATGCCGACAACTATTACGACAATACTCTGTGCACGGCCACGGGCGGCTATGCAGAGGCAGCCACCGGCAAGTCCACCAAGGAAATGCTTGACTTCGCGCCCAACGCCGCTTATCAGGCAACACCTGACTGCTATCCGACGCTCAAGAGCATGGCCAAGTGCATCCCCGGCAACTTCGCCGCCGCCCAGCTCTGCTTCAAAACCGACGAGGAGAACCTGTCGAATGTACTCAACGACATGACCATCGGTCTGCTCGAAGGTGTGGTATGGACGTGCTCGCCAGAATTCAAGATCGAGAACAACAAGGTTGTGATTGTCAAGAGTGATGCCAAGGGCGTTCAGGGCTGGATTCAGAAACAGGGCGGCGAACTGTCGTACCGTTACAACCTGGTGATCAACGTGGATACAGGAATCGCCGGGATTGAAGGCAGCGACATCGCCGACAGGGAGTATTATACACCCGACGGTCTGCGCGTACAGAAACCGCGTCCCGGCCAGATTGTAGTGGTCAAGACTATCTACACCGACGGCAAGGTGACAGTGCAGAGAGTGGCCTACGGCCGCTGATAACCACAAACAATTACATTAATCGCGAGGGGATACGTTTCGTCGTATCCCCTTTCGCTTGTCAGGCTCCTCGGCATGTCTGATGCGGGGCACGGAACAATTGGCTGTTTGACGATTTTTTTGTAATTTTGTAACTGTCATGACAGAAGAGGAAATCAAAGAAAATATCACAGAAGTCGGAGAGACAGGCAACACAGCCGGCACCTATACCGATGACGCCATCCAGACACTTACATGGAACGAGCATATACGTCGTCGTCCCGGCATGTACATCGGCAAATTAGGCGACGGGAGCCATTCCGACGACGGCATCTATGTGCTTGTAAAGGAAGTTGTCGACAACTCCATCGACGAGTTCAACATGGGTGTCGGCAAGCAGATAGACATAAGTCTTTCGGAAGATGGGACGGTAACAATCCGCGACTATGGACGCGGCATACCGTTGGGCAAGGTCAGGGCTGTGGCATCGGAAATCAACACCGGCGGCAAATTCGACGACAAGAACTTCAAGAAGTCGGTAGGGCTGAACGGCGTGGGACTGAAAGCCGTCAACGCCCTGTCGCGCGAGTGTCTGGTGGAATCGGTCCGCGACCATCTCAAGGTCAGCGTCCGTTTCGACCGGGGCAATCTCGTATCCGAGTCGGAACCGACCCCTACCGACGAGCCTAACGGCACGATGGTGAAGTTTACCCCCGACAACGATATCTTCCGTGGTTTCCACTTCAACCCCGAGACCGTGGAGATGATGGTCAACAACTACACGTATCTCAACGTAGGCCTCAAGCTGATGTTCAACGGCAAGAAATATTACAGCCGCAACGGACTGCTCGACCTGCTTAAAGAGAACATCACCTCCGCCCCTCTCTATCCCATCATACACCTCCGCGGCGACGACATAGAGGTGGTGCTCACCCATACCAACCAGAACGGCGAGGAATACTACAGCTTCGTCAACGGACAGCATACCACC
>Ga0073906_1004197_pt1 | contig 14877 bp, 15 predicted proteins | sample Inofromicrocosms_FD_65485 | JGI IMG/M metagenome (GOLD analysis project Ga0073906, IMG submission 65485) | Mouse cecum microbial communities from Vienna, Austria - Inoculum for glucosamine and mucus D2O microcosms | ecosystem: Host-associated > Mammals > Digestive system > Large intestine >... | reverse complement strand
TCGTAGCTATATTTCCTATATAACGAAGTACTTGCACTATCTCCTTCTTCTGGCTTGTTCGTGGTATCATAAATGTGGAGGTTTTCAAAGTTTGTCAATATTGCTAATGCATGATTAGCATTCCAACCATATTTTCTAGTCTGCATTGCAGGCTCACACTCAATAGTTATATCAACACTTAGTTTCTTTGCTTCAACAAAAAGCTTAGACACCCCATTTAAAGTCAATGTATAATCTGGTCTTTCAGAGCTATTAGAAAACTTTTCCACTACAACCTCTTTGTATTGAGGCAATTTACCTTTTTTATTATGTACATCCCACCCAAAACACTCCAGTAACGGACTGATATACTCATCTCGACATTCTGTCTCATTGTAAGCATTTTTAGCGTCATGATAATAATTCATACTCTCTTTATACTGCATTATCAATTGCTTTAATCTTTCGATGCTCATATAATAGCCGCCTCCTTGCTCTTAACAATAAATTTCCAAACATATAAACACACTAATCTATTGCACTACGTCCACTTTTAACCCATGCATCTAATTCAGCTCTTTTAAACTTCCACAATTTTCCTATTTTATGTGCCGGAATATCCGTCTTTTTAATCCAATTTCTAATAGTGTCTTTTGTCACATCTAAATAACTAGCTGCTGCTTCAATTCCAATCCAATCTTCCATATAATTATCCATAGCATAAATTCTCCTATTCTTTAAAACACTACTAATAGTGTAACACATATGTTCTGTGTTTTCAATGCGTTTTTGTGGTATTTCGTAGTATTTCTGGCGCTCGATGTTCCCATTCCTATCTTCTAAAACCTTCCCTAACCTCCTCAACAACCTACTGATTTGTATTTCCTTAAATTGTGTTTTGCCACTCCTGCCAGTTTAGACTTAGAAATCTTCATTTCTGCCATTCATTCTCCTTCTCTTAAATTGCAATATGCAATTTTATAGTATGCTCACTATACATCATTTATTTCTTGTTGTAAAGCGTTATGTAATTTTCGAAATTATTTTTACTTGCATATAGCAATAATGGTTTTGGTATGGTATACTTTAACCATACTGATAAAGGAGAAAATCCAACATGAAAGACAAAGAGCTGCGCCGGATAATCGGCGGCAGGGCAAAACAACGGAGATTGGAACTGGGCATCAACCAGCCTTATGTTGCTAAAAAACTGGGCGTCACCGCATCCACCATTCAGAGATATGAGGCAGGAACGATTGACAACACCAAGAAACTTGTCCTTGACGGTCTGGCAGACGCACTCCATGTTTCCGTAGAGTGGTTAAAAGGCGAAACGGAGGAATACGAATCTGACATTACGGATAAAAGAGAACTGCTAATTCGTGATGTTATGTCCTCCATTCTTTCAAAACTGTCTTATGACATGGAAACTTCCGAATCAGACTTTTCAAAAGACCTGTTGCTGCTGATGCTGCGGGAATATGAGCTGTTTGTGGATTCCTTCTGCCGTGCGTGCAGGAAGTTTAAGGGTAGCAAGGAAAGCGCACAGCTTGCAAAGACAATGGGATTTGAATCGGACAGGGAATATAATGAAATCATGTTCCTGCGAGAGATTACCCACACCGTAAATGCCCTTAATGATATGGGCGACATAGTGAGGCTTTACTCAAAAAACCCTGATGCCGCCGCTGCAAGGCTTTCTGTTCTTTTGAGAAACGATTATGGCAAAGGGATCAGTACGGAAGAAGGGTAAAAAGAAGAATTATAGACAGGCACGTTAAAAACCGTATGCGGTATGGCGAACTCTATCACAGGAATTTTTACAGGGAAGTCACAGAAAAAAACAGGGTGCATTATGAATATTACAGCTTGGAAATGACAGAAGATGCGCCAGAGGATTATACGGAGATCTCCTTTGTATGTTTGAGGGAAGATGGCTGTCTGGAACTGGAACTTCCCGCCACCGTAGAAACAGCCTGCCGGACAGCGGCAAGGAAAGTACCGGAGTTAGAGGGTTTCCACTTCCACACACTAAGGCACACCTACACAACGAACCTGTTATCAAACGGGGCGCAGCCAAAAGACGTGCAGGAACTTTTAGGACATTCGGATGTAAGCACTACAATGAATGTCTATGCACATGCTACAAGGGAGGCTACGCGGGATTCCGGATAGCTATTGGATAAGGTTGTGGGAATGAATTAAACAATGGAAACTGATTAACAAAAACTTTCCCTTGTAACTTGCTGATAAGGGCAAAAATAAGGGAAAAGGATACATATTTTGAGGCTGGGCATACCGCAAAGCCTTGAAAATTAAGGAAAGATAAGACAGTTAATAGATAAAGCAGAATTTATAGAGGAGAAACAAATGGATATTAAAGTAAAATTTTTTGAAAACGAATTTGTAGAAGCAATTGGAGCTGGTATTTATGGAGTATCTGTTCAAACAAGTACTAAAAGCAAAGAATTGCTTTATGTAGGAGAATCTGTATTTGTTTTAGTAAGGTGTGCTACTCACTTGTATGAATTATTAAAAGGAAATGGATACCTTGGATTCACAAAAGAGATGATTGAAAGCAATGACATTACGCTTGTTTTTGAATTGTTAATTTCAGAATCTGACAAAAAAAAGAGAAAAGCTAGAGAAAAACAACTTATTAAAGATATGCATCCGAGAATGCAGTCTGGAATTAGTGATAGAGTTAAACCAATTGAAGATATGATTGGTGAAATGACTAATCTTTTAAATGGGTAATATAACTTCATGTTCTATGTCAGAGCGATAATAATTTTTGAATGGATTAATTCGGTTTAGAATAATAAATCAATTCTGAAAAAATAGTGATTGAAGTATTAAAATATGACAAAAGGATATCCATATAAAGACGGAGCGTCTGCTGCTGCGTCCGTTTCAGGTTGTGTGGACGCAGACGATATACTTGAATGGGTCAGTGACGAGAGGATTTCACGATATATGGTTTATAATACATATATTGAGTTGAAAGATAAATTTACGCAGATGTTTGAAGGGAGAGGCTGAATTGACAAAAATTGAGATGATAAAGGGAGACATTACGAAAAATCACTATGTACAGGCAATCGTTAATGCAGCGAATACAAGCCTGCTGGGAGGCGGCGGTGTTGACGGAGCCATACACCGGGCGGCAGGACCGGATCTGTTGGCAGAGTGCAGGATGCTGAATGGCTGTCGGACGGGAAAGGCGAAGATTACGAAAGCATACCGCCTTCCCTGTGATTATGTGATCCATACTCCTGGCCCTCACTGGAATGGGGGCGGTTCAGGAGAAAGGGAACTGCTCTCTTCCTGTTATCAATCCTGTCTGGAGCTGGCAGTGGAAACTGGAATACGAAGTATCGCTTTCCCCTCTATATCAACAGGGATTTATCATTTCCCTCTAGGTGAGGCGGCGGAAATCGCAGTTCATACTGCGAAAAAGTTTACGGCAGATCATCCAGACAGTTTGGATCAGATTAAGTGGGTTCTATTTGACGATGTAACATGGGATATGTATGATAAGATAAATAGGAGGGAAATAGATATATGGAAGATGAAAGACTGGAAATGCTGGAACAGGGATTGATGACAGCATTTATCGATCATAGTTATATGTCGAATCTAGCCTATAAACCACAATTTATTTCAAATGATAATAAGAAGGGGCGTAAGGTACTCTCATCCATCGAGGACGAGTTATTTGGCTGTGATGAGTTTGCAATCAGTGTTGCGTTTATTACGATGGGCGGGATTACACCTCTTCTCCAGACACTGAAGGAACTGGAACAAAAGGGGATAAAGGGGCGCATTCTTACAACAGATTATTTAAGTTTTAGTGAGCCGAGGGCGTTGAATCTTTTAGCTGGTCTGCACAATATTTCCTTAAGAATGTTTTGTACAAGACAGGCGAGGGAAGGATTTCACACGAAAGGATATATCTTTCGCACTGATGGAATGTATCGGTTGATAATAGGCAGTTCTAATATGACACAAAGTGCTCTGACAACCAATAGGGAGTGGAATACGAAAATCATTTCTACGGAGCAGGGTGAGTATGCAAAGGATATTTTGGATGAATTTGAGTTTTTATGGGATTGTCCTGATTCACTAGATTATGTAGACTTTATTGACTCTTATTCGGAACAATATATACAAAACAGAGTGATCCGCAAACAAAAGGAAGTAGCGAAGGCACAGGCCGTAGTTTCCTTGGAAGATTTTACCCTCCAGCCAAATTCGATGCAGGTCGCATTTGTTACCAATCTGCAAAAGCTTCGTAAAGAGAGAGAAAGAAAGGCGTTATTGATTTCTGCAACTGGTACAGGAAAAACATTTGCTGCTGCGTTTGCGTTACGGGAAGATAATCCCTCAAAGGCATTATTTTTAGTACATAGAGAACAGATTGCTAGAAAAGCTATCATTAGTTTTAAGAAGGTTTTTGGAAATACGAAAAGTTTTGGACTTATATCGGGAAATTCTAAAGAGTATGAAGCGGAATATGTATTTTCTACTATGAATATGATGGCGAAACCAGATGTTAGGGAACGATTTCAGTCAGATGAATTTCAAATGATTATTATAGACGAGGCTCATCGAGTGGGGGCAGAGAGCTATCAGGAAATTATGAAATACTTTAACCCTGACTTTTGGATCGGTATGACAGCTTCGCCGGAGCGCACAGATGATTTTGACGTGTTTGAGGCATTTGATCATAATATTGCCTATGAGATCCGATTGCAACAGGCTATGGAAGAAAACTTGTTATGCCCATTTCATTATTTTGGAATTACAGATTTGAGAATAGATGGTAAGGAAGTAGATGATAAAACAGATTTTAATTCTCTTATATCCGATGAACGTGTGGATTATGTAATTGAGCAAGCAGGTTATTATGGATATTGTGGTGAACGTGTGAAGGGGTTGATTTTTTGCCGTACAAAGGATGAGGCTGGTGAACTTAGCGGCAAATTTTCGGAAAGGGGCTTCCGGACAGTGGCGTTGACAGGGGAGACCCAACAGGAGGAAAGAGAGGAAGCGATTGAACGGCTGGTATCTGATGATAGAGAAGATTGTCTGGATTATATTTTTACAGTCGATATCTTTAACGAAGGTGTTGATATCCCAGAGGTCAATCAGGTAATTATGCTTAGACCGACAAAATCACCGATTGTTTTTGTGCAGCAGTTGGGGCGTGGACTTCGAAAGTCACCGGGAAAAGAATTTGTTACTATATTAGATTTTATTGGGAATTATGAGAATAATTTTATGATTCCGATTGCATTGTCTGGAGATAGGAGTTACAACAAAGATAATATTCGGCGTTATGTAATGGAGGGATGCCGAGTAATTCCAGGTGCCTCTACTATTCATTTTGACGAGATTTCCAAGCATAGAATTTTTAAATCCATCGATCAGATCAGAGGAATCAGGGCCATTATAAAAAGGAGTTATCGTGATTTGAAATATCGTTTGGGGAGAGTACCATTCTTAATAGATTTTTATCGAAATGGAGAGGTGGACCCACTGTTAATTCTGGAAAATTATAAATCATATTATCATTTTCTGTGCAGTGTTGATAAGAGAGAATGTAACCAGGCTTTGACAGAAAAAGAGGCTTTGACTTTGGAGTATGTATCAAAGGTAGTTGCAAGAGCTAAGCGTCCACATGAGGTTGAAATTCTTTTGGCAATTATGGACGATGGACAGGTAGATAGAGCCGCAATTGCCCGTAAGATTGAACGGGAGTATAATAGGAAGGTTTCACAGCAAGAGATGGATTCTGCGATTGCCAATCTGACAGGTAAATTTGTCACCAATGAAGATGAGTTGAAGAAATACATGGAAGTCGATATGATAGAATTTGATGAATCAGGTAGAATCAAGAGGTTGAAGAATTTCTATGACCAACTAACTCATAGCACATTTAATAAATATCTGTGGGATTTAGTGGAGCTATCCAGACAAAGACTTCATGATATGTATTCAGGTGGTCAGTGTGAGGGGGAATTTTTGCTTTATGAAAAGTATTCCCGACGGGATGTGTGCCAGCTGTTGAATTGTGAACGAGATTTATCTTCTACAATGTATGGTATGAAACGGATTGGTGAGGATGCGTGTATTTTCGTGACATATCATAAGCAGGAGGATATGGAAGGGCGGGAATATGTGGAAGGAAAGCCCAATTATGCAGATGAGTTTATAAATAATAAGATATTTATGTGGGATTCCCAAATGGGAAGAGGACCGAACAGCAGTTATATGCAAGAAGTACTAACAGCAGACCGGAGACGTCTTTTTGTGAAAAAGAGTGATGCAGAGGGCAAGGATTATTATTACATGGGGTTGTTCGATGTGGTTGAGGCAAAGCCAGGACAGAAAAAGGATCTTAACGGAAAAATGCGCAATATCACAAAAGTAGTGGCACGGATGCATCATGAAGTCAGAGAAGATCTTTTAGATTATTTGCGAAATACAATATAGGAGAAATAACATGAAGATTATAAGAGTAGTAGCTGCTATTATTATTCATGATAATAGAGTGTTTGCGACACAGAGAGGGTATGGGGAATTTAAGGATGGTTGGGAGTTCCCCGGCGGAAAGATAGAGGCGGGAGAAACTCCAGAAGAGGCATTGGTGCGAGAGATCAAAGAAGAACTGGATACACAGATTGAGGTAGGAGAGTTGGTTGATACGGTAGAATATGATTATCCTGCGTTTCATTTGTCAATGGATTGTTTTATCTGTAGGATTATTGACGGAGATTTAGTGTTGAAGGAACACGAGGCCGCAAAGTGGCTGACCAGAGATCAGTTGGACGGCGTCGATTGGCTTCCGGCAGATTTAGCCCTAATAACTAAACTCAGGGAGGACTACCTATGTACCAGCACCACAAAGAATCATTAGAAAACTTAAGAACCTATTTTGCAGACCGTGAGGAAGTCCTTGCCGTGATCTTCGGCGGTTCTGTGGCGAAGGGCTGTGAGCGGCCGGATTCGGACCTGGATGCCATGGTAGTAGTGAAAGATGAGGAATATGAACTGCGCCGGAGGGAGAACCGGACTGCCGAGACCATTGAGGGACACTGCACCTATGAGGGGGGCTATTTTGATATCAAGTACATGACGAAACAGTTTCTTGTGGATGCGGCGGAGCGGGGAAGCGAGCCGGCCAGAAATGCTTTTATCCGTGCTGTCGTTCTTTTTACGAAGGATTCTGAGATTCCAGAGCTGGTGTCCCGTATCCCGGTGTTTCAGAAGGCGGAGAGAGACGAGAAAATGTTATCCTTTTATGCGGACTTCTGGCTGAATTACTATTACTTTCTGAAAAGCTGTCCCATTGATGGATATATGAAGCTTCATGCGTTTCATGAAGTGATTTACAGCATCTACCGGATGACCCTGCAGGAGCATGGGGTCCTGTTTCCCAGTAACCGGAGATTGGAAGAATTTGTACAGAACATATCAGAGGATACCGCGGGGCTGACAGTGCTGGGAAGAACCTGTGCAGAGACACAGGAAATGGCGGCACTGGATGAATTCGTCGCTTATTTTCTGAAAATTACTACATATAAAGCGCCAGAAGATATTGGGACTGTATTGTCACGGTATACGCAGGACTTTGAACAGTGGTGGCGTGTGCCCCGGCCGAATATCAATGAATGGTAGCGGCCGATGGCAATGGCGCCGTTCAGCTAAGGAAAAGCTATTTACAATTCTTTCGGTGGGCCTTGAGCTTCTTCACCGCCCAGTTGTAGTGACTTGCCAGGTTGGAGTTAAAATAGGAGCCAAGACTGCTTGTCCCCACCCATTGGAAGACTCCCTTCTGAAAGAGTTCCTCATCCGAGAAAGTATCTGCCAGGGCCATCACCTCTCTGTGTGACTGTTCCAGCATTGCTTTGGCCTCCGTCAGCGGCGTACTCTGATGCTTCTCCCAAAACTTCATATTCATATCACCATAGGTTCTCCAATTATAGGGCGGGGGAAGGAAGGGTTTTGTTTCGCCGCTGAGGTTTGCAGGAATCCAGACGAGAAGTAATTGATGCCATTCATAGAGATGCACCAGGACATCACGGAGATTTTTATCCCTTCTCCAGTGAGCCTCCTTCTTTTTTTCATCAAAAGAAAAAGGCGTGGAAAGTTCCTGTTCCGTAAGAGATGCGATCAGTTCGTTCAGTTGTTCATAGCCCGCAGCTGCAGTGGTCAGCAGTTCGGATTTTGATGTAGGCTTTGCCATAGTTTGTATGCTCCTTTCTTAGTTCCAATTGGTATCGTTGTGTTCAGTATAGCGCACAAATACTGACACCCTATGTCAGGTTTAGCTTCGGTTCTTTTTCTGGCCCGGTTCTCTGTTTACCAGCCAGATTCCGGCGCATACCAGGGGCAGGGATGACAAGATATAGGGATTCCACAGATCATCCCCCAGAAAGACAGCGGACAATATGGTGCCAAAGACAGGGATCATAAAATTATATACCGTCACCTTCCCCATGTCGTGATAGGTAAGGAGTATGGTCCATAGTGAGAATGCGGCGGCAGAGATAAAGGCCATATAAAATAATAACAGTATTCCGCCGAATTCGATACTGCTTCCGTGGATCTGACCGCCCGTCACCGCTCCGGCGGCGGTAAGGAGGATGCCTCCTGACAGAAGCTGCCCGCCGCAGAGGGTTACGGGTTTAATCTCTCTTGCTATTTCTTTGCTGATCAGGGAGCCAAGTGCGGACATCAGAACGGACAGGATCATAAAACCCTCTCCCAGCAGAGACCATCCCTCCCCCAGAGAACCCTTTCCGAGATTTACCGTCACCACCCCGGCCAAGCCGAGAAGACAGCCGGGAATCCGGCCGCCGGACAATTTCTCCCGATCCTTATAATAGATCCGCGCCATCAGCACGCAGACAAAGGCAGAGGAGCCATTGAGGATAGCGCCCTTCACGCCGGTGACATGGGCCATGGAAATATAATAGAATACATATTGCAGCGCTGTCTGAATTACGCCGAGAAATAGGATCTTTGGCAGGTGTCTCTGCCGGAGTCCCATTCGGATACCGCCCCTTTCTATCAAATGCGCTGCCAGTAAGGTCATAAGACCGGCAAGGATAAATCGTACCCCGGCAAATATCATCTGACTGGACGCATCGTGCGGAGCGATATGCCATAACCGATATCCCACTTTGACACAGGGGAAGGCGCTGCCCCACAGGGCGGTGCTGATCAGTGCACACAGGATCAGGACACTCTTCTTTTGAAAAAAATATTTTCTATCCTTCTTATTTTCTAACATGGTTTCTATTTGAACTCCTAATTTGTTATAATTATAATTATTTTACCATATCATCATAGCTTGTGCCAATCCTTTATGCCGCCCTGCCAGGGCGCCAATTTGAGGCACCAATTTGAACTGCCTTATCTTGACAAATGAATAGGATATTCGTTACAATAGCGGAAAAGAGCAGAAAGGAATAGGATCATGGTAAAACACATTATTTTATGGAAATTAAAAGAAACACTTACGCCGGAGGATAAGGAAGCGGTAAAAAAGGATATAAAAGTGCATCTGGAGTCCCTGGCCGGCAAGATTCCGGGCCTTTTGGATGTCATTGTCCATACGGATCCCATGGTATCCTCCAATGCCGATGTAATGTTAGACTGTACGCTGGAAGGCAAAGAGGCGCTGGCAGGATATCAGAAGCACCCGGAACATGTGAAGGTGGCGGATACATATGTCCGCCCGTACACAGAAGTCAGGATGTGCATGGACTATGAGGCGGCTCATTAATGGCAGAGAAGGGGAGGGGACGGATGTCTGAAAGTATTCTCGTGGTGGATGATGAAAGGGAAATTGCCGATCTGATAGAATTATATCTAAAAAATGACGGCTATACGGTGCATAAATTCTATAATGGAACAGACGCATTGAAATGTATCGGGGAAACACATCTGGATCTGGCAGTGCTGGACATTATGCTGCCGGACATTGACGGATTCCGCATCTGCCAGAAGATCCGGGAGAAATATTATTTTCCTGTGATCATGCTTACCGCAAAGGTGGAAGATATGGACAAGATCATGGGTCTGACCATTGGAGCGGACGATTATATTACAAAACCATTCAACCCGCTGGAGGTGGTAGCCAGGGTCAAAACTCAGCTGCGGCGCTATATGCGGTATAATAATTCGCTATCCCGTCAGGTGGAGGAGTTTCATGAATATGATATCCGGGGACTAGTGATCAACAGGGAAGAGCACCGCTGCCAGCTGTATGGGGAGGAGCTGTCCCTGACCCCGACGGAATTTTCGGTATTGTGGTATCTGTGCGAGCATCAGGGGATAGTGGTGCCGTCGGAGGAGCTCTTCGAGGCGGTGTGGAAAGAGAAGTACCTGAACAATAACAACAATACGGTGATGGCGCATATCGGCAGGCTCCGGGAGAAGATGAATGAGCCGGCGAAGAATCCGAAGTTCATTAAAACAGTGTGGGGGGTGGGATATACCATTGAAAAATAATAAGATGAGGCGCACCTATTCACAGATCTCGCGCCGTTTGTTTTCACGTTATGTCATCTCATTGCTGCTGCTGTTAGTCATACCAGTGGGAGGTTTCTTTCTGGCATGGATGTTTTGTGCCGGTGTTGTCTGGCATGAGAAGGATGTCCTTTACCAGTTCCTGAAAATGCTGCAGGCACTATCTCCCTATATCATCCTGATTATCCTAACGGTTGGTTTTTTTGTTATTACTGCTATTACCATACGAAAACCGTTGCGGTATTTGGATGATGTCATCGATGCGGCGAAGAGCCTCGCCCATCCCGGGAAGGATCCCATCACTCTCCCGGAAGAGATGTTTGATGTGGAAAATGAGATCAATCTGGCGCGGGAACAGGCGCTGGATAATATCCGCCTGCTGAAGGAGGCGGAGCAGCGGAAAAACGATCTCATCATGTATCTTGCCCATGATCTGAAGACGCCGCTGGCTTCTGTCATTGGCTATCTGGATCTGCTGCGGGATACAGGAGAGCTTCCAGAGGAGCTCAGGTCGAAGTATCTTTCCATCGCCCTCGGCAAGGCGCAGAGACTGGAAGATCTGATCAATGACTTCTTTGAGATCGCCCGGTTCAATCTCTCCCACATCACCCTGCAGTACAGCAGCATCAATCTCACCCGCCTTCTGGAACAGCTGGTATATGAGTTTAAGCCTATGCTGCAGGAGAAGAACCTGAGTTGTGAACTTCATATGGAAGAAAACGTGATGTACCGGTGTGACGCCGGGCAGATTCAACGGGTCTTTGACAATCTGCTGCGCAATGCCGTGATATACAGTTACGAGGGAACTGTGATAGACATCCGGGCGGAGAGTCAGGAGACATCATTGGTCATAAGATTTTCCAATCAGGGGGACACCATACCGGAGGAGAAGCTCAACCGGATCTTTGAGCAGTTTTACCGGGTGGATCATGCCCGCAGTACAAACAGCGGCGGGGCAGGGCTGGGGCTGGCCATCGCCCGGGAGATCGTGGAACTTCATGGCGGGACGATCCAGGTGGAGAGCCGGGACGAGCGGACATGGTTCACTGTGACGCTCCCCATTTTACAGAGTGGCGGGGCTTACAAAGAATAAAAAGAGGGCTGATTAGTAAAACACAGCCCTCAGGAAAAACAGAAAAACGATCCTGCATCGTTAAACGGATCTGAAGCGTTATTGTTTTTTCATAAATTGGAGAACTTCCTCTCTTGCCTTGATTCCTGTGGCAGGAGTAAATCCATGTCCCTCATTTGGGTATACGATCAGTTCAGCGTGCTGGTAAGCAGCCTTTGCCCGGTCTATGTACTGGCGTTTTACAATGGCATCCTGAGCGCCATATAATATCAAAACATTTTTTGAGAAAGATCCGACATGCTGGAAAGGATCGAAATCATGGATGGAAGTGGCAAATATTTTTCCTAATTTAAGTCCCCAAAAATCAATTACATCAGGTATTTTATCTACATTTGGATGCATTACCCGCCAGTCATCAGGAATATTAAAGGCTGGGAAATAGAGAATCATTCCCTTTACACCGTCTGCTACTTCTTCGGTGGCAAGTGCTGTTACAAGACCACCCTGGCTTCCCCCAAATAAGAAAATTTGACTGCTGTCTACATTACTCAGGTTTTTCACATAATTGTATGTGGCAAGCAAATTTGATTTCTCAGTAAAGATGGTCATGTCAGTAGATTTGCCGCTGCTTTTGGACCTCCCAGAACCTCCGCAGAAATCTATGGTACAGGCAATGTAGCCATGTTGTGCAAAATAACTGCATTCACTTAAGAAATCCGCATGCGAGCCGTTGTAACCATGACACATAATGATGGCAGGAAATTTTCCCTCTTTATCAGGCATGTATATTTTCCCATATACAGTATTTTGTCCATCTGGAATATTGGCATCAACCGTCTTTATAGAGTAGGTGGTGGGTTCTGTCGGGTTATTGCCGGAGGGTGGGGTGGAACCTGCAGATGGATCCGTACTGGAAGGCGGATTCTGACTACCAGTAGAAGTGTTGTTTTCAGGTTTATTTGTCCCTTTGGCAGCAGAATCTGTAATTTTTACCTTCATCCAGGCTTTTTTAATTTTCTTGTCTTTTCCTCTTACGGATACAGTAATCTTTGCAGTTCCCTTTTTTTTCGCCTTTATTATGCCTTTTCTTGAAACAGTGGCGATGTTTTTTTTGCTGCTTTTATAACTGACTGACTTCTTTGCTTTTTTGGGGGTCACAGTTACTTTAAGCGTGGCTGTCCTGCCCTTTTTCAAAGAATAGGTTTTTTTAGTCACTGCCTTTTTGCCAATTTTAATGGAAACATTTTTGATATTTTTTGTATTGGCGGCATCGATTGTAATATCAGCAGTTAGAGTAGATGTTACGGAAAAAATAGTGAAAATGGCTGCTGCAGATAGAAATCTTTTGTTCAGTTTTATTGACATAGTTGTTTTCCTCCCGTCTTTCAAAAATTATGGTTTTATTGTTTCTGCATAAAGTTTAATGTCTCTTTCCGTGCCTTAATTGCACCAGACGGGGTAAAGCCATGTCCTTCGTTTGCATAGGAAATCAATCTGCAGTTCTGGTAGGCTGCCTTCGCCTTCTCGGCAATGGAATATGGCACAATGGCATCTTTCTTCCCATGAAGGATCAATACATTTTTGGTAAATTTACCAATATGATCAAAAGGATAGAAATCATGCATGGAGGTGAAGAAAGCTTTTCCCAAGGTTAATCCCCAAAAATCTACCTTTGCTGGTATTTTATTAACATCCGGGTAGTTGTGTCTCCAGTTATCCGGAATGTTAAACGCAGGAAAGTACAGAATCAATCCTTTCACCTCGTCAGCAGCCTCTGCTGCAGCGAGGGCTGAAACTAGTCCGCCCTGGCTTCCGCCATGAAGAAAGATTCGTTCTTTATTGACATTGCTTAGAGTTTTTATGTGGTTAAATACAGCAAGCAGATTGGATTTTTCTGTAAATATCGTCATATCCGTAGTTTTGCCGCTGCTTTTGGATCTGGTTGAACCGCCGCAGAAGTCGATGGCACATGCAACATAGCCGTTTTGCGCAAAATAACGGCACTCATTGACAAAGTCTGCGTTTGTGCCATTATAACCATGGCACATGATAATGGCAGGGTAGATACCTTCTTTTTCTGGAGTATATAGTTTGCCATATACAGTAGAGGAGCCGTCTGGTACTTTAATTTCTGAAACTTTGACTGGTGCCGGTTCTGGCATGGGAACTGTCTTTTTCTCATTCACTTTAATCTTTACCCATGTCTGAGTGGATTTTTTGTTTTTCCCTTTCACGGTAACAGAGATTTTAGCAGTTCCTTTTTTCTTTGCCGTTACCACGCCTTTTTTTGAAACCACAGCAATTTTTTTGTTCTTGCTTTTGAATCTAACCGATTTTTTTAAAGATTTCGGAGATACTTTCACTTTGATCGTAACTCTTTTGCCTTTGGTAAGAGAATAAGTTTTCTTTGTCACGGTCTTTTTTCCGATCTTCAATGATACACTGCTTATCTTTCTTGCTGCTGCGTCAGAGACCGAGGAAGTTCCAGGTGCTGTTATTAGTATACTACTCAAAATGAGTAATACTGCTAAAAGATGTTTCTTCTGATTTTTTGTAAGCATAGTATGCCTCCTTTTTATATGTGTTGAATTATATATTTTCTGCAGACAGTGCCATGATCCCTCCTTTTTGCCTGCCCTATAGAATATTTAATGGCAGGGATGTCCGCGTCTTTTCGATAAAACTAAAATAAACGGTAAAAATCAAATGCAAAAGAAAAATATATAACGAATTATAATACAATTTATTACTTTTGTTTATAATTATAACAGAATAAATCAAAAATACAATAGTCATTTTGTGAGAAATACCATGCAAAATGTTAAATGTGGAAAACTAGGCTTAGGTTTAAAGCTCATGGCTGAAAGACAACAATAATCTAAAAAATTATCTAAAAAATTAAAAAAAGACTTGCATTTTTCATGGGGCTGTAGTACAATAGCTATTGTTGATGGTCCGTTGGTCAAGCGGCTAAGACGCTGCCCTCTCACGGCAGAAACAGGGGTTCGATTCCCCTACGGACTATTGAGAATCTAAGATTAAGTCTGTGTACAGCAGACGGTGAGCGTCGCTTTTGAGCCGGCGCTTTTTTTGTGGAAAAGAGAAACAGAGGGGACATAGGAGAATACATCGTACAGGCTGGCGGTGGGTCCTGGAACAGCCGTCCGTAAGAAAATTGTAAGAATTTCCGGAGAGAAATAAGAGAATATGTTAAGGGCAAAGCAAAGAACTCCGCTCCTGTCACTGGTACAATGATCGTACCAGGGCAGGAGTTTTTTGTTTTG
>Ga0073906_1004191_pt1 | contig 14887 bp, 11 predicted proteins | sample Inofromicrocosms_FD_65485 | JGI IMG/M metagenome (GOLD analysis project Ga0073906, IMG submission 65485) | Mouse cecum microbial communities from Vienna, Austria - Inoculum for glucosamine and mucus D2O microcosms | ecosystem: Host-associated > Mammals > Digestive system > Large intestine >... | reverse complement strand
GCCCTTACTCATATAATACAATAAAAAAATGCAAAAAACAATACCATTTTCCCGAAGTTTTTAAAGTATTTCGTGATTTTGGTTCATAAAGTCGTTACTGTCAAAAGGTACACCTTTTGAGACCAGCCCGTTTTTGTTGTTTTTTCCTAAAAAAGCGTCCCTGCTTCTATTATATGCGCTTATCTACAGATTGCCGCAAAAAATCCCCCAAAACGGTTTTAGCCGTTTTGAGGGAGTCTTTTTTATTCATTCAACGGATCATCTGCATCTGTTGTCCGGTCCGTTTCTTCGGGCTCTTTCGCGCCGGTCTCCTCGGAGTCTTCCGCGTCCTCCTCGGTCTCCGCGCCTTCAGTCTCTGAGAGGCGGGCCTTTTCCACGATCTTTTTCCACATCCTTTTCTTTTCCTCCTCCGTGACCGTGGGCAGCTCCGCGTTGGTCCCCGCCTTCAGCTTCCCAATCATCAGGTCTGCAAACTCTTCCCCGTCGATCTTCTCGTGGTCGTACAGGTAGTTGGCCACCGTGTGGAGGTTATCCATGTGCTCCTTTAGGATGGTTCTGGCGTGGTTGTAGGCGGTGTCTATCAGCCTGCGGACCTCGCTGTCTATCAGCCCGGCCACCTCCTCGGAGCACCTGGTCTGATTGATATCCCTGCCCAAGAAGACCTCGTTCTGGTCGGTCCCGTATACAATCGGCCCCAGCTTTTCGCTGAACCCGTATTTTGTCACCATGCTCTTTGCCAGCTCAGTGGCCCGCTGGATGTCGTTGGAGGCTCCGGTGGAAATATCCTCCAGCACCAGCTGCTCTGCCACCCGTCCGCCCAGCAGGACCACCAGGTCATCCTCCATCTCGGTTTTGCGGTGGTAGTTGCGGTCCTCGGTGGGCAGGGACATGGTAAAGCCCCCCGCCGAGCCCCTGGGGATGATGGAAACCTGATGCACCGGGTCGGTGTTCTCACAGTAGTAGGTGCATACCGCGTGCCCCGCCTCGTGGAAAGCGGTCAGACGCTTATCATCAGGCGGCACAACGTGGGACTTCTTCTCCGGCCCTGCCACCACCTTGATGGTGGATTCCTCAATGTCCTCCATAGTGATGGCCATGCGGCCCTTCTTCACCGCCAACAGGGCGGCTTCGTTCACCAAGTTTTCCAGGTCCGCGCCAGTAAAGCCCACTGTGGTTTTGGCGATAGTGGAGAGCTCCACATCCGGTCCCAGGGGCTTGTTGCGGGTATGAACCTTCAAAATAGCTTCACGGCCCTTGACATCGGGATAGTTGACAAACACCTGACGGTCAAACCGCCCCGGACGCAGCAGCGCCGGGTCCAGAATGTCCCGCCGGTTGGTGGCCGCAATGACGATAACGCCGGAGTTGGCGCCAAAGCCGTCCATCTCCACCAGCAGCTGGTTGAGGGTCTGTTCCCGCTCGTCGTGGCCACCCCCCAGACCGGCCCCCCGGTGGCGGCCCACCGCGTCGATTTCGTCGATAAAGACGATGCTGGGGGCGTTCTTCTTGGCCTGGTCGAACAGGTCCCGGACGCGGGAAGCGCCCACGCCCACAAACATCTCCACAAAGTCGGAGCCGGAGATGGAGAAGAAGGGAACCCCCGCCTCCCCGGCAACCGAACGGGCCAGAAGGGTTTTACCGGTTCCGGGAGGGCCCATCAGCAGCACGCCCTTGGGGATTCTGGCCCCCAGGTCGTTGTACTTGTGGGGGGCCTTGAGGAACCCGACGATTTCCTCCAGCTCCGCCTTTTCCTCGTCCGCCCCGGCCACATCCTCAAAGGTGACCTTTCGCCCCTCGCTCTGGGCCTTCAGCTTGGCCTTGCCGAAGCTCATCACATTGCTGCCGCCTCCGGCCTGGCGCATCATGAAGTACCACAGCGCCGCCATGGCCCCTATCAGCAGGATGGTGGGTAGCAGCGTCACCCACCAGGGGGTGGACCTGGGCTGAATATAATCATATTTGATGCGCTTGTCAGGCTGCTCGGCGTTGTGCTTATCAACATACCCCATTACGTCCGAGTCGAACAGGGAGATATTCGGGACATAATAGTCGATCCTCTGCGCCTGCCCCGATATCTTCATGGAGAGCAGCCCGTTGTTAAAGTCCAGTGTAAACTCCTCGACCTTGTCCTCCTCAAACAGCCGGACAACGTCGGAATAGATTATGCTGTTGCTCTGGGTGTTCATTGTTGAGAACATCATAGCGGCAACCAGTGTCAGCGCCAGAAGCACGGCAATGTATATGCCGAACCCTCCACCTCTTTTTCCTGCCAAAAACATCCACTCCTTTTATGGTAGATTTTGGGATGTCCCATTTTCTCTATTTGGAATAAACCTCCGGCTTGAGCACGCCGATATATGGGAGATTCCGGTATTTCTCACTGTAATCCAGCCCGTACCCCACCACAAAGGCGTCGGGTACCCGAAAGCCGTAGTAGTCCGCCTGAATGTCCGCCGTGCGGCGCTCCGGCTTATCCAGCAGGGTGGCGATGCGGATGCTCCTGGGATTGCGCGCCCGGAGAAGCTGGCTCAGATAGCTCAGGGTCATGCCGCTGTCCAGGATGTCCTCCACAATCAGCAGGTCCTTGCCCTCCAGCTGCTGGTCCAGGTCCTTGATTATTTTAACCACCCCGGAGGTCTTTACACCGGACCCATAGCTGGATACCGACATAAAATCAATCTGTGCGGGAATGGTGATGGAGCGCATCAGGTCGGACATAAACACCACCGAACCCTTCAGCACGCTGACCATCAGCAGGTTTTTCCCCTGATAGTCCCGGCTGATCTGCTCTCCCAGCTTTTTGACGCATTCCCTCAGCTCTTCCTCGGTAATCAAAACCTTTAAAATATCCTGGTCCATCTCTGTATGAATCATACGCTGCCTCCATCATGTCTTGCGGGGTCCGAAGCCCTGGTTACTTCAATTTCCAGCAGTCTTTCGGAGGAAGGCCCCGGCGCCGCCCGCTGGGCACACCCGATTCCCTCCACCCAAAGGATTCCCTGGCTGTCCTCCAGGACCGCCAGCCTGCCGCGCTCCCTGGGAGAGACTCCCGCCTCCTGGAACAGCTTTTTCAGGGAATGGCTTCCCGAACGCCTCCAGGGGGTGTATCTGTCCCCGTCCCGCTTTTGTCTCAGTTTGACAATACCATATATTTTATCATAGTCAAGACAATTTTTTAAGCCATTCGGGCCAAATTTTTTAAATTTTTCAGTTTGTTCACAATCCAGGAGGAAAGCGGTATAGTTTTTCCCCTGTGTTTCCACCCTGTTTCCCACCCCAAAGGGGAATTCAAAGTAAGGAACCGGCTCTTCCCGGCGCTCCAGCCATATCCGGGCAGGGGAGGCCCACAGAAAAATATCCTTTTGGAGCTCCACCGCCCCCCTGCCCTCCCGCGCTGCCCCCCGGCAGAGGGAAAGGCGCTTCTGGTCATAGGGAAGCCCATGACGGAGCATCATCCGCCGCAGCACCCGGACAGCCGCCGCCGGGGGGAGCTCCAGCCACGGACCCCGCGGGATGCTTTCCAGTACCCCGCCCTCCCCCGGAAGGCCGTGCAGCCGGAGAAACTCCTCCGCCAGCCCCTCCAGGCAGTCCTGGTCCTCCCGGAGAGTCTCGGTCATCCGCCCCACGGTCTGTTCCAGGTTGGGGTTCAGCTCCCGGAGCAGGGGGACCAGCTGGCGGCGGATTCGGTTGCGGGTGTAGCGCTCGTCCAGGTTGGTGCTGTCGGTGACATATTCCAGGCCGTTTGCCCGGCAGTACTCCTCGGTTTCCCGCCTTGTCACCCGGATCAGGGGGCGGATTACATCCGGTCTCCCCACGGTGTGCCGCACCGGGGGAATGCCGCACAATCCCGCCAGCCCCGTCCCCCTTGCCAGGGAAAACAGCACCGTCTCCAGGCTGTCGCTGAGGGTGTGGGCCGTGGCGGCTTTCACAGCGCCGCCGCTTCCGGCAAGCTGTCCGGCGGCCCGGAAAAAGCAGGCATACCGCAGCTCCCGCGCCGCCTCCTCCAGTCCCAGGCCCTTCTCCTGGGCAAAGACGGGGACGTCCTCTGTCATCACCGTCAGGGGGATTTCCAGCCGGCCGCAGAGCTCCTCGCAGAAGCGCTGGTCCCGGCCGGCCTCCTCCTCCCGGATACAGTGGTTTACATGGCAGGCCGTCAGGGAGAAATCCAGCTCCTCCCGCAGTCCCGCCAGGCAGTGGAGCATTGCCACCGAGTCCGCCCCGCCGGAAAGCCCCGCCAGCACCCGGTCCCCCGGCTCCACCATCCGGTACTCCCGAAGCGTATCCATCACATTACGGCGCATCCCGGAACCGCTCCAATCCGCAGAATCTGGTATACCGTCCGTCCCAGCCCACCTTGACGGTGCCGGTTTCCCCGTGGCGGTTTTTGGCGACAATAAACTCCGCGATGTTCTGCTCCGCGGTGTCGGGGTTGTAGTAGGCGTCCCGGTAGAGGAAAATCACGCTGTCCGCGTCCTGTTCGATGGAGCCGGACTCACGCAGGTCGGAGAGCACCGGCCGGTGGTCAGAACGGGACTCCGGCCCGCGGGAGAGCTGGGCCAGGGTGATAACGGGGACGTTCAGCTCCTTGGCCATGATTTTCAGGCTTCTGGTAATCTCCGAGACCTCCTGGACACGGTTGTCAATCCGGCGGCCTGCGGTCATCAGCTGGAGGTAGTCGATAATCACCAGCCCCAGGTCCTTGAGCCGCCTCAGCCGGGCCTTCATCTCCGGAACGCTGATGCCCGGCGCGTCGTCGATATAAATGGGGGTTGCGGAAAGGGTCTGGGCGGCGGTGGCCAGCCGGACCCAGTCGTCCCCCTGGAGGTTGCCGGTGCGCATCAGGTTGCCGGTAATCGCCCCCTCGCTGGAGAGCATACGCTCCACCAGCTGTTCCCTGCCCATCTCCAGGTTGAAGATAGCCACCTTTTTGCGGTAGCGCTTGGCCACGTTGGCGGCGATATTCAGCCCCACGGCGGATTTGCCCATGGCGGGGCGGGCCGCAATCAAGATAAGGTCGGTCTTGTTGAGCCCCGTCAGAAGGTTGTCCAGATCGGTAAAGCCGGTGGAAAGCCCCAGGTACTGGTCCTTGTCCTCTCCGGTCAGCTGCTGGAGGTGGTCGTAGGTGCTGATAATGATCTCATCAATGCGCTGGAGCCCGGAGGTCTCCCGTCCCTGGCGGATTTCAAAGATACGCTGCTCCGCCATATCCAGCAGGGTGGAAGCGCCCTCCCCCCCGCTCTGCGCCACCGAGCGGAGAATCTCCTCCGCCGCTCCCATCAGGCAGCGGAGCTGATGCTTCTCCTGGACAATTTTGGCATAGGCCTCCACGTTGGTGGCGGTGGGGACCACCTGGGCAATCCGGGCCAGATAGACGCGGGCCGCCTCCTCTGTCGGGAACACCCCTTCGGAGATGGCCCGCTCCAGCACCGTGACAAAGTCGATGGGCTGGCCGGAGGAAAACATAGCCACCAGAACGGAGAACAGCTTCTGGTGCTCGGCGCGGCGAAAGGATTCGGGCCGGACATACTCCAGAACAACGGAAAGATAGGACGGGTCGATGAGCACCGCCCCCAGCACCGACTGCTCCGCCTCCAGGCTGAAGGGACCCTTTTCGGTGTATTCTTCCCCTGCGTCCATATAGGAACCGCCGGTATCGGGATAATCTGCCATCTGCGCATACTCCTTTCGCGTTTTTCTCCATGCGGGAAAAAGGGGGACAAACGCTGCCGTTCATCCCCGGATGATTTTCCTTTTTTGCTTTTACTGGGAGCAGCGCCCTATTACGTCGTTCCCAGCCTTTTTATTTTTACTGCATTTCCGCCACAGTGACAAATATCTGGGCCGATACCCCGGCGTACAGCTTGACCTCCGCCGAATAGGTCCCGAAAGCCTTGATGTCCGAACCCAGGGCGATCTTCTTTTTATCCACATCCACGCCCATCTGCTTTTTCAGCTCGTCGGAAACCTCCTTGGCGGTGACGGAGCCGAACAGCTTGCCGCCCGCCCCGGCCTTTGCCAGTATCTTCACCGATTTTCCCGCCAGGGTCTTGGCGGCCGCCTCCGCCTGCTCCCGTTCCACCTGGACCCGGTGCTGGGCGGCGGCCTCCTTGGCCTTGAGCACATTCATATTCTGGGCAGACGCCTCAATGGCCAGCTTGCGGGCCAAAAGAAAATTTCTGGCGTAGCCGTCGGATACCTCTATCAGCTGTCCCTTTTTGCCGGAACCCTTTACATCCTGGGTGAGTATTACCTTCATTGCAATCATCCTTTCTCAATACCGTTGCCTGTTAAAACTCACTTTAAAGATAAAGCCTATTTATTGTAACACAGCCCGGCAAAAGTGTAAACCTTTTTGTTTTTTCTGCAGCGCCCACCGGCCCAGCTTACTTGGATTTCTTGACGTTTGTGGTGTAATACCGGTCGATGGCCTCCAGCAGCTTCTCCCTGGCCTCGTCAAAGGTGATGTCCTTGAGCTGTGTGGCCGCCATGGTCTGGTGTCCGCCGCCACCCAGCTGCTCCATGATTACCTGGACGTTGACCGCTCCCATGCTCCTGGCGGAGATGGACACCCCTCCATCGTATTCATATATGCTGAAGGAGGCGTCCACCCCGGAGATATTCAGCAGCTCGTCGGCCGCCTGGGGAGCCACCAGCTTCACATGCTCCAGGGGCTCCTTGACCCCCGCAATGGCGCAGTTCCGGTAAACCTGGGCCGAGGAGATGATCCGGGTCCTGGAGCGGTATTCGTCCATGCTGGTGGAGAACAGCCTGCGGGCCTCCACCGTGTCGGCGCCCATCCGCCGCAGATAGGCCGCGGCCTCAAAGGTCCGCACCCCTGCCCGCATGATAAAGTTTTTGGTGTCCAGCATAATACCGGCCAGCAGGGCTTCGGCCTCCACCCGGTTGATGCGCCGCTTTTCCCCAAAATAGGGCAGCATTTCCGCCACCATCTCGGAGGCGGAGGAGGCATAGGGCTCGTGGTAGAAGATGACGGCGTTGTCGATGTGGCCGATGGTCTTGCGGTGGTGGTCGATGACAACCACCGTTTTACAGGCGGCGTAAACGTCATAGGACTGGACAAAGTGCTTCAGATGGGTGTCCACTACCACCAGCAGCGTGTCGGGGGTAATGGTGGGGAGCACCTCCTCCGGGGAACGGAAAGCGCCAGTGTAGCCGTTTTCCTTCAGCAGTGCCATCAGGGAGGCCACCAGGTGCCGGGTGGGGTCGATACAGATACAGGCATCCTTCCCCATGGATTTGGCCACCCGGTAGATGCCCACCGCGGAGCCCAGACTGTCCATATCCGCGAACTGGTGTCCCATGACAATCACATTTTCGTGGGACTCAATGAGCTCCTGTAAAGCGGAGGCGACAATTCTGGCCTTGACCTTGGTGCGCTTCTCCACCCCTTTGGAGACGCCGCCGAAGAATTCGTACCCCTCCTTGGAACGCAGCGCCGCCTGATCCCCGCCCCGCCCCAGGCACATGTCCAGGGCCTGGCGGGCCATCTGCTCCGATTCGGTCAGGTCCTTGGCCCCCACCCCAATCCCGATGGACAGGGTGGCGGTCATATTCTCCGAGGCGCTGATTCCCCGGACGCTGTCCAGCACATCAAAGCGCTGCTTGACCATCTGGTCCAGGTACTGTTTTTCCACAATGGCCACAAACCGGTCCCGGTCGGTCTTGCAGATAAACGCCTTGTTGGCGGAAAAGTATTTTTCCACCGTGGTTTCAATCTCCGCGAAAATCTGGGAGCGCTCGTTCTCCTTGGCGTTCTGCTGGAGCTCCTCATAGTTGTCTATCAGGATGATGGCGATGCAGGGCCGGGTAATATGGTACTCGTGGGCAAAGTGCTTTACCACGGTATCGTCCACAAAGTAGAAGATTTTCAGCTGTTCCTCATGCTTGGCGGCGTTGGAGAAGAACACGGTGTATTCCCTGCCCGCCCGGACGATGTTGACGCCCTTTTCGGGGCAGTCCACCGTATGGTCAATGTTGGCGACTTGGGCGATGTTCCCGTCGTACAGGTCCCCGCCGGAGAGCACCCTGTCCCGGAACAGGTCGTTGTACCAGACAATCTGCCCCTCAATATCCGTCACCAGCACCGGGAGCGGAAAGGAGGTCAGCACCCCCCGCTGGGTATCGGAGAGTATCTCCCCCATATGCCCCAGCAGCTCATAGGTGTACTTCTGGGCGCGCTTCATACAGAAAATCACCACGCCCACCGCGGCCAGCAGCAGAACGAGCTCCACATAAAAAAGCCTCGTATTGTAAAAGTAGGATGCCCCGGTCATCACCGCGCAGAGAAACAGAAGAAAAATCAGCGCCGGTGTGAGCATCACAATATGTTTTTTCACATCATCACTCCGTCCCCCCTGACAGGGCGGGCGCGGCCAAAAAAGGGGAGCTGCGCCCGTCTGTCTGGATTCTCTGTCTACCATTATATACGATTCCCCCAAAATACACAACATTTTCCAAAGGGTTTTCCAGGGGGAATTTGAAAAAAAGACCGGATAACCCGTCAAAAAGCGGTGAAAAGCTCAAAAAAGCGCCGGCATATCGTTCTGCCGGCGCTTTTCACACTATTTTCTGGTGGTAATCCACCTAGTCACCCTTTCTTTTCTCTGGTTCTCCCCATAGGGCGGATACCGCAGCCCGATGTCCAGAACCGAGGAGCTCTTCAGGATTGACTTTTTATGGGAAAAGGCGTCAAACCCCGCCTTGCCGTGATAGCTCCCCATGCCGCTCTCCCCAATGCCGCCGAAGGGCATGGCCTCGCCCGCCAGATGGAGCACCGTGTCGTTGACGCAGCCCCCGCCGAAGGGAATCGCCCGTATCACCTTTTTCTCGGTCCGGATGTCCCTGGTAAACAGGTACAGTGCCAGGGGGGAGGGCCTTTCCTTGATCGCCCTTATAACCTCCTCCAGGTCGTCATAGGGGATGATGGGCAGAATGGGGCCGAAAATTTCCTCCCCCATAATGGGGTGCTTGGCGGTGGGCTCCGCCACCAGGGTGGGGGCAAGCTTGCGCTCCTCCCGGTTGATCCCTCCCCCCGCCAGGATTTCACAGCCCTCCAGCAATCCGCAGAGGCGTTCAAAGTGGCGGTCGTTGACAATGCGGCAGAACTCCGGGTTTTGTTCCGGCTTTTCGCCGTAAAACTCCACAATCCACCGCTTCATAGACTCCACCAAAGGCTGGTATGCCTTTCGGTGGACATAGACATAATCCGGTGCCACGCAGGTCTGGCCCGCGTTGAGGCACTTTCCCCAGATAATCCGCCGGGCTGCCATGGGAATCACCGCGGTGTCATCCACAATACAGGGACTCTTCCCGCCCAGCTCCAGGGTGACGGGGGTCAGGTTTCGGGCGGCCTGCTCCATCACCTGCCGGCCTGTTTCCGTGCCGCCGGTAAAGAAGATATAATCAAACCGCTGCATCAGCAAGGACTTTGCCACATCGGCCTTTCCTGTCACCACCCGGCAGAAGCGCTGTTCAAAGTTCTGGTTAAAGATTTTGGAGATAACCTCGCTGGTGGCGGGGGCGTATTCGGAGGGCTTGATAATCACGCAGTTGCCCGCCGCAATGGCCGCCACAGCGGGGGCAATGCTCAGCTGGAAGGGATAGTTCCAGGGGGCCAGAATCAGGCAGACGCCATAGGGCTCCGGAGCCACAGTTCCCCTGCCCTTGAACTGGAGGAAGGAGGTAGGGACCCTTTGGGGGCGGGCCCAGCGCCGCAGGTGCTTGAGGGTATAGGCGATTTGGGTCAGGACGATTCCCACCTCGGTGGAATAGGCTTCAAAGCGGCTTTTGCCCAGGTCCTTTTTCAGGGCGGCGCAGATTTCCTCCTCGTTGATGCGGATGATATAGTAGAGGGATTTCAGCTGACGGATGCGGTACTCCACCGAGCGGGTCGCGCCGCTGGCAAAGAATTCCCTTTGGATATGGATAGAGTCCATCTCAAACTCAAACCTCCCGAAAAAAATAGAAAAAAGCCAAAAAGCCAGCCTCGTCGATGGTTTGGTATTTTTTCTTCCAAGAAAAAATACCAAACATCAAATCACAACCGCCCCCAGGCTTTGGGCAATCAGCGCGGCCTGTTCCAGGTTGATTTTGGTCTTCTTCAGCTTGGCCCCGGTAAAATCCACTCCGCTCATTTCCGCGCCGGTCAGGTCCGCCTCGGTGAGGTCCGCTCCGGTGAGCAGCGCGTGGCGCAGATTGCATTCGGGGAAGGCGGCCTGCCGCAGGTTGCACTCCCGCAGGTCCGCCTGCTCCAGGTTGACCCACTGGAAGACAAACTTCCGCAGATCGCACCGCTGGAAGGAAGCCATGGAAAAGCTTCCCCCCTGGAAAGCGGTCCCTGTCAGCGCCGCCTCCGCGAAGATGCTTCCAATCCCCTTGCACCTTAGAAAAGAGGCCCAGAGGAGACTGGCATAATCAAAGCGGCAGCCCGCTAGGACGCAGCCTTCAAACCGCGCCTCACTCAGGCGGGCATAGTCAAACCGGCATTCCAAAAACTGACAGTTTGCGGCGGACAGCTCCGGCAGAACCGCCCCCCGGAAGGAGCATTTCTGAAAAACGCACCCCCGGAAGGCGAGCCCGGACAGCTCTTTCCCGGAAAAGTCCTCCTGCTCAAAGGTCTGCCCCTCTACTGGGGATACAAGCTTGGGCTTCGTTTTCTCCATAACCGGTCACTCCACCGAAATGATGTAGTAATACACCGGCTGGTCCCCCCGTATCAGGGCGACCTCCACATTGTTGGGGGCTTTGGAGCGTATGGCGGCCTCCACCTTGGCGGCCGCCTCCTCGGTGACGTCCTTTCCGTAGATGATGGAGATAAAGGAGCAGTCCCGGCAGGCGCGCACCAGGGAGCGGGTCAGCTTGACGCAGGCCTTGGTCAGGTCCTTTTCGGTGAAAGCCAGCTTGCCGTCCTCCAGGGCCAGAATCTCCCCCTGGCGGATTTTGTAGCCGTCAAAGTCCGAATCCCTGGCCGCAAAGGTCACCTGTCCTGTCCCCACCCGCTTGAGGGCCTTGGTCATAGCCAGTTGGTTTTCCCCCATGGCCGCGTCCCCGTCAAAGGCCAGCATAGCGGAAAGCCCCTGGGGAATGGTCTTGGTGGGCAGGACATAGACCGAACGGTCCGCCAGCTTCACCGTCTGCTCCGCGGCCATGATGATATTCTTGTTGTTGGGCAGCACAAAAACCGTCTTGGCGGGGGTGGCGTGGATGGCCTTGAGGATGTCATTGGTGGAGGGATTCATGGTCTGCCCGCCGCTGACCACCTGGTTTACCCCCAGGTCCAGGAAAAGCTGACGGATGCCCTCCCCGGCGGCAACCGCCACAAAGCCATATTCCACGGAGGGGTCCACGGGGACATAGGCCAGCTCCCCGCCCTCCTTCTGGCGGGAATCCTCCTGCTCCCTGCGGGCGGATTCCCGCTGGGCCGCGTGCTGCTCCCGCATATTTTCTATCTTGATATTGGTCAGGTATCCGAAGGTAAGGGCCTCCTGAAGGGCGTTGCCGGGGTTGTCAGTGTGGACGTGGCACTTGATGATATCCTCGTCGTCCACCACTACCACGCTGTCCCCGATGGATTCCAGATAAGCCCGCAGCTTGATTGGCTCCTTGCCGTTCTCCCCCTTGTTGACGATAAACTCGGTGCAGTAGGAGAAGGTAATCTCCCCGTCAAAGGCCCCGGCGGCGTTGCGGAACCCGTCGTCAAACTCGGTTTTGGAGCGGGCCTTTCCGGCCTCCTCGGCGGAGGGGATAACCCGGTTGTCAAAGAAGACGCTCCCCATCCCCTCAAAGATGAACAGCAGGCCCTGGCCCCCCGCGTCCACCACGCCGGCCTTTTTCAGCACCGGCAGAATCTCCGGGGTCTCCCGGAGGGCCTGGGCGGCGGCGGCAAGGATTACCTTCCACAGCGGGTTGACCCCCATGGAGGGGTTGGTCCTCAGGGCCTCCTTCGCCTTTTCGGAGGCAACCCGCGCCACGGTGAGGATGGTACCCTCGGTGGGCTTCATCACCGCCTTATAGGCAGCCTCCACTCCCATGGAAAGGGCGCTGCAGACGTCGGCGGCGTTGGCCTGCTCCTTGCCCCGCAGTCCCTTGGAAAAGCCCCGGAACAGCAGGGAAAGAATCACGCCGGAGTTGCCCCTTGCGCCCCGCAGCAGGGCGGCGGCGGCGATGTTGGCGGTTTCCGAGGCGGTGACATTCTCCCCGGCCCGCTCCAGCTCCCGCCGGGCGGCGGCGATGGTCATGGACATATTGGTCCCGGTGTCCCCATCGGGCACGGGGAACACATTGAGCGCGTCAACAATCTGACGCTGATTGGAAATATGATTTGCTCCGGAGATGATGGCATCCCGCAGCATACGGCCACTTAACACGTTACCTTAACACTCCTCTTAAACAAAAGTCCCCAAAAGGGCGGAGGGAAATATCCGGCGAACAGGCCCTGCCCGTCCGGTCCGGGACGCCCCGGCTATTCGGAAAGCATTCCATCCACATAAACGTTCACCTTCCCAACATGCAGGCTGGTCGCCTGTTCCACCGTGTAACGGACCTTATGCCCGATGCTTTTGACAATGGCGCTGATATTGACCCCATAGGTGACAATGATATGCAGGTCAATCATCAGCAGGTCGCCGGAGCTGTGGATGCGAACGGCCTTTTTGGGGAGAATCTGTTTTTTCAGCCACCCGGCGGATTTGGTCGAGGGCGCCATACCGGCCACCCCAAAGCAATGGGAGGCCGCATAGCCCACCAGGTTGGCGAAAAAGTTTTCTGAAATTTGGATTGTACCCAGATAGTTCTCCAATTTGACCATATTGAAACCCCCTTATTGTGATCTTGCTGTAATAAGTATAGCACATAACGGGTGGAAATACAAAAAACTTTCTGCGGCGGTATCTCAAACGCCGTCTACCAATTTTGCAGCTCCAAAAACATCTCCCGGTTCTCCGAGATAAAGTTCCCCGGCAGATTCCGCGAATAACTGAAGCACCCCTTTTGGTAGCAGACCGGCTTTATCACCGCCGTACGGTCCAACACCTCAATAAGCCCCCTCAGGTCCATCTCTCCGGTCTTGAACGCGGCGGCGGACGCCTCTAATCCCTCGTCATAGTCAAGCCCCAGCCGCTGGGCGTTTTCCGGAGAAAAAAGAAAGGAAATATCCATGTTGGCCTCCATCCGCGTCTCCCCCAGATACAGGTCGAACCGCCTGGCCTGGACCGCCTGAAGATACGCCTCGTAGGATTCGGAGCTGATCTGGCATTCAATCCCCAGCTCCGCCAGCTTTTCCGCCGTGAGCTGGGCCAGATGCTGCCGGTACTCGTTTTCGGAATTCACCAGTATCCGCAGGGAAAGCCGCTGGACATTTCCCCGGCTGCTGCGGACCCAAAAACCCTCCCCATCCTTTTCCGTATACCCCAGGCGGCCCACAGCCTCCTCCAGGGTGGGGACAGGGGACGGTTCCGCCCCTTCCGGCAGAGCCGCCGGAGCAGAGGACGAGGCGGCCCCATCTTCCCCTGGGGGAGCTTCCTCCGGGGATGGGGTGGGAGGCTGTGCCAACAGGGCGTCCCCCTGTATCCGCTTCCAGTAGCCGGGATGGAAGGGGTAGGACACCGTCTCGGCCAAATCCCCATAGGCCAGGGACACAAGCTGCTCCTGGCCGTCGTCCAGCGCCTCCCACAACGCCTGAGCCAGGCCGTCGTTATACAGCGGGGAACCGGCGGTGCGGTTAAAGCCCCAGAAGGTCATGCGGTTGAGGGTCAGGCGCTCGGTGGAGCCGTAGCCGTACAGGTCAAAATTGTCCCCGTCGCTGAAATAGAAGTCGATCACCCCGATTTTCAGCATATATTCCAGCGACTCGTCGTCAGCCACCGGCACCAGCTCCACCATATCCATCTCCTCCGGCAGGCGGGCGGAATCCCGGTAAAACGGGTTGCGGCGCATCCTGGTGGAGGAGGGGGAATCCAGCACAAAGGCCCCGCTCCCGATGGGCAGGGGATCGGACTGGGTGCCCGATTTACACACGGGGAAGGTAAAGAGGGCGGCGGCGTTTCTGTCCTCCTGGGCCAGCACAATAACTGCCTGGTCCCCGGAGACGGAGCAGCTTTCCACCGAACGGGAGAGGGCGGGAAAGGCCCTAGGGTATTTCAGCGCCTCCCGCAGGGAAGCGACCACATCCGCAGCCATCACCTGGGAGCCGTCGGAGAAGCGGGCGGAGGAATTCAGGGAGATAGTACAGACCCGGTTGTCCTGGACCATGGAGGCGGCCAGCACCTCATGGGGGATATAGTCGTCGTCCAGGACATAGAGGGACTGATAGAGCAGGGGAGAAACCGAGAGCTTAGACCCGGCGCGGGAAAAGGGGTTGCGGCTGCCGCTGTCCTCGGCGGGGATGCGCAGGGCTGTTTTCTGCTGCTGGGGCGGCGGGACGGTTTCCGGGGCGGAAGCCTGCTCCATCTTCTGGAGCTCCAGGTCCTGCTGGGACATATCCTGCCGGGTACAGCCGTAAAGGGAGAGGGAGAGGAAAAGCGCCCACACAAGGGCGTTTTTGAAAAATCCGCGCATCATTTTCCCTCCTTTGTCCGGTCATCATACAAGTTCCATTTTAGCACATTCCAGAGCCGCTGAAAAGGTGAACAGTTGTAAATTTTTATAGCAAGGCAAAGAGGGTATGCGCAAACGCGCATACCCTCCCCGGTTCGCCCGCTGCGGTTAAGCGGCGGACAAATTATTTAGTTTGCGAACGTCATCCAAGCAACTGTAATTATTGCAGCAGTTGGAGAACAGACTGAGGCTGCTGATTGGCCTGGGCCAGCATCGCCTGAGCGGACTGCACCAGAACGTTCATCTTGGTGTAGTTCATCATTTCCTTGGCCAT
>Ga0073906_1004185_pt1 | contig 14902 bp, 17 predicted proteins | sample Inofromicrocosms_FD_65485 | JGI IMG/M metagenome (GOLD analysis project Ga0073906, IMG submission 65485) | Mouse cecum microbial communities from Vienna, Austria - Inoculum for glucosamine and mucus D2O microcosms | ecosystem: Host-associated > Mammals > Digestive system > Large intestine >... | reverse complement strand
CTACGGTGAAGACGGGGTCCTTGCAGACCCGCCGCGCCTCCTCGATCTCGCCCTGGACGAAGGAAACGTACTCGTCCACAGCCTCCAGCAGCTCGTCCGAGTAGTAGTCGGACACGGGGCGGCGGGTACGCTGCTTGAGGTACTTCTTGATGAGATGTTCGGCCATCGCATGGCCAGCGGTGCCCTCGGCGGCATAGGCGCTCTCCTCATCCTGGAACTGCTCCTCCAGTAATAGGGAGGGAGGGCAGTGCAGGCGGCGGTTCGCTGCCGAGGGGGAAAATCTCGCATGAGTGGAAGGCATCAGAGCGCCTCCACTTCTTGGAGGAGGTCGGCGTAGTCCTCCGGCTTGACGCCAGACAGCTTGCCAGCGTCATACTTCATCAACAGGGCCTTGACCTGGGCGGTCTTGCCCTCATCGCTCTTGGCGGACATGACGGCACGGACCTGTTCGATGGTGATCTTCTTGGTCGGCTCCGGGGCCGCTTCGGGGGTGGCCTCCGCTCCCTGTTCAGCCAGGGAGCGGTAGCCAGCCGCCAGCAGCTCGAAGCCTTCAGCCAATTGGCTGTAGACTTTCTTATCCATGTGTGATATCCTTTCTTCAGACGAGGGTCGCGCCCTTCAGCTCGGCGAGGAACTCGGCATCCACCCGGTCATCGATGGACAGCGTGTCCGGGGTGATGCGGTCCAGCCTCTCATCGTAGCAGCGGATGGGGATGCGCATCTTCTTGGCGATCTCCAGCTCGTACTTCATGCCCTTGGTGATCCTGGTGCCGATGAGCCACATCATGTCGCTGGCCTTCAGCAGCTCGGCCCCCAGCTTGATGCCGAGGATGCGCTCGTCCGGCAGGTCATCGTTGAGGAACTGCGGATAGACCAGGTGGGGGATGACGGGGACGTAGCCGGTCTTAGCGGCGATGCGCCCAGCATCCCTGGCGACCTTGACGTTGTGCTCGATGTCCCCGCGGTACGGGGAACAGATGAAAACTTGCTGCATTTTACATATCCTTTCATACATTCGGGTGCATCCCGTTAGGTTGATGGTTAATGCCGCCGCCACCCGGTCGGGCGGGCGGTGGCTGTATGAGTGGCCACCTCATGGCTTAATGATAGCCCACCAGAGGGGGCTGCGTCCCGACTCGCAAAGTCGGATTTAACGCAAAAAAGGCCGCTTTCCAAGGCTCCGAACAGGGTCGGAACCTTGGAAAGCGGCCTGGTACAATGGACGAGCCATCCGACTTTGAAAGTCGGATGGCTCGAAAAAAATCATGTAATTTTGGACAACGGCTTGAATCCGAGGCTGGTGAGCATCTCATTGCACTCGTAGATGCTGTTCTGGGTCATGGAGCAGATGATGGTCTGAAACGCAATGTCCTCGATCTCCCCAGAGGAGAAGTCGTACTTAGCCTTCCGCGCCATATCATAGCAAAGCGGCGGCGGAAGTTGAAGGCCCACACACATGGCAAGAACGGTGCGGATATCAGGGTTGTTTTTAGCAGTGCCATTTTTGTATCGGCGAATCACATCCTCGTTGATGAGGCTGCGTTCTGCCAGCTTGCTGCTTGATAGATTCCGCTTCTTCATGTGATAGGCCAGAGTCGGCGAGAATCGGCTGGGCAACTCGCCCATGATGCTGGAGGTCTGCTCCACATATGTTTTGAACTCCTGGGTGTGGGAGGCGGCATCATCGACAGCCCGATTAAACGCATTATGCTCATATGCGGCCTCGGCTACATCCTCCTCAAGAGCCTGCCGGAACAGGCCGCACTCGGTGTAGTAGGATGCGCCGTAGTCCTTTCGCTTTCGATGGGTGATTTTGAAAGTCAGACAGCATTCGTCCATATGGCTCCGGGCGTACTCGGTCATAAACGCGATGCCATAGGAGTTGTCTATGTACTTCGAGTGGTTGAGGACGAGGTGGGAGTCCACATAGACATACCGGCCCGACTCCATCATTTTACGGAATTCCTGGTTGACTGCAAAGGATATGGCGATGTCTGCTGGCTCCACATCATAGGTCAGGTCTTTGCCAGGGCCTCTGGTGACATAGCTCTGGATGTAGCCCCTACCCTTGTAGTTGAGGACACCGATGGCCTCTGTGTAGCCCAGGTCGATCATGCGGATTTTCGCCATCTGCTTGGACACGTCAAAGAAATCCGCAAGGGCGATGATGAGCCGCTCCATTATGTCTGCGCTGCTGGCACCCTTGTTTTGGGCTATTAGCGAGGGGAGCAGTTCCTCCATCTTCGCCCTGGTCTGTGCGGCTGGCATGAGGATGCGGGGGGTGATGGAGTTGGCCTGCCACTCCATCCACTCCAAAGGAGTGCGTTTCTTTTCCTCTCTGCTGCCCTCCTGCACCTGGCATTGGATAGACTTGGCCTCCGGGTTATACAGCTTTTCCAGCTCAAAAAAGCGGCGGTGCAGGGACCAGTGGACACACTCGTGGACAACGGTACTGCGGTAGGTCCCGTAGGTGTACATGAAAAACACATTAGGGTCAACAAGGATCGTGCCCTCCTCCACGGGAACCTCCTTGTACTTCCCTACTTGGGGATCATAGCAGGGCACGATACTGTCCGCAAAGAACACCTGCCCAAACAGGGAGTTGTTCTTGGTCAGATGCTCCTGCCGGACAGTGAGGCCCATGCGCTCTGTCAGAATTTCCACATCAATGGAAGTGGGCGCGGCGAGGGCCTCTGGATAATACTGCTGAAGGAAGTTTGTGGCAACTGCGTCCAGTTGGTCTTTGAAGATGATGGGCACCAGATAATCTGAAAGCAGCCCTGGCTTTTTATTACTGCTCCGGCGGTAGATGGTGAAACCGTGGATTCGGAGGTTTTTGATCCCATTGTCGATGTCGCAGGAGCAGGCCACCCGGAACCACTGACCGGCAAGGTCGGACTCCACATTATGGCGGTCGCCCCCGGTGATCTCAATGTCCGCCTCCACCACTGCATCGAACTGTAGCTCGTTGCTGACCGTCCCGGTGATGTCCAGAAACTTGATGCGCATATCATCCAGCCGCGCCTCGGTCGGGTCTGGAACCGTGCTGGAGTAGCACTCCAGACCCTCCGGCCCGTCCTCCACATGAGCGGAGAGGGCCTGATAGATCAGGTCATAAAATCTGTCGTTCACCACGTCACGAAACGAAGTGAGATTAGCCATCGACACACCCCCTATTTTCGGAATACGGTATCGGCGCGGCCCATCCACTTGGATGCGTCTCCGCTGCCTACTCTGATTCCAATTATAGTATGGGACAGCCGTTTTGTAAATCGTTATGATGATACCCCCCTATCCTTCTTCATCCTCTGTGTCCTCATCGCCTGTTTCAAACGGGTACGGGTCAAAGCCCCGCTCCTTGCAAATCCGCTCATAAATCTCCCTCATTCGGGCCTGCTCCTCTGGGGTGATTTGGGCTCGTTCTTTCTCCCACTGCTCTCGGCTTGCCCTGTTCTCCTCTACCGCTTGGATGGCTTCGCGGAGAACATCTGCTGGTGACCTGAGAGCGGGCATACTCATATCCTCCTCGGGAAGTTCGTGACCGAATAGCCGCAGCTCATGACCGCGGCGGATGGCATCCATCTCTTTCCCAATGCGGTCGAACCGTTTTTCAACATTTTTGACAAAGGCGTTGCCATTCAGCAGGCACTCCCGCTCGGCACTCAGCTCCTGATATTTGGCATCCTTCTCCAACGCATCACCCAGGATCAGCGTCTCGTTGATGCGATCCATTGCCTCCTGCTCGTCCATGGCCGCGGCTTCGTCCCATGCCAAGTCAGACAGTTCATCCTGTCGGATGTCAACATAGTTCTCATAGACCTCATCGATGTAACTCGCCAGCTCCTTGACCCGCGCATTGATAAAGCCGTGGAAGTAGGCCAACTCATCCTTCCTCATTCCCAAGCAGGCCGCATCGTATTTGTCGAGGAGCTTGGACAAGCCATCCAGAGCGTCCTCCACTTCACTGCGGCTGCTTCGAACAGTGTAGCGCATCCGCGCTGACATTTTCCACCGTTGCTTCTCAACGGCGTCGCTGCTGAACCCTAACCCAGTCAAGATGGAGCAAAACCCATTGATGAGCTTCCCGGCTGTTTCCAGCGAGACATCATGGAAGTTGGCTTTTCGCAGAGCCTTGAAGTCACTGGACGTGTAGTTGTCCAGAATCCAAGCCATGAACGGGCCGCATTCTTCCGGGAGCCGCCAGGGGAGCTTACTTGGCAGATTCGTGTCCGCGTCCTCGCCCCCGCCTTTGAGGAGTCTGGGGTCAATGCCGACCGCATCCACGATGTCGGCGAACTTGTCACGGTCCTTGGCAACATCGCCTACAATTTTCTGTTTCGTGTACAGTTCTTCAAAGGTAAATTTTTTCATCGGAAAATCACCTGTCTTTCTTGATGAGCCAAGCATATCACAGTCGATGGGTGCCTGGGAATACCAAATCCAGAATCCGTTTTTGGTATTCTGGATGTTCATCTATACATCATCCCTGGCATACGAACCTGCTCTCGCCCATCCCCAGGCATCTTCAAATCCCCCATAAGAGCGGCGGGGTAGATGGCCTTCTTGCCGAACCGCCTCCGCAACTCCTCCACGACCCCCTCCAGCTTGTCCAACCGATCCAGCTTTGCCACATCGGTGAAGAAGTCGATCTGCTGCGGCTCCTGCTCCGGGATAAGGCCGATGGCCCGGACGGTCACCGCTCGGATCGGTGTGTGCCACTCGTACTTCTGGCGGAGCAGCTCCCGCGCCTTCTCGGCAATCACTCTGGGGCTGCGGCTGGAAATGGACAGCTTCGCCTGGAACTGACGGTATCCCAGCTCGTTGTTCCGAACCGAAAGCTGAACACCTGTCGCTGCCAGCTTGTGGAGCCGGAGCCGGTGACCGATGTCCTGAGAAAGCTCCAGCATCACCTTCCACACCTCCTCCTCGTTGACGAGGTCTGCTGTGCAGGTGATGCCGTGACCAATGGATTTAACTGGAGAAACGAACTCCTTGTGCATGACCCTTGATGTGTCCAGACCGTTGGCATAGGTGCTGAGAGCGAGGCCGTTTACCCCCAGGAGCCGTTTAAGGAAATCAGGCTCGGTCTTGGCGATGTCGCCAATGGTGCGGATACAGTACCGACCCAGCTTCTCCTCGGTGGCTCGACCCACATAGAGAAGATCGGAGGCCGGGAGGGACCAGACCTTCTCCTTGAAATCCTCCCTGGTTATCTGGGTGATGGCATTGGGCTTTTTCATGTCGCTCCCCAGCTTGGCGAATATCTTATTGTAGGACACACCAATACTGACGGTCAGGCCAAGCTCGGCCTGCATGGTTCGCCGGATGGTTTCGGCAATCTCCATGCCGCTCCCGGCGATGGCCCTTGAACCAGTAACATCCAACCAGCATTCATCCATCCCATATGGCTCCACCAGATCGGTGAACCGCTGATAGATGTTCCGGGCCAGAGCCGAGTATTTGAGGTACTGGTCATACTGCGGAGGAACCACCACCAGATTGGGGCAGCACTGCCGAGCCTCCCAATTCACCATCCCGGTTTTGACCCCGGCCTTCTTCGCCAGGTCGGACTTCGCCAGCACGATGCCATGCCTGTCCTCTGTGCTGCCGCACACGGCCACGGCCTTCCCCCGCAAGCTGGGATCGAGCATCATCTCCACCGAGGCATAGAACGAGTTTAGGTCGCTGTGCAGTATAGTTCTCGGTTTCATCTTTTTCTCCCCCTTTCGTACTTTTTTTCAAATAACCTATTGACAACGTGCAACGCAATGTGTATAATTCACTTAAACTTCATCGTAACTTCACCGCATATGGTAGCAGAAGGATGAAGTTCTGTCAAGAGGAAAAGTGAAGTTGATGAAGTTATGGGTGAAATTTCTTGAAAGGAAGAGTCACGATGAATTTTTCCGACAAGGTTAAGCGGAGCAGAGAATTGCGTGGATTTACCCAGCAGACGCTTGCTGACGAGATCAATGTATCCAAGCGCACCATAGCGGCCTACGAGACCACAGGAGCGAAGCCGCGCCCTGCTACCATGCGGAAGTTGGCGGCGGCTCTGAAGGTATCGGTGGACTACCTCACTATCGATGAGGTGACCGACCCTGAGTACGGCTTGGAGAAACAGGGGTATGTTGACCAGGCGCGGGAGCTGTATGGTGCCCATGCCGCAAAGGAGATGAATGCGCTGCTGGAGCAGAACGCTGCGCTCTTTGCCGGAGGTGAGCTGTCCCAGGAGGCAAAGGATGACTTTTTTGCCGCAGTGATGAAATCCTATCTGGCCTGTAAAGAAGCCGCCAAAAAGACCTACGGACGTAAAAAGAGCTGACCCAAACAGGCCAGCTCTGAAGAATTTGCTTGGAAAGTCCGTTTTATAGGACACCTTATGTGCTAAGATTGACTTTGAGAAAGGGTGTGGGCGGAGCCAAGCGCAAATCGTACAATCAAATAGTACACGTCATGGGGGAGAAGGCCAGGTATGACAATGGACTATATCTTCCGCGAGGTTGGACGCCTCCAGCGGAAGTATCACGAGACCGACCCTTTCAAGATGTGTGACGATATGGGTATTATGGTGGCTTTTGAGCCGATGGGTGTTTACGAAGGAGCCTGCAAGGGCTTCTTCCTCGCTCAAAGCCGGAAGCGCATCATCACCATTAACGCCGATCTGCCGGAGCATCTGCACAGACTTATCGCCGCACACGAATTGGGCCACGCGGTTCTTCACCGCAACGCAATGGGCGTGAATGCATTCCACGACTTCGAGTTGTTCGATGGTACCTCCACTATGGAGTACGAGGCGAATGTGTTTGCTGCCGAGTTTCTGCTCCCGGACGATGAGGTCTTGGAGCAGCTCAATGATGATGTGTCTTTCTTTGGTGCGGCCTCCCGGCTCCGGGTGCCGCCAGAGCTGCTGGACTTCAAGTTCCGGGTGCTGAAACGGAAGGGCTATAAAGTAATCGATCCGCCTCTGATGTGCCAGAGCAATTTCCTCAAGGGCATTGATGTGGGGGAGCAGTACGATGGAGGGTGTTGACAGAAATGGAGGAAAAACAATGGCGGGACAGACTTACATACCGAAGTGATCTGGTCGCCCGCGTTACCCATTTGACAGGTAGCCACACAGCGAACGATGACGCGGCCTTCCAAGCCTTATGGAAAATCCTCACCGAGAAAAAACTGATCGGTTCGGGGAAAGATGGTTATATCATCGGGGATAAGAGGGCCGTGTGCTTTCAAGAGGTGCCTTTGATGGCGATGGCGGAAAACCTGTGGTTTGGGGAGCGGCTTGGTACACCGCCCAAATACCGAGCGTTCGGACTCAGGGTGAATCGGGGGGAACTGTATAAGAAGGGTGGTCGCCCTGTGCTTTATGGTGAACGGGACAAGCTCAAGGCCCAGATACCGCAGTATGAGCATTGGCGAATAGTCAGTATGGATTTGGACAAACCAGAGGAAATTGTAGACTGGACGCACGAGCGCGAGTGGCGGTATCCGGGCGACTTTTCCTTTGAATGGTCGGAAATTGAAATCCTGCTGAAAGACCACAACTATTATACGCAGTTTGTGGAGAAGTGCTTTGCAGAGGACATGACCGACCTCTTGAAAAGCGTCAACGGGATAATCACACTTGATTCTGTCATTTCGTAGTGTTCTGAGGTAGAACACCAGGGCCAATATGCCAGGAGGCAGACAAATGGTTGACATTAAGGTCTATGTGGGGGCCAAGGCAAAATTCAATGCCGATGGCGTGATGATCCCCACCAGCGTTATTTGGGAAGACGGTCACGAATACATCATCGACAAGGTGACGGACATTCGGCAGGCTGCGGCTATGAGGGCCGGGGGCCAGGGCGACAGGTACACCATCTGGGTCAACGGACGCCAGAGCTACCTGTTTTTCGAGCGCAGTACAGCCTTGACCGGGAACAACATCGGTCGGTGGTTCGTAGAGCGAAGGGAGCGCATCAACCAAGGCCACGTCAAAGGACGGCTGGCCTAAAACATAGAGGAGGTACAAACATGGCAATTGATAAAGCAACTGTAGGTTTCAGCGAGGAGTATGAGAGAGGATATGCCGCTGGTCGGACTTCCGCGCAACTCCAATGGATCAGTGTGGAGGAGCGGCTCCCAGAAGCGGAGGGCGATTACTTTACTCTCTCTGAGTTGCAGCGTGATACCCCTGCGGCCCCGAAGGGAGCCATCGCTATAAACGAGGACGATTGCTGGAAAGATGGTCATTGGGAGCAGGATGATGAATTCTGGAAGGTCCTCTATTGGGCAAAACCGATGAGGTTTGATGTTCCAGAACACTTGGCAGAGCGTCCTCGGCTTGGATATTTATAATGGTGTAACCAAACAACGGAGGTAACTCGTGAGAATCAAATGTCCCAGGTGCGGCAGCACCAACACATCCCCACTTCGGGGCGGGGAGCGGTTTCGCTGTAATGACTGCGGAAGGTCAATCGCTATACTGCCACGGTTCAACACGAAGTCGGGGGTGTCGGACTACCGGGAGGCCGTGAACGAGGTGCATTTTACGGTCGGCGGTTATGATACGGGGTACCCAGAGGTGTGGATGAGAAAGACCGCGCAGGGAATTGAGCTTTCCGTTCGCCCCGGTCATGCTCAGGCAGATTGCTTTCTGCAAAGGGAAATGAGCGCGGACGAGTGGGTGGCGGTCGTGGACACCCTTTTCTGCAAGCTGTATCTCCATGAATGGAAAAAGCGGTTCATCGACCCGGACATTATGGATGGGGAACAGTGGGACCTTGTCCTGGAGCTGGAAGGGGGCCGGAGACGCACCTACAGTGGGAGTAATGCCTACCCTCCATATTGGGAGCAGTTGAGGGCTGTGTTCCAGCCGTTCTTCGATGAGGCTGGAATTACGTTCTAACAAAGCATAGGGCCGGATCATCGGATGGAGGATTGAATGGGCTTATGAAAATTGAGATGGGTGAGTCTTTGATTTATTCCTGGCTACGCCATGTGAAACATTGCCAAGTGGTGCAGACAAACTGGAAATGCTCCCCTCAGTGGCCTCTTGAGTATGAAGAGGAACTTCAAGAAATCTTATCAACGATTATCGGAGGGTTTCAGCAATACACCCCATTCAAGAAGAACACCAAGCTGGCCCAGGTGATTCGGCAAGGTGAATGCGATCTGTTGGGTCTGCGAATGGAAGAAGGAAAAGTGGAGGTCATTGCGGTTGATGTTGCCTTCCATGAGAAGGGCTTGAATTATGGGAGCCGTACTGAGACCGTAGGGAAAATTATTGAAAAGAGTATCCGCACCGCCCTTTGCATCTATGGCTATTTGAATGTAAGCGAAGCGCAGGTGCTCTTTGCGTCCCCCAAGGTCGGAGCGACCCTTGCGGGAGAGTTAGAATATGCACTTTCACTTGCAAATGCGGCTCTACAGTTTTTCGGTTTACACTTTGATTTTCAACTCATGGCGAATGATGACTTCAACAATGAGATATTGCAGCCGGTCCTCGATTTGAGCGATGACGTTGCTGATACCTCGGAACTGTTCCTCCGAAGTTATCAGTTGACAAAGCTGTTCAAAAGCACTGACGGTGGCCAGAGGGAAAAAATACCTGTCGCCTCCACATTCGAAGCGACAGGTAAGAAAACTCAGGTGAAGATTGGTACTATGGCAAAGACTACCCTGCGCCACCTGTTGGAAAGCGGAGCCGCAACGCCAGAGGAGGTGGTTGCGCTCCAAACACTGGAAGGAAGTAGAGCCGCCTTTAACCTCGGATTCCCGTTACTTGCTCCTATAGATTCGGGCTATGCAAGAACGCGGTATTATGCGGAGCATTTAGTCATACGAGGACAGGAGTATGTGATGACTTCTCAATGGTATGAGTCGATGCGGAGCAAGCTCCAAGCCTGGATCGACTCGCATTCACCAGAGGGTCAGGGAGAATGACAATTATAGGCGGATAGCTTGAAGATCGAAAGAAGTATGCACATCAATCTCTCCGAATTATTGTGGCCGTCCTGAACCCTTTCCAGGAAAGGGCTTGTCCGCATCGATCACAGTAGGCTTGGTATTCGCGCTCCATTGTAATCCCGCAGCGAGGGCAGATGGGAAAGGTAGTATCACCAGTCCAGAAGTGGTGGAGCCGAACCGCATTGACCCGCATTGGAATTCTATACTCAATTTGCTCTTGGTGCCATTTCTGCATGACCGTGTTTACCAGCAACTCATCCGGGGACGCATGGAAGCCGTAGCAGAAGTGTTCGAGCATAATTACCGAAGGGCAAGTTTTCTTTTGAATGACTCGCCCAAAATGGCTTGGAGAGCAAGAGCAGAGACGCGCCGCACGCTCAAAACTAAGGTTTTCAATTTCGCAGATGTGTTGGAGAGAACAGGAAAGGCTTTCTAAAAACATCTTGTAGACCCGCTTTCTTTCTATAAAATGTCTTTAGCTGCGTGAATAGTTAATTTTGAATGTGGGAGGGATGACCGTGAGCGGTGGAATCTTTGGTAGCCTGTTTGATTTCAATGGTGACGGCGAATTAGATGCCTTCGAGCAGGGTATGGAGTTTATGGCACTCCAAGAAATGATAGGTGGTAACTCGGATGATGAGATAGACGAACTGGCGGCTGTAGGACTATCCTACAACGATCTTCTGCTTATGGACGAGGATGAGCGCCGTGAGGTCTTGGAGGACGTTGGCCTTGACCCCGATGATTATATCTTTTGAGGGAGTGAGTCTGTATGAATAGGAGCTTTGGTAAGGGCATCACAAAGCGGCTGTTCCTATTACTGGCGGTCATTCTGACCTTTACGCTGTTTGCCGCGGGGTGCGGCGATTCAAATAGCCCGCCCCCAGATGACTTGTCATCTATATCGAGCCACGTCAACACACCATCCCCTGCGGTTCCCTCTGCTTCTGACAGTGACGGTGAAACTGAGCCAGCCTCCAGCACAAATGCAGAGGCTGACCCAGGTGAAACTCCTGCTCAATCAGAAGCACCATCATCGGTGCCAGCAGAAATCGCCGAAGGATCGTCTTTTGAAATTCATTACATAGATGTGGGCCAGGCGGATGCAGCTTTGGTTCTCTGTGACGGGCAGGCCATGTTAATCGATGGCGGGAACGCAGAGGACTCTAACCTAATCTATGCGTATTTGAAAAAGCTGTCTCTTGATCATTTGCAGTACATAGTATGCACACACGCGCATGAGGACCACGTTGGTGGCTTGGCGGGTGCGCTTAACTACGCCACAGTGGATGTGGCGTTTTCGCCTGTTACGAGCTATGATTCTCGGGCGTTTGGAAACTTTGTGACCTACTTGGATAAGCAGGGTGTGTCCATAACCATACCCAAGGCGGGTGATTCCTTTTCCCTGGGCAGCGCTACGGTGAGCATCCTTGGCCCCATCAACAGCTCGGATGATCCGAATAACACCTCTATTGTTTTGCGAATTGTATACGGCGACACCTCCTTCCTCTTTACCGGGGACGCAGAGCGCGAAGAAGAACAAGACATCCTAAATGCCGGATACACCCTTGACAGCACCGTTTTGAAAGTGGGCCACCACGGGAGCGAAACCTCCACCTCCTATGTGTTCTTGCGTGAGATCATGCCAGAATATGCAGTTATCTCCGTGGGAACCGGGAATAGCTACGGCCACCCAACGGATGCCGTTCTGAGCCGCCTCCGCGATGCTGATGTCAAGGTATACCGAACAGATTTACAAGGAGATGTGATCTGCACCAGCGATGGCAAGACGGTCTCGTTTTCAGTGGCTCGGAATGCCGATGCAGACACTCTGGCCTCGGTTGGGCCGAACAGCACCCAGAGCGGTGGTAATACCGGGACCACGCAGCCGGAGCAGACAGTTACTCCCAACCAGGAGGAGCCTACGAATGCCCCCGTTGGCACTGATTACATCCTCAATACCAACACTCATAAATTCCATTATCCCGGCTGTTCAAGCGTAAAACAAATGGCAGAAAAAAACAAGCAGAGTTTCACTGGCACCCGCGATGAAGTCATCGCAATGGGCTATGACCCGTGTGGACGGTGCCATCCATGAATTAAAGGAGGTCGAGTCAATGAGTACAAAAATAAAGGGTGCTGAATACCCCCTCGCAAAAATCTTCAGTTCCGATTTTGACTATGAAATCCCCTCATTCCAACGGCCCTATGCTTGGACGGAGGAGGAGGCCGGGGCACTGTTTGATGATCTGTACAGCTTCTTCAAAACCGAGGATGCCGAAGAACAGTATTTCCTCGGCAGCGTTGTGCTGGTCAAGGAGGACGACAAGCCCCATTCCGAAGTGATAGATGGACAGCAACGGCTCACGACCCTCACCATACTTCTTTCTGCTATAACCTCAAAGCTGTCGGGCGATGATAGGAACGACTTCAAGAACTATATTATTGAGCCGGGTCGTGCGTCCCAGGGACTGGCCTCCAAGCCAAGAGTGCATATCCGCAAGCGGGATAATGACTTCTTTGAGAAATACATCCAGGGGATGGATTTTGATGGCCTTTTCGCTCTTGATGCCGATATGCAGGACACCGAGGCGAAAAGGAATATCATTCTGAATGCGCGGCTTTTGATGAAGCGGATTGAAACAGAGCTTGGTACCGTTAATGAAATCATACAGTTTGGGTCGTACCTGGTGCAGCGGTGTTTCCTCGTAGCTGTGTCAACACCCACACGACAAGCTGCATTCCGTATCTTTTCGGTTATGAACAGCCGTGGAATGAGCCTTTTGGCTACAGACATTATCAAGGCGGATGTGATTGGCGCAATTCCCGAGAGCCTCCATGCCGAGTATAATGACAAATGGGAGGCGATGGAGGTCGAGGTCGGACGCTCTGGCTTTAATGACCTATTCGGTCATATCCGCACCATTAAGACAAAAATCAAGGCAAAGAAGTCCCTCCAAGATGAGTTTTATTCTCTGGTTCTTCCGAGCATCAACAAGTCAACGGCAATCGACTTCATAGAAAACACTCTCAGCCCCTTCACGGAGGCATACCGGGTCATCAAGGGCAGCGAGTACGTTTCTACCAGCGGGGCCGACCAGGTCAACGATATTCTGCACTGGCTGAACAGGATTGATAACTCCGATTGGGTGCCGGTCGCCATGCTGTTCTACTCCCTCCATAAAGATGACCCCACGCTGATGGACCGATTCTTGCGGCGGCTGGAGCGACTGGCGGCATTTATGCGGGCGACCTCATGGGATGTGACCCATCGTATCGAGCGGTATTGCAACGTGCTTTCGGAGATTGAAGGCGGTGGAGACGATTTCGGACAGGCCATTGAGCTGACGCAAGAGGAGAAGGGTGAATTCTTGGCGACCCTTAATTCCGATATGTATAAGATGGTCTCGAACAAGCGCAATTACTTGATCTTGCGGCTCGACTCCTTCGTGTCTGATGGGGCTGCTTCGTACAATTCCAAGGTGCTGACAATAGAACACGTTCTGCCCCAGACCGTAGCTCCGGGCAGCGAGTGGGAAACAGTGTGGCCCGATGTGGATGAGAGGGCAAAGTGGCTCCACAAAATCGGGAACCTTATCCCGCTGTCCAAGCGGCACAACTCGCAAGCGCAAAACTATGAATTTGAGGTCAAGAAAGAGAAATACTTCAAGGGCAAGGCGGGGACTACATCATATGCCCTGGCATCCCAAGTCTTGGCGTATGTCGAATGGACCCCTGCCTTGGTGGAAGCTCGTCAGACGGAGCTGATTGGTGTCTATAAGAAGAATTGGGACCTCTAAGTGAGGACTGAGGTGATACAAAGGAAAGGGATGGGCCAGGATGCCGTACAAGAGCTTCTGGCGCAAGAGGTGAAATATGCGGTTTCAGCCAACAACAATTAGAGAGTTATTGGATTGGTCCTACGCCAATCTCGCGGCTTATCAGTTGGCCCTGGCACAGAAGCCTCCGGCCTACACGAAGGTGTGCTGGATGACCCGTACCAGGGTCTACAAGGGACTTCAAGCAGGAAAGATGACGCGCCAGTCCCTTTATAAAAACGAGCGAGAGAAACTTGCGCACAAAGATATGTGTTCATACTGCGGAGCAACCGGGTTTCCCCTTACGTTAGACCATCTGTTTGCCAAATCCAGGAGCGGCGGCGATTCAGGAGATAATTTAGTATACTGTTGTCAAAGCTGCAATTCTTCAAAGCGAAATAGGGATTATTTTGAATGGGGCAAAGCAACGGGCAGACCTGTAAGCGTAGCTATAGCCGAGCGATATTTGAAAAATGCGTACAGCTATTGTTTGCAGAACGACCTATTAGACTTCTCCCTTAGCTCGGCACCGCCCGATTTGCCTTTTAGCCCGAAAGATATTCCTCTTAGGTATGAGATTAGCTGACGGGATAGGCTTGGAGTGAACGAGCATCTACCCCGCCTCCAGCAGTTCTTTCACTTCCCTGACCCTCCGCTGCTTTCCATTTCTTGGCGAATCATCAGTTCCATCATTTGGAGGATACGTTTCTGAGCAGCAGGTGGTAGATTGGATAGGTCCTTGAGAATGAGTGATTTTTGGAAATCGGTTGGCTGGTCAAGTACATCGCGGAAAATGGCGTCTGCGGAAACACCCAGACCATTGATAATAGCGATCAAGTTCTCACATCTGGGGAACGATGCGCCTCTCTCTACGGTGGAGATATAGTTGCTGGCCATACCAATCTTCTCGGCGAACTGCTCTTGGGTCAATCCAATGTTCTCACGGCATTCCTTGATCCGTCTACCTATGCGCTTATCAATCATGGTCACCAGCCCTTTACTATATCGTTTCGATTTAGTATAATGGCATACGGCACAGTGATACAGATACGCTAATGTGTAGACTGTGGATTAGCGATATAGTTATACACAGAAATTTCCAGTTTAGGGTATTCTTTTGAAAATCAAAT
>Ga0073906_1004184_pt1 | contig 14904 bp, 10 predicted proteins | sample Inofromicrocosms_FD_65485 | JGI IMG/M metagenome (GOLD analysis project Ga0073906, IMG submission 65485) | Mouse cecum microbial communities from Vienna, Austria - Inoculum for glucosamine and mucus D2O microcosms | ecosystem: Host-associated > Mammals > Digestive system > Large intestine >... | reverse complement strand
TCAGATGGCGATCTATATGGGTTTTAAAGAGATATATTTGCTTGGTGTTGACTGTAATTACAGCGAAAAGAAACAACATTTTGCACCTTATGGAGAAAGAATTATAGATACACCCGAAGAAAGAATGATTTCTGCGTATAAAGTTGCAAAGGAGTATGCCGATGCCCACGGCATAAAAATATATAACGCCACCCGTGGCGGTAAACTAGAAGTATTTGAGCGAGTAGACTTTGACACACTTTTTAAAATAAATACTGAGGATGAAGATGGTACAAAAGATAGCCAATAAATATAAATCTCTTCCTATACAACTAAAAGCCACGGTTTGGTTTATAGTATGTCAAGCGGTTCAAAGTGGATGTAAATTTTTTACAATGCCTTTCCTTGTTAGACTGCTTACTCCAGATCAATACGGAATATATAGTGTTTTTCTTTCTTGGATTAGTATCTTCACTATTTTTACAACTTTAAATCTCCATGCTGGCGTATACAACAACGCCATGCTAAAATACAAGGATAATCGGGATGAATATACAGCAGCTTCCCAAAGCATTAGTATTATTGCAACATTCATTTGTGCGGTAGTATACCTTTCATTTTCAGACTTCTGGGATACACTGTTTGGCTTAGAACCGCAGTACTCTATTTTGATTTTCGTCCAACTATTATTTACAGAAGGTTATTTATTGTGGTCAAGCAGACAACGGTATGAGTATAAATATATCGCTCTCTTTGTTTCTACCCTTGCCTTTTCTGTTTTCTATATGGTTATCCCTATTACTGCCGTTTATATAGCTCCAAATGAGGCACGGCTTTCTATTGCTATCTTTGCCGGTGTTGCAGTACAGTCAACTTTTGGCGGGATATTCCTTATATATAACTATATAAAAGGAAAGTGTTTCTATCAAAAGGAATATTGGAAATATGCTTTGGGTTTTAATATTCCTCTGATTCCCCATTATCTGTCAGGGATCGTTTTGGGACAGGCTGACCGGGTTATGATTAAAAATATTACCGGTGCGGCAAAAGCGGGAATTTATAGCTTTACTTATAATATTTCGATGGTTATTAATATTGTTACAGGATCAATTAATAATGCACTTGTTCCATATGAATACAGTAAATTAAAAGGCAGAGACTTCAAGGCCTTGAAATCAATCGCCAATATTACTTTGATTTTAGTAGGCGGAATGGTCTTGGCATTTTCTGCTATTGCCCCGGAGTTTATCAAAATTTTCGCAACAGAAGAATATTATGAAGCGGTTTATCTGGTGCCGGTAATTGCATTAAGTTCATACTTTACATTTTTATATAATTTGTGCGGAAATGTAGAATTTTTCTTTGAAGAAAATAAGTTTATAACGGTTGCCTCCTCCATTGGAGCGGTTATGAATATTATTTTAAATTGGTGTTTAATACCAGTATTCGGTTACTTTGCGGCAGGGTATACTACTTTATTCTGTTATATCATGTTTGCCCTTGCCCACTATGGATTTATGAGACTGGTATGCAGAAAATATCTGAATGGCGCAAAGGTTTATGATGGGAAAGTGATTCTGGCTCTTTCAGTTTTATTTGTTGTTCTTTCATTTGGGATGATGTTGTTATATGATTATTGGTTTATTCGGTATATTCTGATAGCTGTCACAATGATTATATTATTTTATAAACGTCAGATGTTATTTCAGCTTTTGAAAACAGTAAAGGAAGGAAAATAATATGCGAACTGCCTGCTTTATCCCTATTAAATTAAATTCTGAGCGAGTTCCAGGGAAAAATTTTCGTCTTTTGAATGGAAAAAAATTATACGAATATGTCTGCGAGCACGCAAAACAGACAGGGATATTTGATGATATCTATGTTGATACCAACAGTGAGGAGATTACAAAATATGCAAAAGAACTTGGCCTGTTTACCATAGTCCGTGAAGAACGTTTAGCCCAAAATACAGCTAATGGAAATGATCTGTTGGTTCATCACTATGAATTATATCCACAGTATGACTATTATTTTCAGTTGTTTGCAACCGCGCCCTTTCTTCAGCCAAAAACCATACAAGAGTGTGCTGAAAAACTGTTGTCAGGAAATGTCTATGACTCCTGCTTTACAGCAACAGAAAACCATAGTTTTTATTGGCTTTCTGGGAATCCGATCAATTACCGGCCAGGGATTTTGCCCAGAAGTCAGGACATGCTTCCGGTTATGGAAGAAACAACCGGTATGTATGGTATCACTGCTGATTCGCTAAATCGCTACAGGTGCCGTATCGGACGTAACCCGTATATACATAAGGTGAGTAAATTTGAAGCTGTGGATATTAATACTGAGGAGGATTTAAAGGTGGCAGAATTTGTTGGCAAAGTAATTTATGGTTTAGGAGAAAATCCGAAAAAAAATAGTGGGGGGGGTATAGCAACAAACGCCAAGTAAATAATAGAAATACATTATATGCTGTTCCTTCCAGAGGGGAGGCGGCAGCATGAGCATTACCGCTATCATCCCCGTCCGTGAAGGAAGCAGACGGTTAAAAAATAAGAATATAGCCCCATTTGCCGGGACAAACCTGTTGATTAACAAGATTAATCAGCTAAAGCAGGTCAAGGAAATTGAACAGATAGTGGTGTCCTCTGATTCAGAATTGATGCTGTCAATGGCGGCTTCTCAGGGAGTGAAAATACATAAACGCGCTCCTGAATTCTGCGATGAAAAAAGCAAGACATTTGGAGAGGTCGTCGCCCATGTGTGTGAGAACGTCAGCGGGGATGATATTCTTTGGGCAACCTGTACAGCGCCGCTGGTTTTCCCAAAACAGTACCGGGAAGCTGTAAGATTGTACCGGCAGGCGTTGGCGGATGGCTATGATTCTTTAGTCTCTATGGAAAAATTTCATAGGTATTTATGGGACGAAAAGGGGCCGGTCAACTATGAACTGGGAATCAAACATGTTCCGTCCCAGCAGCTTCCGCCATTATACTTTGTGACAGATGGTATACTTCTTGCGCCTCGTGAAAGGATGATAGAGTGGAAGTACTTTCACGGCCCGAACCCATATCGTTATATTCTGGATAAGCGCACAAGCATTGATGTTGACGATGGTCTTGACCTGGCCTGCGCAAGGGCTTGGCTCGATATGGATGAAAGCGTTTCACAGATTGACCCCTATTGCCTCTAAGAATTCTATGACATGCGTTCAAAGGGAAATTGGTATAGCAAAAATAACTTTTGTCTAATGGTTATTAAATAAAAAGATGTCCTCAAGGGAAAATAGTCCTTTGAGGACATTTTTGGCTATATTTCAATTCACACTGGGCCCCATGCCCTCTGAGCGAGCGTTCTTGGATTATTTTATGTCTTAAAAGACGGTTTTCTGATAAAAAACGACTGAAAATTTGCATAAAAAAAGAATAAAAATATGTTATAATATACACTATAAGATGTTGACCAACTTACTTTAATGATAACATGATGGAAGCGAAATGATGAAGAAAATAAAAAATTGCATTGGACTTCCCTTTAAAGGAAAAATAGGGGAACAGACAAGAGCCATTCTCCTCGTGACCAACGTCATGATTGGATGTGCTGCACTGTTTTCCATTACTGTGCTGATATTGTTTTTTAGCAGGCAGCGCTATCGCTTCGAGAGCGAGACGTTTTCCTATATATCCGGAGAACTGTACAGTTCTCTAAAGGATTCTGAGGTGCTTGTGCGTATGATGGCCTTTGATTCCGGCTTGACGGATTTACTGCTGGAGCTTCGCGGCCTGCCGGAAGCCTCCGAAGAGAGCCAGAGGACGATGGAATCCATCCGTGAATCCGTCGCAAACTATTGCAACAGCAATCATTATATCTCATATGTAAATATCTGGCAGAGTTCAAGCGCCGCAGACAGCTTTGATGATAAGGTTGTGCGCTTCAGCCGGTATGCGCCGGCGTCAGAAATGCTTAACCGGGAGCAGCGCGGCCAGTTGGCCAGCAACGCGCTGGACCACAGCGGATTTGGCTGTTGGACATTTTTGGAGGGAGACCGGGAAGGCGTGTACTATGTGCGTCTGATTCGGACCATCAAGGAATACCAGTTTATCAATTTGGGGTATGTGGCGGTAAGGGTCAATCTCCAGCGGCTTATCAATGATTTGGCGGCGTCCGATGAGGGATATGGTCATAAAATCATTATGCTGGGCAGGGAAAAGGAGCTGACCCTGAGCTCCTCCGGAAATTTGGAGCCATTGGACACAGTCTATGAACAGATGTATGACAGCCGTGAAGAGTATCAGATTATCCGAACGGGAAAGCATTGGTACTTTATTGTGGCCACGCACATCCCTTCCCTGAATATGTTGTGTTGCTATATGGTTTTATACGATCAGCCCTACTTTATGGTGATTTGGGCGTATGTCATCTTTATTCCTGGAATGCTTCTGGTTTTGGCTGCTGCCCTGATGATTTCAGGAAAGGTGATGCGCCAGATTACCAGGCATTTTGACACGCTCTACTGCAAGATGCAGGTGTATAGCCGGGGAGAGCTGGCGCCGCTGGACGTAGGATTTGACTACACCGGCGGGACCGACGAATTGAGCAAGGCCCATGTCCAGTTGGACAATATGGCGGTTCGGATTCAAAACCTGATCGACGACAACTATATCAAACAGCTGCGGATACAGGAGGCGGCTTTCAAAGCGCTGGAGCAGCAGATAAATCCCCATTTTCTCTATAACACTCTTTTTACCATCCAGTGGAAAGCGGTGGCGGCAGGCCAGACCGAGATATCTCAAATGGTCTGCTCTTTGGGCAATATCATGCGCTTTTCCCTGGGCAGCGAGGATACGGTTACGGTAAAGGACGAGATGGCCATTATACAGGATTATATGACCATCCAGAAGCTCCGCTATCAGGAACGTCTGGCATGGAAGGTACAGGTCGAGGAACAAAGCCTTCAACTGAAAATCCCCAAAATGACGATACAGCCGTTGGTGGAAAACGCTGTAAAATACGGCCTGGAGCAGTCGCTGGATGATGTATGTACCGTAGAAATCCGCGTCTGGGAGGCGGAGGACAGCTTTACAGTGGAGGTGAGAAACAACGGCTCCGCCTTTGAGGAGGGATTATTGGATAAGCTGCGTATGGGCCAGGTGGAGTCCAATGGACTGGGAATCGGTATGCTGAATATCGACGAAAGAATCCGGCTGCTGTGCGGCCGGCAATATGGACTCCAGATCAACAACGAGCAGGGCTATGCCGTGGTCAGGGCTGTCCTAAGCAAGCGTATCCCGGCTCCTGCAAAGGGGGAGAAGTATGTGGAAGATCATTCTGGTGGATGATGAAAAGGTCATCCGGGAAACCATAGGCCAGGTGCTCCGCTGGGAAGACATGGGAATTGAGCTGGCGGGAATCTGTAAAAACGGACTGGAAGCCTTTGATATGATTGTAGACGAAAGTCCGGATATTGTTTTGACCGACATCTGTATGCCCGGCTTTTCCGGACTGGATTTGATTGAAAAGGTCTGTTCCTCCCAAATTGATATTGAGTTCGTCATTCTTTCCGGATATGGAGAATTCGATTATGCCCAAAAGGCCATGGAATATGGAGTAAAGCACTACATCCTCAAGCCCTGTGACGAGCGGCAGATCAGGGAGGTGATCGAAAAAGCCGCGGCGGCCTGTGAAAAAAAGCGCCTGACAAGGGAGCGGGAAAGCAATGTGGTCAGGCGGGAACAGATTTTGCGGACCATGCGGGAAATAGGGACCACCCTTGCGGAGGGAGGCGAGCGGAAAGCCCAAGCGCTGGAGGATTTCCGCAGACAGCTGGAGGCGTCGGAAGACCTTTCCTTTGCCAAGGCTACCGCTGTACAGTTTTTGCTCAGCTTTTGGCAGGCGGTGGACGGCGTTTCCCAACTGATGTGGCTGAACCTTCTCTTTGACGTAAATGCGGCCCTGGATATGCAGCAGATATGGGAGCTTTCGATACAGGGAATCCAGCAGGCGCATATCGCCCATAAGCCCCAGGGAACGTATAAAGATTATATCAAAAAATGTATTTCCTATACCAACGAACACTATGGGGACCCTTCTCTTACACTCAAATGGATATCGGAAAACGTCCTTTACATGAATGTGGATTATGTCAGCAAACAATTCCTGTCCCAGGTGGGGGAGAAGTTTTCCGCTTATCTGGGAAGTCTCCGGATCAAAAAGGCACAGGCGCTGCTGGCAAATGGGGAAAAGGTAAACGCTGTAGCGCAGGAGGTGGGGTGCGGAAACAATCCCCAGTACTTCAGTCAGATGTTTAAAAAGTATACCGGTATGTCCCCTAAAAACTGGCAGCTCCAAAATGAAACGGGTCAGTAAAACCTTTGGTATATCAGGAAAGCCTTGGCCAGGCAGCCAAGGCTTTCCATTTTATCCTTTTTAGCGGATAGATTTTTTACCTACTTGTCACGCCATCTGGGGAAGGAGAACTCCCCGCGATAGTTGGATGAATTGTAATGGGGGTACTTTTCGGGAATGTATTCCCTGCCGGTTACTTCGCAGGGGCGGTCCTGGGTGTAAATGTACATCTTTTTTTCATCCCACAGGACAATCTCGTCCCTGGCATCCCCTGTCAGGTCGATAACCTCCGCACAGAGGTCCGGATGCCCGTCGTCCGGGAAGACAACCACCGGATCGCCGTCGCCGTCCAGCATTCCGCCCAGTTTGATATTCCCATTGAGGAGGATAAGCTCCGTGCCGTCGCCCATCCAGTTGACCGGCGCGATAATATTTCCGTTTCCCCCGTTTTCCTGGTGCCACAGTTCATTCCCTTTGCAGTCGTAAAGGTATACAATGCCCTGATTGCCCCAATAAGTGGTGGTGCAGATTTCCATCCCACGGCGCTCCGGGCAGTAGTTCCCGGTGCTGATGCGCTGTCCGTGACCGTTGATGTCCCGCACCATGATGTTGCCCTGCTTGTCCACCATCATAAACCCTTCCCAGCCGGAGACAATGGCGATAAACTCATCGATATCCGGGTTCATTTTGCCTACGATAATCTCGTCGGTGTGGTCGGTGTGGATTGGCAGCTTCCAAACCAGCTTTCCATCGGAGGAGACCATGTTGTAGCAGCTGAAAATCTCGTCCTTCCCGTCGCCGTTGAAATCATAGCCATAGGGGAAATGCCCAGTGTTGTACTCGGTGAACATCCATTTGAAGTTCAGCTCTTTGTCATAAATCCAAAGGCGGCTGTACCGGTCCTTGATCATGATTTCCTCTGGCCGTGTATTTCCAGAGACATTGACAATGCGGATGGCATCCACATTCAGCCGCTCAAAGGCGTGCTTTCCGAATTCTATGCCGCATAGGTCCTCCGGCTGGTGCTCGTGGCAGGGAGTCGGCACAGACTTTTTGACCGTTCCGTCCCTGCCGTCCAGAATCATCAGCTTAAAATTCCGTGCTATAATTACCTCATCGATACCGTCTCCGTCAATGTCGTAAATCTGGAAGGGCAGGTCGGCAGTGAGGTAAGCGTTGTCAAGGGATTCGGAGGGTTCCCCCAGCTGCCACAGCACCTTACCCGTCTCCATGCTGACGGCGGTCAGGCAGCTGATAACGGCATAGCGGTCCTTAAAGACCCGTTTTTGATGCTGTGCCATCAGGAAAAACATTTCGTCTGTTCCGGTGAGATGGCCGAAACGAATCTGGCGGCCCGCGCCGAAGTTTTGGAGATCGATGATCTTATGCAGCTTGGGCTGCGGATATTTGAAACGTTTTTTGGCCAGAGCCTCGGCTTTTTCTCTCCTTTGGGCGGTCAGCGCCGCTATCTCCTCCTCTGGAGCGCTTACACGGACATCGGTGTACTGAGCGGGCATGTAGGAGGCCAGCGCAACCGAACCGTGGGAGTAACGACTGTCGGAGGCGGTCAGAACCGTCTTTCCGTCTATGGCCAGATCAATCTTGTCCCCACAGACAGAGGCTGTCAGGGTATAGAACGTATCAGTGTCAAAGGGAAAAGGCGCTTCAGCAATCAATTTCTTCTGCTCCTTTTCTATCAGGTACAGCTGCGCTCTGCTGTCAAACAGATAGAAGGCATAGTGCATCAGGCTGGTCTGATACCGGAAAAGGATTCCGGTGGGCTCCTTGCTGTATAGCGGGCGCATTTTCACGCTGAAGATGTAATTTTTCCAATCCTTGTCTCCGGCTGTCAGGGTGGGACAGGAGACATGGGGTCCGGGTGAGCTCAGGCGCATCTGTTCCATATACTTTACGCCGTCTTCCTCGGTGACAATCCAGCTTGGCCCCCGATAGGAGGAGCCGGTAATCGGATCGTACCATACGCCGTGATATCCTTTGGAGGGGTAGAAATGATATTCGCCCATGGCGGAATGATCCGGATCATAGGGGAAGGGGCCTATGGCGAAGTCACTAAAGTCACAGGACAGCAATTTGATCTGGTTTGACATAATCTCAGCTCCTTTGTATTGCTTCCATGCAGTCCGCTTTGGAACGAACTGCATGGAAGGGATTTTTATTTGTTGTAGGAGGTGTTATACCAGTCTGTATACAGCTCCACCCACTTGTCGCCGCCGGCGGATTTCCATCCGGAGACGAACTCGTCCCAGGTAGATTCCACATCCTTTTGCCCCATGATCACCTGGTTCCTGTATTGGGACACATAGGTGTCCAGATCATAGTCGGTCAGCTCACTGAAGGTGGGGGAGGAGACATACAGGGGATCGTTGGAGCCAAACTTCTCCGACAGCTTAAGCTGGTCAATGGCTGTCTCCCCCCAGGACTGTGTCAGGATATTCATCAGTTGGTCGTCCACCTTGGCCTTCTGATGGCCCAGGGTGATAAAACGCCATGCCCAGTTGATGCCTACCCGGTCCGGGCGGATGACAAGCCTGCCGTCCACGCGGTCCCAGTCGTAACCCTCCACACCGGCGTGGATAAATTCCGCGCCCGCGTCTGTCTCGGACCAATCGTACAGCTTCAGGATTGCCTCAGGGTGTTTGCACTGGGTGGTGATGCCGATAAAGTGCCGGACAGGGGTCTGGTAGACATAGGTGGACCGGCCGCTGCCGTCTACCCGTTCCGGCGGGGTGAGGGGAACCAGGATATCCCGCATCTCGTTGAGTTCGGAGAGGGACCAGAACAGGTTCAAAACGCCGAACTTTCCGTTTTTAAATTCTTCCTCGGTCTGCTTCTGGGTCTTGGTGATGTAGTCGGGGACGATAATGCCGTCGGCGTACAGCTTGGCCAGGAACGCCAGGTAGTCCTTGTATCCGTCGTTCAGATAGTTGGGATAAACCTTGCCGTCTTCAATAAACATGTTGGCGGCATTAAAGGCGTCCTGAAACAGCATTCCAATGTACCGTTCGCCTGTGCTGTAGCTGGCAGCGGTATCGTTGGACGCGCCGGAGAGGCCGTAGGTGTCGTTGACGCCGTTTCCGTCCGGGTCGTCAAAGGTAAAGGCCTTGAGAAGCTGGTAATAGTCGTCCACGGTTTTCAGCTCCTCCGCCTTCAGTCCCAGCTTGTCCATCCAGTCCCGGCGGGCATAGGAGATATAGGGGGTGGTGTCATAGCGGGAGAAGGGAATGGCGTAAATTTTTCCGTCTACCCGGCTGTAGTTCCAGAATTTTTCATCAACGCCCGCCATTAGGTTGGGGTAGTCGGTTTCATTGAGCAGGCCGTCAAGCTGGAGCAGCATCCCCTCTTGGGCATACTGGAAATACTGGGCTTTGGGGAGCTGAACATAGTCCGGGAGATCACCGGAGGCCATCATAGTAGAAACCTTGGTGCTGTAATTGGCGCTCTCGCTGATGATCTCAATATTGAGGCCGTGGGTTTCCCGCAGGTAGTTGATATAGGGGTTATCGTTTACGTCATAGCCTTCGGTATCGACGTTGATCTGGCACAAAAAGACAAGATCAATGGGACTGTCGGATTTTGGGGAGGACGCCGGTTCGGAGGAGGCGTTCCCGGAAGGGGAGGCGGAAGGCGCCGGCGCTGAGGGCGAGGCGCTGCTCTGGCCGGAACAGCCCGCAAGCGTCCCCAGAAGCATGGAAGCTGCCAGGAGCAGGGCCAGCCTTTGTCTTTTAGAACGTTTTTTCTTGCTTTCAGCCATAATGATTCTCCTTTCATTGACAGAGCTGCAAATTTATCCTTTCACGGAACCGACCATAATACCCTTTACAAAGTATTTCTGCAAAAAGGGATATACAACCAGGATCGGCAGCGTTGAGGCCACAATGGTTGCGGTTTTCAGCGACATGGTGGGGAGCCATTTGCTGGAGGAATCCTGAAACAGGTCCTCGGTCTGTCCTGCCAGAACAATGTCGTTGAGGTAGACCTGAAGGGGCTTTTTGGCAGGGGTATTGATGTAGAGGATTCCGTCCATCAGGGCGTTCCAATGGTAGACCGCGATAAACAGGGTGATGGTCGCGATAGCAGGCATAGCCACGGGAATCATCAGCTTTGCGAAAATCACCAGATCGTTGGCGCCGTCTATCTTGGCGGACTCCTCCAGCTCCGCGGGGACTGCCTGGAAAAAATTGATGAGGACAATGATGTTGAAGGTATTGAGCATATTCGGCAGAATCAGCGCCCAAAAGGTGTCGATGATTCCGGTGTATCTGACCACCAGATAGGTAGGGATGATGCCGCCGTTAAACAGCATGGTGAAGACCAGAAAGACGGTAAAGAAACGGTGCCCGTGGAGATAGGGCCTGGACACAGCGTAGGCCATGGCGCTGGATATGCTCACCCCCAGGGCCGTCCCGATAATGGTGCGGAACACGGAAATCCGGAAGGCACTGTAAAACCTTGCGTGGGAAAAGGTGATCCGGTATGCCTCCAGGGAAAATCCCTTCGGCCAGAGAATCATTGCCCCTTCCCGCACATTGGCGGGGTCGCTGATGGAAACCGTGATGATATAGTAAAAGGGAAAGACGCACAGGATTGCGAAAAGGGTCATGGAGATATAGCTGAGGATAACCGGCGCGTCATAGGTATCGCGGATAAGCCTGCTGTTCTTTTTGGACATATGGGCTGCCCTCCTTTTTGCGTTTTCAATTACCATTTACCGTTTAACGGTTACCACAGCCCTTTGTCAAAGGCTTTCCGGCTGATGGCGTTGCAGGTGGTCAAAAGGATAAACCCGACTACAGACTGGAACAGCCCGATAGAGGTGGTGAGGCTGAACCGCCCCTGTCCGAGCCCAAGGCGGTAGACATAGGTGCTGATGACATCCCCGGTTTCGTAAACGGTGGGGTTGGCCAGAACATAAATCTGTTCAAAGCTGACGTTCATCATCCGCCCGATGTCCAGCAAAAGCATGACCACAATGGTTTCGGAGATACAGGGGAGGGTGATGTAGAAGGCGGTCTGCCATTTGGAGGCGCCGTCTATCCGGCCTGCTTCGTACAGGGAAGGGTCAACGCCGGTGATGGCCGCCAGATAGATGATTGTCCCATAGCCTGCCTCCTTCCAGATATCCGACAGAATCACGATAGGGCGGAAATAATCGGGATTGCTCATAAAGAAAACGGGTTGGCCGCCGAATGCCTGGATGATTTGATTGACAATCCCCTCCGTGGGATTCAGAAAGGTGATGATAATGCTGCCGAATACCACCCAGGAGACAAAATGGGGGAGGTAGATGAGCGTTTGGAGGGTGCGCTTGAATTTAACCGAGCGGATTTCGTTGAGCATCAGGGCAAAGACAATAGGGGTGGGAAAATAAAAAATTAGCTTGTACAGGTTAATCAAAAGGGTGTTGGAAACAAGCTGCCAGAAATTCCGATGTTCAAAGAAGATATACTTGAAATATTTGAGGCCGACGAATTCGCCTCCGAAAATTCCCTTGGCAAAGCTGAACTCGTTGAAGGCGATGTAGAGGCCGAACATAGGCAGATAGCGGTACACCACAAACCAGATAATGCCGGGGAGCATCAAAAGATAGAGCCACCGGTCACGGACCAGCTCTCTGCCGAGTTTTTTCCAGTCTCTCTTTTTTTCCTTTGGAATCAAAGCGGCTGCGGTTTGGGACTGCTTCATAAGTGCTCCCTCCAATTACCATTATTTTAAAAATATTCAGCAAATTATGTTTACAAATATACTATAATGGATTATCCAAAAAATAAACAGCATACAAAAACGAGCATATACATCAAAAAACCGGCTGAATCATTTAAAAAATCATGTAGGTTTAACATAAAAGGCAATTAATAGCCGCAAAAAAACGCCTGTGCGATTCACACAGACGGCTTTTTGCGGCTATTTGGACGGTTCAAAACGGTTTCGGACACAGGCTGGCGAGCGCTCCCCCTTCAACCTCACTCGGTGCGGGGCAGGATAACCGTCACCTGCGTTCCGGTGCCATAGGTGCTGAATAGCTCCAACTGGGCCCGGCCCTCATAGTAAAGGTACAGCCTCCGGGCAATATTGGCCAGCGCCACGCCGTGAGATTCTCCGCAGCCTTTCTGATGCGTTTTCAGGCTTTGTCTGATCTGTTCCAGGCGGTCCGGAGCTATGCCGGTTCCGTTGTCCAGAATGCGGACCAGCATCTGCTCCCCCGACAGTTCCGTGATGCTGATTTTTACATGCAGGGGCAGACTCCCCATGGGCATCCCGTGCTTTACCGTGTTTTCCACCAGGGGCTGGAGCATCAGGGAGGGCATGCGGACGTTATCCAGTCCAGGTTCTATCTGTATCTGCAAGTGGATCCGTCCGTCGAACCGGATATTTTCCAGCTGGACATAGCTTTGCACCAGGGAGATTTCCTCCGCCACCGTGGATTGGGACTGGTGCCTGGTGCGGACGCGCATCAACGCCCCCAAAGACATCAGGGCATTGCACACCTTTTCCGAATCTCCCAGCATGGCCGTCATTCGGATTGCCTCCAGGGCGTTAAAGAGAAAATGGGGTTCTATCTGCGCCCGCAGATAGGAGCTTGTGGCCTCGTTCTCCGCCAGCTTGACGCTGTAGACCTTGTTAATCAGCAGGGAGAGGGTTTTGTTTATCTGCCCTATTTCATCGTTTTGCAGATCGTCAAATACAACATCGTCATACCCGGCCCGCAGTTGGTTCATCCGGGCATTGAGAAGCTCCAGGCGAATAAAGAATTTTTTATAGCTCCAAAAGGTAAAACAACAGAAAAGAAAGAGAAAAACCAGCAAAATAGAGAGCAGAATCATAAACTCAACCCGGCTCTGGTCATAAACGGAACGGTTCGGACAGGCGATTACCAGCGTCAGCTCCGGTTCGGCAATGGAATAGGTGAAAAAATGATATTTCTGACCGCCGATGCGGAGACAATGGTCATAAAGGCCGGGAGTCAGGGAAAGTCCAGCCACCTCGCCGGAAATGCAGCCGATATCATTGTAGGCGTAGATGACCTTTTCATCCTCGACAATGTATATCTGCTCAATATCCAGGTTCATATCCGAAACATCCAAAAGTGTTTCCGCTTCTACGATACATTCCAGATAGGCGATGGGGTGAGGGGAAAGGGAGGAGTACATCTGGGAAAACTGAGAAAAGGTCAGCGTGTCCGAAAGCGTGTTTACCGGAAAGCAAAGCTGTCTTTGGTTGCTTTGGTTCTGATAGGAAAAGAGGGGAGCGCTGTGCATCATCTTATAGGAACGGTAGGGAATTTGGGGCAAAGCTTCATACAGCGGCAGCCCTTTCAGGGCGGCATAAGGGAATATGAGATATTGATACCGCGGCGTCTGTTCGTTCAGCGCCCAGATGCGTATTGCCGTGATATTGCTGTTTGCCTGCCGGATGCTGTCCAGGAAGGGGCCAAGCTCCTGGGTGGTTTTCAGGTAACTCTCATAATTGAAGGACATATCCTCCTGCTCCAGATACGCCACCAGGGAGGGATCCGCGCTGACAATATCCGCAATCAAATTCATTTCGTTTGCCTTGTTTTGATAGGAGCTGGTTATGATGCCGGATATATTGTCGATTTCTGTGTAAAGGCGGCTGCGCGTTGTATTTATGATGTGCCTGCACCAGAACAGACTGACAAGCAGCACTGGGACAAACAGCAGCAGAAGAAAGAGAAGAACCAGACGCTGGCCCATGGAAAGAAGATATTTTTCCCGCAAGTTTTTCACCTCTGTTGATTGGTATAGCGTCAGAAAAGGTTTTTAGGCCTGTGATAATTATAACAGACAAAAGTTCAACATAAAAGTTTGATTTTTTGTTGGATATTGATAAAATAACATACCTTTTCTAAAAAAACGAACTTGTGAACTTTTTGTGGATTTTTTATAATAAATATAGAGAATGATTCAGTGTTTAGCTTCTAAAAGACAAAGATGAGGTGAATTCTATGGCATCCGAAAAAAAACTGAAGGCATATCAGCAGTCTGTCCTAGGAAGAAATCCGAAATCCCAATTATCCCTCCAGCTTATGGCGCTTCCGGCGCTGCTAGCCACGCTGTTGTTTTCCTATTTCCCGATGTACGGGGTCATTATCGCCTTTAAAAATTATAACATTTTTAAAGGCATTATGGCAAGCCCATGGGCGGCCAGCAATGGGTTGGAACACTTTATCGACTTTTTTAATACTCCCGCGGCGATGGGTGTGGTACTCAATACCATTAAGATGGCTGTTTTGATGCTTCTCTTTACCACCTGGCCGCCTATGCTCCTTGCAATTCTGCTCAACGAGGTGAGGGGTACGGCGTTTTTAAAGACGGTCCAGACCTGCTCCTATCTGCCCCACTTTATTTCCTGGGCCGTGTGCGGGGGTATTTTTTACAGTCTGCTCAATCCAACCAGCGGAGCGGTCAATATTCTCCTGACACAGCTTGGAGTTCTGGACAAGTCCATCAATTTCCTCTCCGATTCCCGCTTTTTGGTCCCCATCATGGTGCTTCTGCGGGTTTGGAAGGGAATCGGCTGGGGGTCCATTATCTACCTGGG
>Ga0073906_1004175_pt1 | contig 14944 bp, 14 predicted proteins | sample Inofromicrocosms_FD_65485 | JGI IMG/M metagenome (GOLD analysis project Ga0073906, IMG submission 65485) | Mouse cecum microbial communities from Vienna, Austria - Inoculum for glucosamine and mucus D2O microcosms | ecosystem: Host-associated > Mammals > Digestive system > Large intestine >... | reverse complement strand
ACACCTCTGAATAACCAATTAGTTAAAAATCATGAGGACATTTCTTATATGTTGTTTCATGGCTATATTCTTTTGCTTTAACATAACCACATTTTGTACAGCGTTGGGCATCGTAATAAACAGTGGTGCATCCGCCGTCTGCATGGAGTGTATGCTCACCTAGACAGGTATCTACCATCTTGTGGAAACAAAGCGCCCGCTCCGCGGGTGAGGTTTCGTACACATTTCCTTCTTTATCTTCAAATGTATTGTCCGTCTCAGAATAAATTTTTAAGCATTCACTATTGTCGCAAAATCCATATGTACTGTTAGAATTAGGGGTAGAAGACAATTCAATCTCCGTTGCAGGGTCATACGCGAAGACAGACACACTTCCTGCGGCCACTACCGCCAGCGACGCCAAAACGGACAAAATTCTTTTTTTCTTCTTTACAGTTTTCATCTCCAAAAGTCTCCTTTTTGTCATATGATGATTTAATTTTCTTCCAATTAAACCAATTGCTCCGGGCATGGAATTCTCTTTTGACTTAGTGACAGTGTCAATCAAGTATTCCATATACCCTTTTCTTTGGGCTGGGCTGTAGTTTTTGATGGTTTTGCTGTCGCAGTGTATTTCGCATAGATTGGACATTTCATAATAAAGCAGGTGGGCAAAGGGATTAAAGCATTGATTCCAGAGCCTGCCTCCCCTATTTTCCGGTCAGGAAGGGGAAACAGGTACTTAAAGAAGGGGAAAGGCATGATATAAAATATCACTGCCGTTTTCAGCAAATTGTAACGAATTCTTATGGGAAGTGTTCTGTGGGTCAACAGGTTGATGATATAGTATATCATCAAGATAAGGCTGCCGGACAATGACATCGACAAAAGAATATTATTCAGCTTATCGCCTCCCTCGCCGTCTTACGACTATCATTTTTTAGTCGCCTCCTGTTTTGTGGCTTTAATGATATACCTTTTCAACGCCATTGTCAATATGTTTTTTTTAAATTTATCCACTTTTGCAGCAAACAGCCGGGGGCGCATCCACACCTCCGGCTTGTTTTGTCTTATTCCGCTCCTCACAGCTTACAGACCAAATTGAGGGCATCCGGCACCTCCGGGTCCACATATCCTGAATCCGTGAACCCTGCCTTCTCGTAAATCCGCAGAGCCGGAGCATCCGCCATTTTGACGCATACCTCCACCGTGGGCCAGCGGCCCTCGTCCCGCAGGCGGTCCAGTACCAGGGCTAGGGCCGCGGAGCCCACGCCCCTGCCCTGCTCCCGCCGGTCAATCAGCAGCTGCTGGAGCTCATAGCCCAGGGGCTCATCGTCAAACTCCCGGACCATAGCCAGGCCCACAATCCGGCAGTCCTCCTCTACCGTCCACACCCGCGCCCGGCAGTCCCGGTAGACATACCCCCGCGCCAGAATACCCACAGGTCCGGCCACAAAGGCCGACTGGCCCTCCCCCAGCTCCAGCCGGGCCGCTTCCAGCCAGTTCTCCTGGGTTATCTCCCCCAGGCAAATCAGGGGTCCTTTCATACGCATCACCTCATCTGCTTAGTGGCTCCATTATATCAGCTTTTCCGCCGGATGACAAGAAATGCTTTACGGCAAAAACACCAGTTGACAAAAAAACCGGCGCCCTGTAATATATTAAGTAATCAAGGCCCTTTCTATCGAAAACCCTTTTCCCCTTTATGTACTTTATTTCAAAATCCATATACAAAACTGCACAAGGAGGCGGAACGGTGGCCAGCAGAAAAGACGCAGTGAGCCAGTATACCAAGGCCCTGAAACAGGGGCGGAAAACCTATAAGGACTGTATTCTACACGGAAGGTATCCGTATCCCCAGGTTTTGGATGAAATATTAAGCGATTCCTTGACCGCCGGTCAGGTGGACCTGGGGGTGCTGGAAATCCCCATGGACCAGATTACCGGAACCAAGACAGAGGGACGGCGTTCCGCCTTTTCGGAGGACTTCATGCCCCTGCTGGAGGAGGACACCGAGTTTGCGGGCAAGTGGATTGATCTGTGCCTTGCCCATCTGGGGGAGGAGGGAATCCGGGACCCCATCCGCTGCTATGAATATATGGGCCGCTTTTATGTTCAGGAGGGGAACAAGCGGGTCAGCGTGCTGAAGAGCTTCGGCGCGCCCACCATCCCGGCCTATGTCATCCGGGTGGTCCCGATGTGGTCAGAGGACCCGGAAATTATGGCCTACTACGATTTTTTAAATGCCTATCAGCTCACCGGGCTTTACCGGGTTCGTTTTTCCAAGGCGGGCAGCTTTCAGAAGCTCCAGGCCGCCATGGGGTATGAGCCGGACCACGTCTGGACAGAGGAGGAGCGGCGGGATTTTTCGGCGGGATATCTGTATTTTCAGGAGGTATTTTACAAGCTGGGGGGAAAATCGCTGCCCATTACGGTGGCAGATGCCCTTCTGGTTTGGCTGAAGGTATATTCCTTTGAAACGCTGCTGGACGCAACCACAGCTGACCGGCTGAAAAAATTGGAGGCGCTCTGGCCGGACGTCAAGGGTCTGTCCCTGCCGGACCCCATTGCGGTCAGCGTGGAGACACAGGAGCAGAGCCGTGAGGACACCGAACCGGGGTTCTGGGGAAAACTGATGCAGGCGATGCAGCCTAGCCGGCTGCGGGTGGCCTTTTTCCACAAATATCTCCCCAGTGAGAGCGGATGGATACGCGACCATGACCTAGGCCGGGAGTACCTGGAGGCGGTTATGGGGGACCAGGTAGAGGTGGAGGTGTTCAGCGGGATACGCTCCGATCAGGAGGCGGTGGAAAGGATGGAAGCTGCCGCAGAGGATGGAGTGCAGGTTATCTTTGCCACTACCCCCAGTCTGATCGGTCCCTGCCGGACCGTCGCGGCCAAGTACCCCAAGGTGAAGATACATAATTGCTCCATCTTCATGCCCTATGCGGGGGTGCGGACCTATTACAGCAGAATATACGAGGGCAAATTCATTATGGGAGCCATTGCAGGGGCCATGTGCCGCAGCGGGCGCATCGGCTATATTGCGGACAGCCCAATTTTCGGGATACCGGCCAGCATCAACGCCTTTACCCTTGGTGTTCAGATGACCAATCCCACTGCCACCGTGGAGCTGCAATGGTCCTGTGTAAATGAAAATGCCCTAGAGGATATGGCGGAAAGGGGCATTGAGATGGTTTCCAACCGGGAGATTCCCACTCCCGACCGGATGAAGGAGCCCTGGGGTCTTTGCCGGCTGGGGGAGGATGGGCAGTACACCTCCATGGCGTCCCCTTATTGGCACTGGGGGAACTTTTATGTCAAGCTGGTGAGGAGCATTTTCAGCGGCGGCTGGGACGCTCTCAGCAACCAGCAGGGCAAGTCGGTCAACTACTGGTGGGGAATGCACAGCCAGACAGTGGGTATCCTTTTAGGAGAGAAGATTCCCGACGGGGTGCGGCAGCTGGCGGAATTCCTGCGGCGGGGGATTGCCGATGGGGTGTTCCTGCCCTTCCAGCGGCCGATACGCTCTCAGGACGGCCAGCTCCGCAACGACGGACAACACTGGTTTGCGCCGGAGGAAATCCTGTATATGGACTGGCTCTGTGACGGCGTAAAGGGCCAGATTCCAGAATACGACCAGATTCTGCCCATGGCGCAGAACATGGTGCGCCTTCAGGGAGTTTACCGGGAAGGACTTGTCCCGGAAAAGGAGGATACCATCCTGTGAAACTGCTGCTGATTTCTGACCGGGAAAGTAAATTTTTATGGGACTACTTCCAGCCGGGGATGCTGGATGAGATCGACCTGATCCTCTCCTGCGGGGACCTGAATCCCCACTATCTTTCCTTTTTGGTGACCATGGGCAGGATGCCGCTGCTGTATGTCCACGGAAATCACGACAAGGTTTATGAAAAGGTGCCGCCGGAGGGCTGCGAGTGCATTGAAGACAAGCTGGTGACGGTGAACGGACTGCGCATTCTGGGCCTTGGAGGAAGCATCTGGTACGGCGGAACGGTTCACCAATACACGGAGGAACAGATGGCCAAGCGGATTCAGAAGCTTCGGTTCCAGCTTTGGCGGGCCGGAGGGGTGGACATTGTGCTGACCCATTCTCCCGTAAAGGGGTATGGGGACGGAAAGGACCGGGCCCATCAGGGCTTTCAGTGCCTGCTGGACCTGATTGACAAATATCAGCCCAGCTACCTGATACACGGGCACGTCCACGCGGAATACGTTCCCGCTCTGACCAGGGTGCGGCAGAGGGGCAGCACCTCCATTATCAACGCCTCGGAGCGGTATCTGCTGGAGATACCGGATGAGGGGCTGGGGCGGTAAATGACAGGGACCGCTGTCATATGTACTGCCTGCCCATTGCGTTGACGGTCCAAAAATAACAGAGATAAAAAAACAGAATACACAGAAAAAATTCACCAGAGAATCTGAAAAGGGCGTTGTGCAGTGCGTCCGGCAGAAACAGGTTTAATTTTCGGTTCAGCGGCAGCGTACAAAATAAGAATATCAAAAGGGCCATCAGCATGGGAAGGGCCATTTTAATGGCTGTCAGCCGTTTTACAAGGGTTTTCATCTCTTTGCCGCCAACCCCTATAAAGCGCAGTATCCGGTGGTTCCTGGATGCCTGTCTCAGCTCCATTATCTGGTGCAGCGCCAGTATCGAAAAATAGATGACCGCAAATACAATACACATACTTATCTGTACCGCCCCCATCCATTCCTGTATATTCTCTTCAAAGAGTGTAAATTCTGACTGGAGCATCAGCTTCCCGGTGATAAAGGAGCCTGCGGAAAACAGAAAACAGATACAAAACACGGCATTGACCACCGCCGGGGTTTTAAAGTCTGCCGTCAGGCAGGATACCGTATACAGCCTTGTTTTGTGATAGACAGAAGCGGTCCTGTTTCGCCTGTATCTATACAGAAAGTCGAAAAGCCATTGGTAAAAGGCAAAAACAGATATGACCAATGGGACCGATACAAGGGCCGTCAGACAGATGGCCGCATTCTCCGGCAAAAGGGCCATTCCGTACACAAAGCCAATCAGGCACACAAAGCTGACAAGGAATACAATCCCCCAGGCCATACAGCGCCCTTGCCGGCTGACGGTCTGGTTTCGGCAGCTTTCATTCATCAGCTCCCGTATTTGCAGCCGGTTCAGCCGCTGCTTCATGCGAAGACAGCATACCGCCTCCACCAGGCAAAAGCAGATAAAGGTATTCCATGTGCTTTTGCAATAAAGCAGTCCATAGGATATTTCCTCATGCAGGTCCATTCCCAGGAAGCGGTACGCGGCAAAGCCCGCCGTGGCCCCGGTCAGAAAACAGAAAAACCCAATCAGCAGGATTTCACATAAAAACAGAGGAATCAGCTTCTTCTTTTTCATTCCCAGCAGCAAATAGCTTGCCAGCTCCTTCGCCCGCTGCCTCAGCATAAAAGAATCAATGTGTCCCATCAGGATTATCAGAACGATTGCTGTCAAAAGGGGGAGGGAAACCGTCTGCATCCCTACGGTATTCCCGACAACGGAAATACAGTTGGACACCTCGGTAACGGCCAAAAGAATGGTTGTGGTCAGGATGTATAAAAGATAATTGGCAAACGACCGCTTGGCGTTGCGGACGGACAGCTTAAAATAAATCACGATTTTCTCCCTCCGTCTGTTGGAGCTTTTTTAATATATCCGCAAAAAAGACCTGTTTGTCCTCCCCGTTCCTATCCAGTGCGGCCTTTATCTCACCGTCCTGCATAAACAATATCCTGTCGCAGCAGCTTGCGGCCATCACGTCGTGGGTTACCATCAGAATTGTCGCGCCGTCCTCCCGGCACAGAGTGGAAAAGGTGTCCAGCAGCTGCCTGGCGGCGTGGGAGTCCAACGCCCCGGTGGGCTCGTCCGCAAGGATGATATCTGGATTTACCGCAATGGCGCGGGCACAGGCGCAGCGCTGCCGCTGTCCCCCCGATACTTCATAGGGAAATTGATCCAGTATTGATGAGATATTCAGTCTTTCCGCTGTATCCAAAACAATTTTCTCAACCGTTTCCCTGGGGATTTCCTTGATGGTCAGGGCCAGGGCAATATTTTCATAAATTGTCAAGGTGTCCAGCAGATTGTACTCCTGAAAGACAAAGCCCAAATGCCCGCGGCGAAAATCCGCCCTGTCCTCTTCGGGGATATCCGCGATGTTTTTTCCGTTGAGCCATATCGCCCCTCCGGACGGCTTGTCGATTGTGGCAATCAGGTTGAGCAGCGTCGTTTTCCCGGAGCCGGAGGCCCCCATAATCCCCACAAAGCTGCCGCGGTGGATTTGAAAGCTCACATCGTTTAATGCCGGGACAGGGCCAGAGTCGGATTGATATACCTTGGAGATGTTTTGGACCTCCAGAACCGGGACTGGCACAGATGGAGCTCCTCCTTCTTCCCTTTTGCCGCATCTGTCAACGCCTAACCAGTTTGTAATGACCTCCATGAGAATTTCATCCGCCTTTTTCTTCAGGAACGGTTCCGGGATGCGCTCACCGGCGAACAGCTCGTTCAGGGTAATTTCCAGCAGGGTACACAGGGGTGACAGCAGGGACAAATCCGGCATGGAACGGCCTGTCTCCCATTTTGATACTGCCTTATCCGTGATTCCCAGCTCCTCTGCCAGCCGGGTTTGGGTCCAGCCCTTTTCCTTGCGGCGCTGGGAGATAAAAGCGCCTATTTTGATTTGGTCCATTGCAGCTTTCGTTTCCTCCTTGGTATTTGGCGTTGTGAATTGCGTTGTTGCTGTATTGTATTATACCTGCCCGGCCCCAAAATGTACACCTACCGCCGGTAGAGTTACGCGTTCCCCCGTAAAATTCTGATTAAAAAGCTTTAAAAATCCCCAAACTATTCCATTATGCAAAATTTCAACAAAAGCAGGTGAACCGTATGAGAAAATCCGGAATTCTGATGCCCATTTTTTCCCTTCCCTCCCCCTATGGCATCGGCACGCTGGGGGAAGAGGCGCGGCGCTTCGCGGACTTTTTGTCGGAGGCGGGCCAGGCGTGCTGGCAGATTCTGCCTGTCGGCCCCACCAGTTACGGGGATTCCCCCTATCAGTCCTTCTCCTCCTTTGCCGGGAACCCCTACTTTATCGACCTGGACGAGTTGGAAAGGGAAGGGCTGCTGGAACGGGAGGAATATCAAAGCATCCACTGGGGAGGCAGTCCGGAAAGGGTTGACTACAGCCTGATGTATTCCTCCCGCTACCCCGTCCTGCGCAAAGCGTGCAGCAGGCTTCTGTCCCACCGTCCCCCGGACTTTGAGGACTTCTGCCGGGAACAGGGGTACTGGCTGGAGGATTACGCCCTGTTTATGGCCCTGAAGGACTGTCACGGCGGCGCGCCCTGGTTCCAATGGCCGGAGGAGCTGCGCCTGCGCAGACCGGAGGTCCTGTCCGCCGTCGGAGAGGAGCTGAAGGGGGAAACGGATTTCTGGAAGGGGATCCAGTACCTCTTTTTCCGCCAGTGGCGGGCGTTCAAGGGGTATGTCAACCGCCTGGGAATCTCTGTGATTGGCGATCTGCCCATTTATGCCGCAGGGGACAGCGCCGACGTATGGGCCTCCCCGGAGCAGTTCCAACTGGACCAGAACGGACTGCCCACCGAGGTGGCAGGCTGTCCGCCGGACGGGTTTTCCGTCAGTGGACAGCTTTGGGGCAACCCCCTCTTTAACTGGGAGCGGATGGAGCGGGAAGGGTTCTCCTGGTGGATTCGGCGGCTTGCCTTTCAACTCCGGCTCTACGATGTTCTGCGCATCGACCACTTCCGGGGCTTTGATTCCTATTACGCCATCCCCTACGGCGACCGGGACGCCCGCCGGGGCCGGTGGAGGCCAGGGCCGGGCATCGCCTTTTTCCAGGCGGTAAAAAGGGAGCTGAGAAATCCGGAGCTGATCGCGGAGGACCTAGGCTTTCTCACCCCCTCGGTCCACAGGCTGCTGGAGGAGTCCGGCTTTCCGGGGATGAAGGTGCTGGAATTCGCCTTTGACAGCCGGGACGAGAACAGCAGGTATCTGCCGTACACCTATCCGGCCAGCTGCACGGCCTATGTCGGCACCCACGACAACGACACCGCCCAGGGCTGGATGAGGACCGCGCCGGAAAAGGATGTGGAATGGGCCAAGGCATATCTGCGGCTCAATGAGGCGGAGGGATATCACTGGGGGATGATGCGGTCCCTGTGGGCCTCCGCCGCCGGTTTGACGGTGGTGCAGCTCCAGGACCTGCTGGGCCTGGGCAGCGAGGCGCGGATCAACACCCCCTCCACCCTGGGGGGCAGCTGGCAGTGGAGGACCCTGCCGGGGAGCTTTGACAGCCGCCTTGCCCAAAGGGTGCGGCGGGAGATGGAGGTTTATCAGAGGCTTTAATACGCGCCAAACCATCAATCATTTAGACTTTTCGCCCGGTAACGAAAGTAAGGTTTTTATTCGGAAATAGTACTAAGAGACTAAGACAGTGAACAAGGAGGGTGGAGGGTTCGGATGGAAATTCAAAGCTGTCTTCCCATATGGGATAAATTGTCGGAGGCCCAGCAGAATCGCATCCTTGGCAGCGCGGCCTGCCGTCAGATAAAAAAGGGGACCGTAATCCATAACGGCGGCATGGACTGCACCGGTCTGCTGCTGGTGCGGTGCGGCCAGCTCAGGGCCTATATTCTCTCGGACGAGGGGCGGGAGGTCACGATTTACCGCCTGTTTGACCGGGACATCTGCCTGTTTTCCGCCTCCTGTATGCTGCGGAGCATACAGTTTGATATCACGATTGAGGCGGAAAAGGACACGGACCTGTGGGTGATTCCGGCGGAAACTTACCGGGAAATCATGGAGGAGTCCGCCCCGCTGGCCAACTACACCAACGAGATTATGGCCTCCCGGTTTACGGAGGTCATGTGGCTGGTGGAGCAGATCATGTGGAAGAGCATGGACAGACGGATTGCCGCTTTTCTGTTGGAAGAGGTATCCATTGAGAAAACGAAGCGGCTGGCCATTACCCATGAGACCATTGCCAGGCACCTGGGTACCTACCGGGAGGTAATCACCCGAATGCTCCGCTATTTCCAAGGTGAGGGGATGGTCAGGTTGTCCCGCGGCATTGTGGAAATTACCGCCGCGGAGAAGCTGGAGGCCCTGAAAAATGCGTGAGGAACAGCCCCTCCCCATGGCGAAACCGCTATGGAGAGGGGCCGCTGTCATCTCTTATCCATGCCGCAGGCAGTGGCAGACTCTATCAGACGGCGGTCATTGACCACCGCGCTGTAGAACCGGAACCCGCCTGAAAAGTTGTACGCTTCATACCCATGTCCGGCCAGAATGCGGCAGGCGATATAGCTGCGCAAACCGCTCTGACAAATGACATACACCGGTTTACCGGCCTCAATCTCGTTCAGCCGCTCCCGGAGCTCGTCTACGGGGATGCTGCAAAAGCCCTCAATATGGCCGTTTGCGTATTCCTGGGGCGTCCGGACGTCCAGCAGCGTCACACTGCCGTCACGGGGCAGGGCCTTCACGTCCTCCACGTGGAACTGCTTCACAATGCCCTTGGAGAGATTTTCAACCATAAATCCCGCCATATTCACCGGGTCCTTGGCGGAGGAATAGGGCGGCGCATAGGCCAGATCCAAATCCTTCAGCTGGATTGCGGTCATACCGGCATGAATGGCAGCGGCAAGCACATCAATCCGCTTGTCAACCCCTTCATAGCCCACAATCTGCGCCCCTAAGAGGCGGAATGTCCCCTTTTCAAAGACCACCTTCATGGTCATCAGCTTTCCGCCGGGGTAGTATCCCGCATGGCTCATGGGGGACAGGACCACGGTATCCACATCCAGCCCCGCCTTTTTGGCGCCGGTCTCGTTGATGCCGGTGGCGGCGGCAGTCAAGTCAAAGACCTTGATGACAGAGCTGCCCTGGCTGCCCAGATACCTGCTGTCCCCGCCGCAGATGTTGTCCGCCGCGATGCGCCCCTGCTTGTTGGCGGGACCTGCCAGGGAGATCACCGCGTCGTTTCCGGTAACATAGTGTTTTACCTGGACCGCGTCCCCCACGGCGTAGATATCGGGAACCGAGGTCTCCATCCGGTCATTTACTACAATGCTGCCCTTGAGGCCCAGCTCCAGACCGGCCTCCCTGGCCAAGGCGGTGTCCGGGGTAACGCCGATGGCCAGCACCACCATGTCGGCGTGGAGCGGCGCTTCTCCTGCCAGCAGTACATCCACGCCGTTGTCCTTCTCCTCAAAGCCCTCCACGGTGTGCCCCAGGGCCAGGCGGACACCATGTTTCCGCACTTCGCTGTGGATGAAAGCCGCCATATCGGGGTCAAAGGGATTCATCAGCTGCTTGGGCCGCTGGACAATGGTGACATCCATCCCCAGCTCACACAGGTTTTCCGCCAGCTCAAGCCCGATGAATCCGCCGCCGGCCAGCACAGCGGACCTGGGATGATTGCTTTGAATGTACTCCCTGATGCGGAGGGTGTCCTCCACCGTCCGCAGGGTGAAGAGCTTTTCCAGCCCCACACCGGGCAGCCGGGGCCGGGTGGGCTTTGCGCCGGGGGAAAGGAGCAGCTTGTCATAGGGCTCGTCAAACTCTTCCCCTGTCTTCAGGTTTTTGACGGTGACGGTTTTGCGCTCCGGGTGAATGGCCGTCACCTCGTGCAGCACCCGCATATCCACCCGGAAGCGGGCGAAGAAGCTCTCCGGCGTCTGGAGGGTCAGGTCCTCGGAATCCTCAATGACACCTCCGATGTAATAGGGCAGTCCACAGTTGGCATAGGAAATATATCCTGACCTTTCAAAGACGACGATCTCCGCCTGTTCGTCCAGACGGCGGAGCCTGGCCGCCGCGGAAGCGCCGCCCGCGACGCCGCCGATGATGACAACTTTCATGTTACCGTTCCACCTTTCCCGTGTAGGCGGCAATTCCGCCGATATTCTTTACGCTGGTATAGCCCATCCGGACCAGCAGTTCCGCTGCCTGGCGGCCTCTCGCGCCGCTGTGGCAGTAGATGAACAGCGGAGTGGCCCTTCCGGCGGGGAGGTCTCCCGACCCGCCAAGGTCCTGCAAAGGCACATTGACGCTGCCGGGAATATGCCCCTCCTGATATTCCTGAGGTGTGCGGACATCCAGCAGGACCGCATTAGGGGCGGCGCTGTATTCCTGGATGCCCTGATTGATGTCCGGGCCTTTTAAAAAATCAAAAAATCCCATAGTTCTCCTCCTTATAAAAGGGATAGGCTCTTAGTTCTTTGCTTCCGCTTCCTTGGTCTGGCTTCAATAATTTTATTATAACCGAAATTTTCTTTCATGTCAGTGATTTTGTCACATAAAACCAAAGTAAATAATTTTGCCTAAAAAAGGGATGAATTTCCGGAATATATGTGGTAAAATAATGTAAGAGTTTCTATCCCAAGGGATTCGATACAGAAATCCCGACGGCCACATCGTATTTATGGCAAAGCGCCCCGCTGTAAGGCGCTCTGCCTTTTCAGAAAGGAGACATTTCTATGCTGTACCAAATGGAACCCATCCCCGGCACCGACAAGGCACTCCGCAAACAGCTGACAGCCCAGGCTCTGGAGCGGCTTTCCGCCCAGCAGCTTCCCATCCGGGAAAACAAGCTCCCCGTCATCGTACTCATTGAGGGCTGGAGCGCGGCGGGAAAGGGAAGCCTGATCAGCAAGCTGATCCGCGACCTGGACCCCCGCTTTTACAACGTCATCTCTTTTGACAACCCCACCGAAACCGAAAGCCGCCGCCCCTGGCTGTGGCGGTATTTTACCCACATCCCCGAATATGGCAAGCTGGAGTTCCTGGATTCCGGCTGGGTGGAACAGACCATGCGGGACCGGGTCAGCGGCAGGCTGGATAAAAACCAGTTCCAGAAGCGCCTGGACAGCATCAAGCGGTTTGAGCGCCAGCTCTGCGACGACGGCTATCTGGTGGTCCGCTTTTTCCTGAACATCTCCCGCAAGGAACAGAAGCGCAGGATCAACCGCCTGCTGGACAACAAGGACACCATGTGGCGGGTGTCGGAGTTCGACCGCTGGCAGAACGAGCACTACAAGGAGTGCGAGGCGGTTTATGACGAGATTCTGGAGGCCACCCAGTCCTCCTACCACCCCTGGCACCTCATCGACGCTACTGACACCAAGGAGGCCCTTCCGGTCGTCTCCCATATCCTCAGTGAGGCCATTGACGGGGCCATGAAGCAGAAGCCCGCCTCCGGCCAGCCGGGCGGGGTGTTTTCCCTTCTGCCCTCTCCCCCTATCTCCACGGTGGACCTCTCCCCCTCCATCAGTGAGGACGAGTACAAAACCCAGCTGAAGGCCTGCCAAAAGCGCCTCAAGGAGCTACACAACAAGATTTACCGCAAGCGGATACCGGTTATCATCGCCTATGAGGGATGGGATGCCGCCGGTAAGGGCGGGAATATCCGCCGCATCGCCAACTCCCTGGACGCCAGGGGCTTTGAGGTGCTGCCCATTGCCAGCCCCACCCCGGATGAGCTGCGGCACCAGTATCTGTGGCGGTTCTGGAACCGGCTGCCCAAGGACGGGCACGTGGCCATCTTTGACCGGACCTGGTATGGCCGGGTGATGGTGGAGCGGATTGAGGGCTTCTGCACCGACGAGCAGTGGCAGCGGGCCTACACCGAAATCAACGAGTTCGAGCAGGAGCTGATGGACTGGGGCGCGGTAGTGGTCAAGTACTGGATTCACATCGATTCCGATACCCAGCTGGAGCGGTTCCAGAACCGTCAGAATACCCCGGAAAAGCGCTGGAAAATCACCGACGAGGATTGGAGAAACCGGGAAAAATGGAGCCAATACGAGGTCGCGGTAAATGATATGCTCCAGAAGACCAGCACAGCGGCGGCCCCGTGGTATATCATTGAGTCAAAGGATAAGCGGTACGCCAGAATCAAGGCTATGAAGATTCTGATTGAGGCCATCGAAAAGGCGCTGGTGGATTGACCGGACATAAAATATAAAAATGTATTGTGTTTATTGCTGAAAAGCGGTAAAATGGAAAAGTAAAGGCGTATAAAAGCGCTCAAATTGACAGAAACAGGAGATGATACCAATGATCGCATTAAAGGGCGGCAAGGTAGTCACCGTCACCAACGGGACAATTGAAAACGGCGTTGTGCTGGTAGAGGACGGAAAAATCAAGGCAGTGGGAGCCGCAGATAAGGTTTCCATCCCCGCAGATGCCCAGGTGGTGGACGTGACCGGCAAATGGGTGACACCCGGCCTGATTGACTGCCACACCCATATCTCCACCTTCAGTGAACCGACCCCCCGGCCCAATATAGGCGACGGAAACGAGATTACCGACCCCATCACGGCGCACCTCCGGGCGATTGATTCCATCAATCCCTATGATATCGCCATTGCGGCGGCGCGGGAGGCGGGCTTTACCACCTGCTACACCGGCCCCGGCTCCGCCAACGTCATTGGAGGCACGGGCATCAGCTTCAAGTGCAAGAAGGGAGAATCCCTGTTTGACATTGTAATCCCTGGCTCCGCGCAGATGAAGATGGCCCTGGGCGAAAATCCCAAGAACTGCTATGGCGGCAATAAAAAGGTGTTCCCACAGACCCGCATGGGCGTTGCGGCAATCCTGAGAGAGACGCTCTACAATGCCAAGGTGTATTCCGACAAGCTCAAGGAGGCGGAAAGCGACCCCTCCAAGGCACCCCAGCCCAACTTTAAGCTGGAGGCCCTGGTTCCCGTGGTGCGCGGGGAGATGCGGGTCCGCATCCACTGCCATCGGGCGGACGACATCACTACCGCCATCCGCGTGGCGGAGGAGTTCCACCTGGACTACACCATTGAGCACGGAACCGAGGGATACAAGATTCTGAAGGTGTTGAAGGAGAAGAACGTCACCTGTGTGGTCGGTCCCCTGCTGATGGACCCCATGAAGATGGAAATCTGGGGCGCGCGGCAGGACACCCCGGCGGTGATGGAGCGGGAGGGCATCAACTTCTGCCTGACCCAGGATACCTCCTCCGGGACCAGATGGCTGCCGGTCTTTATCGGCATCTGCATGGCCAGGGGCCTGTCCGAGAAGACCGCCTTTGAGGCCGTTACCATCCGTCCAGCCCGGCTGCTGAAGCTGGAGGACCGCATCGGCTCCCTGGAGGCCGGGAAGGACGCGGATATCGCCATCTTTGACGGGCATCCCTTCTCCAACTTTACAAGGTGCCAAGCCACCATGATCGACGGACAGTTTGAGTACAACACACTGTAAAGCAACGGAACAGGCTGCCCGGCCGGACAGCCTGTTTTTCTGCGAAAGGAGAAACGAATGGAGATACGTGTAACCGAAAACGGCCTGTGGTACCACGGCTCCAACAAACGGTTTGAGCTGCTGCGGGAGGGGAGCACTGTCACCCAGTGGAAGGAGCTGGCAGAGGCCTTTTCCCACAAGCCGTCTCTCCTCTGTTATGAAGACGACGGCAGCATCACCCACAACGGAACAGAAAAGGGATATCTGTATGTGGTTGACGGGCCTGTCAAAATCGGTGCGGATGTTTATCAGCATCCACGCAGTTCCATGGACCCAAACGCCGAATTCCTCACCCGCAGGCCGCTGAAGGTGAAAATACTTTCAGCATCTGATTGCGGACAGAACGGCGGCGGAGCAGAAAAGCCCTGATGAAATCAGCCAGCCGGATTACACGGAACGATTTTCCCCATCACAGCCTTTTTTCTTGGCTTCATACACCTTTCCTCTCTTCATCTGACAAACTTCCGCGGCCAAAAGAAGCCACAAATGCCATAAACGTTCCAAAATCTGCAAAAAAGCGAAAAGCGCTCTTGACAAAAAGAAGAGGAAAGTATAATATAAAAGACATAGGGGTAGCCTTAGGAAAGTATAGTACAAAAGGCGGATTTGGGAGGGATGCTTATACAAAGC
>Ga0073906_1004173_pt1 | contig 14946 bp, 11 predicted proteins | sample Inofromicrocosms_FD_65485 | JGI IMG/M metagenome (GOLD analysis project Ga0073906, IMG submission 65485) | Mouse cecum microbial communities from Vienna, Austria - Inoculum for glucosamine and mucus D2O microcosms | ecosystem: Host-associated > Mammals > Digestive system > Large intestine >... | reverse complement strand
TACGAAGGAATGTACACGATGTTCAACATCCCCATGGGTTCCCTGCTCTCGGCCATGGCCGAGAGCAGGGAACCCATGGGGATGTTGAACATCGTGTACATTCCTTCGTACAAAATCTTGCAGAAGAACAATACCACGAGCATCGTGGTTCCTTCAAAAAAGGTGGGAACCGTCCAAAAGACGATGGACGTGATTGCCAAAAGTGGCGTCGAGCGCAACAGCCAGGGGCGGAACTTCCCACGCTTGTCCTGGTGCTTCGCGAACATCTTGTCCATCAACGCGCCCATCATCGGGTCGTTGACCGCGTCCCATATGTTCCATACCAATAGTAGCGTTGCAAGGATCACGGTGTTGACGTGCAGGACGTTGGTGTAGTAGCGGGTCACCATGGATCCCATCAGGGCGAACGTCATACATCCGCCCATGTCACCAAGGCCGTAACCGATGATATGCTTCTTGGTGAGCCCGCTTGTTTGTCGTTTTTCTTTTGCCATCTCTCATTACCTCCATACTTGTGTGCCGTGGGTATTCGACGCATCTTCCTTCGGACCGGCGCCCGCCAGTCATGCCGGCATGGGTGTCTTTGCCAAGAGGCTGGAAATACCCGGTTTCATTGAATCTTGAAACCATGATACTCTACAAAATGGGAAATTAGAATTGCAAATGAAAGAAAAAATATTGCAAATCTCGCAAAAGGGATTATAATAAATAAACAAGTTCTTTTGGGATGGGAGGAATATTTTGTGAAAATTTCCAGGTTGAGGCGTTCCATGGATTTTGAAAAAGAAGTAAAATGGGAGGAAGTGGATCGACAGCGAGCGGAATTTTATGAAAAAAACGGGTACAGTAAAAGTGACAATTTATATCTGGAACTGGAGATGGACTCGCCCTACGTGAACGCGCATGAGGACTATAGCCGGACTGTCGACGTGGTGCAGCTCCACAGCCACACGTTTCATGAGATTTTATTTTGCCGCAGCGGAAATGTCCAGTATATGCTGGGAACGGAGAGGTACCGCCTACAAAGGGGCGACGTCGTGGTCGCCCCCGCGGGTGTCAGCCACCAGCCCTTGTTCTTGGAAAAAATGGTGGAGCCGTATCGGCGGTACGTGGTATGGGTCAGTAAAAATTTTGTTGACATTTTCGGGACGATGTGTGACAATTCATTGGAAATGATTTCGGGCGCGCGCCTGGTCCGCACGGCCGGAACGCCGTGGGAGAAGGAAATGGAGGGCATTTTCCGTAAATGCTGCAAGGAGGACTTGATGCAGAGGCCGGGATACAAGGCCGCCTTGTGTGGGGAGGCGATGGTTCTTTTGGTCGAACTTTCCCGCGCGTTTGCGTCCGTCCAACCGGTTTCACAAGAAAAACCAGAATTGATAGACGAGGTTACCGCGTATATCGAAAACCATCTGGAGGACAAGATTACCTTGGAGCAGACGGCACGCCGGTTCTTGGTGAGCAAAAGCACGGTCAGCCACTTGTTTTCGCAGAAGCTGGGTGTCAGCTTTTACCGCTGGGTCACGAGGCGCCGCCTGATTGCGGCCAAGAACCTGATACAGGAGGGACGGGCGATGGAAGACGTGTTTGAAGAGGTGGGGTTCAGGGATTATACGACCTTCTACAAAGCGTTTAAGAAGGAGTACGGTATTTCCCCGTCGCAATACAAGGGCATGCTGTGAGGCGCGGCATGGTGGCACGGGGCGTGCCAGGAGATGGCGATTTTTGCCATGCATGGTGGTTGTGTGCCGGGGCATGCAGGAAAGAGGTGGACGATGCGCACGTATCAATTGACGATTGCCTACGACGGTTCGCGTTATCGGGGCTGGCAGAGACAGCCGGACACGGAACTGACCATACAAGGCATGTTGGAAAAAACAATCGGGGAAATGACGGGTTACGCCGTGGAGGTGAACGGTTCGGGGCGCACGGACGGCGGCGTGCACGCCCGCGCCCAGGCGGCCAGCGTGGTATTGGCGGGAAAGGTGGACGACGAGGCGTTTCTTTTGGGGCTGAATGAAAAGTTGCCGGATGATATTCGCGTGTTTTCCGCGAGACTCGTGAAAAACGGGTTCCATGCCCGCCGTTCGGCCAGGGGAAAATGTTATGAGTATACGATAGACACGGGGGAGAAGGCGAACCCGTTTATGAGAAAATATACGTTCCATTATCCGCTGACAAAAGGGCGGGGGCTGAACGTTTTGGCCATGCGGCGGGCGGCCTTGTATTTGCTGGGAACGCATGATTTTGCCGCGTTTACGGATCGCGTGGACGAAAAATCGACGGTGCGGCGGATTGACGGGATTGACATCGTGGAGGTAGCCGACGGGACTGACGTGGCCGACGCGACCGACGAAACTGGCAGGGTGGCGGAATTTGGAGGCGTGAAGGGAACGGGCGAGCGGCCTGGCATCGTTCGCGTTCGGTATAAGGGGAGCGGCTTTTTGTACCACATGGTGCGCATTCTCACCGGGACGCTTTTGGAAGTCGGTACTGGAAAACGTGCACCGAAGAGCGTGAAGGACGCGCTTGAATCCGGGAGCCGCGCGGATGCCGGCTTTTTGGCCCCGGCAAGTGGGCTGTGTTTGATGGAGGTGTATTATGGCGAAAACGATAGGGATAGGATATCAGGATTTTGAGAAGCTGATTACGGATGATATTTTCTACGTGGACAAGACAAAATTTATCAAAGAATGGTGGGAGAATAAGGACGAGGTGACCTTAATTACCCGTCCCAGGCGGTTCGGCAAGACGTTGAACCTTAGCATGTTGGAGAAGTTTTTTTCTGTCAAATATGCGGGCAGGGGCGACTTGTTTGAGAATTTGTCCATTTGGGAAGAAGAAGAATACAGGAAACTGCAGGGGAGCTACCCGGTGATTTTCCTAAGCTTTGCAAAGGTGAAGAATATCTCGTTTCAGAGCGCACGCAAGAGCGTCTGCCTGCTTATCACGAGGTTGTATAAGGAATACGATTTTTTGTTGGACGGGGATTTGCTGGACGTGAGGGAAAAGACCATGTTTCGGGAAATGTCTGCCGATATGGATGACTCCGTGGTGGCGGATTCCTTGAACATGCTGTCGGAATATCTGATGCGTTATTATGGCAAAAGGGTCATTATTTTGCTGGACGAGTATGACACGCCGATGCAGGAAGCCTATGTGTGCGGTTATTGGAAGGAATTTACTTCCTTTATGCGTGGTTTGTTCAATTCCACGTTCAAGACGAACCCTTATCTGGAAAGAGCCCTGATGACGGGCATCACGCGGGTGAGCAAGGAATCCATTTTTTCAGATTTTAACAATCCGAAGGTGGTGACTACGACTTCGGAAAGCTACGAGGATTCTTTTGGCTTCACGCAGGAGGAAGTCTGGGAGGCGTTAAAAGAGTACGGGCTCTACGAAGAGCGCGAAAATGTCAGGGCATGGTATGACGGGTTCGCGTTTGGCAGAAAACGTGACATTTATAATCCATGGTCCATTATCGGTTATCTGGATGAGCGAAAGTTCACCACATATTGGGCGAACACGAGCAGCAACAGCCTGGTTGGGAAGCTGATTCGCGAGGGGAGCGCGGACGTGAAGGTCACCATGGAGGACTTGTTGGCAGGTGGGACGCTCCACACAAAGATTGACGAGCAAATCGTGTATAACCAGCTGGACAGTGGGGAGGGCGCGGTTTGGAGCATGCTTCTGGCGAGCGGGTATCTGCGCGTGGAGTCATGTGAATTCAATAAACGTGGAAAGCCAGAATATGATTTGAAGCTGACGAATCAGGAAGTGCATGTTATGTTTGAAGACATGATAAATAGCTGGTTTCAAATGCCCGCGTCGGCCTATAACGCGTTTATCAGGGCGTTGCTTTCGGGCGACGTGGAGGCCATGAACGACTATATGAACCGAATCACTTCCACGACGTTTAGCTTTTTCGACACTGGAAATGGTTCGGCGGAGGAATCAGAGCCGGAACGCTTCTACCACGGCTTTGTGTTAGGACTGATGGTCGATTTGGCGGACCGCTACAAAGTCACGTCCAACCGGGAAAGCGGCTATGGGCGCTATGACGTGATGCTGGAGCCGCGAAGCAAGGAATACGATGCCATCATCATCGAGTTCAAGGTCTGCCGGAAGGCAAAAAACCAGACGCTTGAAGAGGCCGTTAGCGAGGCCTTGAAGCAGATTGAAGAGAAGGGTTACGCGACGGACTTAAAAGACGCGGGGATAGGGCCGGAGCGGATAAAAAAATATGGGTTCGCGTTCGAAGGGAAAAAAGTTTTGATTGGGGAATCATAAGGAAGGAGCATTTATCATGTCACAGGAAGATTATGTAAGAGCGTACAAGATGGGAAAGAAGAATTACGACACCCGGATGATGCTGGGGCAGCGTGCCACGCTGGAGGTGCTCGACGAGATATTGCCGAAGCGGCACGATTATTCGGAAGTGTCGCTTGGACTCGTGCAGATACCGGTCAGCCAGATTGTCGGCACGAGGACTGGGGGGCGGAGCAATTCGTTCGCAGCCAACTTTATGCCGATATTGAAAGAAAATACGGAATTTGCGGACAAATGGTCCACGCTTAGCACCAGCCACGTGAAGGAAGGCATCCACGAGCCTGTCAAGGCGTATGAATACATGAACAAGTTTTACGTGCAGGAGGGAAACAAACGGGTCAGCGTGATGAAGTATTTTGGGGCGGTCACGATTTTCGGCACGGTGACGCGCATCATTCCCAGGCGGACGGACGAGCCGGAAAATAAGCTGTATTATGAGTTTTTGGATTTTTATGATTGTTCCAAGGTCAATTATGTCTGGTTTACGAAACTGGGAAGCTTTGTAAAGCTCCAGGAACTGGTGGGAAAGGTGCCGGGCGAGGAATGGAGCCGGGAGGAGCAGCTGGACTTTAGCGCGATTTATGGACGCTTTTTGGCGGAGTATAACGCGCATGGCGGGGCGGAGTTGTCCATTCCGGCCGGGGACGCGTTTCTCGCCCTGATTGAGATGTATGGATACCGCGAGGTGGAGGCGCACACAACGGTGCAACTTAAGGAATTGATAGAGGCGTTCTGGGAAGAAATTGTTCTGTTAAATGAAGATGAGAGCGTGGACATCCAGATGAACCCGGTGCAGGCGAAGAAGCCGCTGTTAAGCCGAATTTTGCAGCCCAGCATCTCACATCTCAAGATTGCCTTCGTCTATGCCAAGACCCCGACGTCCTCCGCCTGGACGTACTCCCACGAGCTGGGACGGCTTCATCTGGAGGCGGCGTTCTCGGACGAGGCGACCACGGTGTGTTACGAGAACACGACGTTGGAGAATATAGACCAGGTGCTTAAGGAGGCCGTCTCTGACGGGTGCGGCCTGATTTTCACGACGACCCCGTCGTTCGCGCAGGCGAGCGTCAAGGCGGCAATCGCGAATCCGAAGGTGGGGATTTTGAACTGTTCGCTTAATACCTCGCACCGCTACATCCGCACCTATTACGCGCGGATGCACGAGGCGAAGTTCTTGATGGGCGCGATTGCGGGGGCGATGGCCGAGCACGGCAAGCTGGCTTACGTGGCAGATTATCCGATTTATGGCTCAATTGCCAACATCAACGCGTTCGCCCTGGGGGCGAAGATTACCAACCCGCGGGCGCAGGTGTATTTGGAGTGGAGTTCGATAAAGGACCAGGATTTGAACGAGAACATCCGCCGTTTGGGCGTGGACTGTATTTCCGGGCGCGACATGGTGATTCCCGAGGAATGCTCCCGGTATTTTGGCATTTACCAGATGGACGGCGAGTACACGCGCAACATTGCGATGCCGGTGCTGCACTGGGGGCGGTTTTATGAGCAGTTAATCCGCAAGGTGATGGATGGCACTTGGAAGTACGAGGTCGCGCCGGACAACAACAAGGCCATCAACTATTGGTGGGGGATGTCGGCCGACGTGATTGACATCATCTGTTCAAAGAATTTGCCGATTGGCACGAAGCGTCTGGTCAATCTTTTGAAAGATACCATCCGCAGGGGAGAATTTAATCCGTTTTCGGGCATCCTATATTCGCAGAAAGGCATCGTGCAGGGCGACCCGGAGCGCGACCTGACCCCGGACGAGATTGTCAAGATGGACTGGCTGGCGGAGAACGTCGTCGGCAGCATACCGCAGAAAAAGAGCCTCGTCCCGCAGGCGGAGCCGGTGGTGAACCAGCAAGGGGCGATAGAAAGGACCGGTATCGGATGAAAATTCTGGCGATTGCGGACGAGGAGTCCCGGTATTTGTGGGATTTTTACGAGCCGGGCAAATTAAAGGACATTGACTTGATCATATCGTGCGGCGACCTGAACCCGGATTACTTGATGTTTTTGGTGACATTGTCTAATGTCCCGGTGTTGTACGTGCATGGGAACCATGATGAAAAATACGAAACCAAGCCGCCGGAGGGGTGCGTCTGTATCGAGGACGACATTTTCGTGTTCAAGGGCGTGCGCATCCTGGGGCTGGGCGGTTCCATGCGTTACCGTCCTGGAAAGCACCAGTACACGGACGCGCAGATGAACCGCCGGGTAAGGAAGCTTTGGTGGAAACTGCGGCGTAAGAAGGGGTTTGACATTCTCGTCACCCATGCCCCGGCCTACCAGTTAAACGACGGGATGGATTTGCCGCACCAGGGGTTCACGGCGTTTCGATCATTGATGGAAAAATATAAACCAAAATATTTCCTGCACGGACACGTGCACTTGAATTATGGCAGGCGGCACAAGAGGTATGACCAGTACGAGGAAACGCAGGTGGTCAATGCCTTCGAACGGTGCATCATCGAGTATGACGAGACGAAGTGATGGAACGGAGGGCGTGCGGATGGTGCGTCAATCGCGCCGGGACGTGCGGAACTCGTGGTCAAAACGTGTGGCGTATTTTTGCGTCGGCATGTGTGAATCATGACGGGGAGGAACTGGAATGAAACTGGTATCGTGGAACGTGAACGGCCTTAGGGCCTGCATGCAAAAGGGATTTTTGGACGTGTTCAAGCAGATTGATGCCGACATTTTCTGCCTGCAGGAGACGAAGCTGCAGGCGGGGCAGCTTGATTTGGAATTGGAGGGGTATCATCAATATTGGAATTATGCGGTGAAGAAGGGATATTCCGGGACGGCGGTTTTTTCCAAGGTGGAACCCTTGTCCGTCAGCTATGGCATCGGCATCGAGGAGCACGACCAGGAGGGGCGCGTCATCACTTGCGAGTTTGCGGATTTTTATTTCGTGGCGGTGTACACGCCAAATTCGCAGGACGGATTAAAGCGGCTTGACTACCGGATGCGCTGGGAGGATGATTTCCGGGCATATTTGAAGGGTCTGGAAACGAAAAAGCCGGTCATCGTGACCGGGGACATGAACGTGGCGCACCAGGAAATTGATTTGAAGAATCCAAAGACGAACCGTAAGAATGCCGGATTTACGGACGAGGAGCGGGAGAAGTTCACGGAACTTTTAAACGCCGGGTTCATCGACACGTTCCGCTATTTTTATCCCGAACGGGAGGGCGTTTATTCCTGGTGGTCTTACCGCTTCAAGGCGCGGGAAAAAAATGCCGGATGGCGGATTGACTACTTTTGCGTGTCGGAAGGCTTGAAGGACAAGCTGAAGGACGCAGAGATACTGACCGACGTGACGGGGTCGGATCATTGCCCGGTGGAGCTTTTGCTGGATTGTGGGAAAAGTGGCTACATTAAAACATGATGGGAAAAAACCTATGGGATTTTGAAGTGTTTCCAGAATGCCATTTTCAAAAAACGTATGGTGGCCCTCTGACTTGCATTCTTGCAAAAAGAGGATTATAATGGTGCGAAGAAAGAATTTTAGGAGGCGTTATACATGACGAAGATTGATATTGTTTCCGGTTTTTTGGGAGCCGGAAAGACGACATTTATTAAAAAGATGCTGAAGGAGGCGTTTGTCGGCGAGCAGGTCGTCCTGATCGAGAACGAGTTCGGGGAGATTGGCATCGACGGCGGTTTTTTGAAGGATTCGGGAATCGAAATCAAGGAAATGAATTCCGGCTGCATCTGCTGCTCTCTGGTGGGCGACTTTGGGAAGTCCTTGCACGAGGTGGTAGAGACGTACCATCCCGACCGCATTTTGATTGAGCCGTCGGGGGTGGGGAAGCTTTCCGACGTGATTAAGGCGGTGCAGGATGCGCAGGGGGATTTGGACGCAAGGCTGAACAGTTTCACGACCATCGTGGACGTGACGAAATGCAGGATTTACAGCAAGAATTTCGGCGAGTTTTTCAGTAACCAGATTGAATATGCGGGCGCAATCATCTTGAGCAGGACAGACAAGGCAAAGCAGGGGAAAATCGAGGAAAGCGTGGAAATCTTGCGCACCATGAACGCAAAGGCGCCGATTATCACGACCCCTATCGAGCGGTTATCCGGGGGGAAACTGTTGGAGACGATGGAGGGCGGCAAGTCTTTGGAAGAAGAACTGCTGGCGGAACTTGCCTGCCCGGAGTGCGGTGAAGTGCATGGGCACGGGGAATCCTGCGGATGCGGACATCATCATGACCATGACGGGGAAGGGCATGGGCACCACCATCACGATGAGGAAGGGCACGAGCATCACCATCACGATGAGGAAGGGTACGAGCATCGCCATCACGATGAGGAGGGGCACGAACACCATCATCATGATCACGACCACGAGGGGGGGCACGAGCGCCATCATCATGACGAGGAGGGCCATGAGCATCACCACCATCATGACGAGGGATGCGGATGTGGCCACGACCACCATCACGACCATGAAGGCCATCACCATGACCATCACGGCCACCATCATGCGGACGAGGTGTTCACCAGTTGGGGGCGCGAGACGATTAAGACTTACACGAAAGAGGAAATCACGAAGATTTTGCAGGCGCTGGATTCGGACGATCAATATGGGACGATTCTGCGTGCGAAGGGCATGGTGGCAGGAGCCGATGGAGAATGGATTTATTTTGACATGGTGCCAAAGGAGCACGAGGTACGCACCGGGGCGGCCGAGTATACGGGGCGCTTGTGCGTGATCGGATTGAAGCTGAATGAGGAAAAAATTGCCGGATTGTTTGGCGTGAAATAATGTGTACGGCCGCATAAGGAAATATGCCGCTTTGCGGCTGCGGCTTTAGCGATACTCACGGCAGATAAAATCTGTCGTGAGTATAATGGACTGGTTCGAAAGGGTGAAAAAACATGAAACAGCGCGAGGTTATGGTTTATCTGATGACCGGATTTTTGGACAGCGGGAAGACGCAGTTTTTACAGTTCACGTTGACGCAAAATTATTTTCAGATTCGGGGGGCGACGCTTTTGATCCTCTGCGAGGAAGGCGAGGAGGAATACGACGAGATGTTGCTAAAGAAGCACCGCACGGTCGTGGAGACGGTGGAAAATCCCGAGGATTTGACGGAAGAGTGGCTTCGTAAAATGGATGAAAAGCATCATCCGGCGCGGGTCGTCATTGAGTACAACGGCATGTGGCGGGTCAGCGAATTCGAGGCGATGACCCTTCCAACCGGCTGGATGATGGAGCAGAAGCTGACGACGGTCGATGCCAGCACGTTCCAGGTCTACTTAAATAACATGAAGCCTTTGTTCGTGGAAATGGTTCGTGGCTCGGAAATGGTGCTTTTTAACCGATGCACGGACACGAAGCCCCTGGCGGGATACAGAAGAAGCGTGAAGGTGGTAAGCCCCCAGGCGGAGGTCATTTTTGAGGACGAGGAAGGCGAAATCGAGGACATTTTTGCGGACAGCGTGCCGTTTGACTTGGAGCAGCCGGTGGTTGAAATTCGCCCGGAGGATTATGGTATCTGGTACGTCGACGCGATGGAGCATGAGGAGCGTTATGACGGGAAGACCGTGGAATTCGTGGCCAGGGCGCTGCGGCCCAAAAGCTTTCCGGCGAACACGTTTCTGCCAGGGCGCATGGCGATGACTTGCTGTGCGGACGATACGAGTTTTCTTGGCTATGTCTGTAAAGTCGGCGGGGCGATGGAGCCGAAGGCCGGACAGTGGGTGAAGGTGCGTGGAAAGATAAGCTACGAGGAACTCAAGATGTATCGCGGACGTGGACCGGTCATCACGGCGGAGTGCGTGGAACCGGCCGAGGAGATTAAAGAGCTGGTGTACTTTAATTAGTGGGGCGTGGGAAAATGAGCGTGGCAAGGCAAATAAAATATTACACGGTAGATGATGTATACAACTTGCCGGAGGGGCAGAGGGCGGAGTTGATTGACGGCGAACTGTATATGATGGCTTCACCCGGGAGGCTGCACCAGCGTGTCGTGGGCGCGTTATATCGTAAAATTGCGGATTACGTTGATGGAAAAAAGGGCTCATGCGAGGTGAATATCGCTCCGTTTGCCGTGTTTTTGAATGGGGACGACTATAATTATGTCGAGCCTGACCTGGTTGTCGTTTGTGATAAGGACAAGCTTACGGACAAAGGATGTAATGGCGCGCCTGACTGGATTATCGAGGTGGTTTCACCCACGAGCCGCCCGATGGATTATTACAAGAAACTGCTGAAATACCGCACGGCGGGAGTTCGAGAGTACTGGGTCGTGGATTATGAAAAAAACCATGTTATCGTGTACGATTTCGCGCGTGACAAAATGCGGGATTACTCCCTTTCGGACAAGGTGAAGGCCGGAATTTACGATGACCTGGAAATTGATTTTTTAAAATTGGACGTAGAGTGAAATTCCTTACGGAGTCGCCAAGGCCGTGTGGGCATGGCTTTGACCAGCCGCATATAGGAACAAACGGAAAAACGGCATGGAAACGTGAGTTACGGATCAGGGCGGATTCGCCATCAGTTTCATGCCGTTTTGTGCGTCCTTCGATATTCTTTCGGCAGGCAGCCGAAGGTTTCTTTGAACAACTTGTAAAAATGTCCCTGGTTGGAAAATTTCAGCGTTTCGGCAATCGCCGCCACGGACATGTCCGTTTCGGTTAAAAGCCTCGCGGCCCGTTTCATGCAGAACGTCATGCCATAGTCGAACAGGTTCCTGCCGGTGTACGTTTTGACGATGGTGTTGAGGTAATTTCCACTGTAATTTAATGCCTTTTCCAGCTCGGCACGGGGCATACGGCCGTTCGTGTCCTCCATCAGGTGGCGGATGCGGGAAAAGAGCAACGCGTCGTTTTTGGAACTGAGCTTCATCGGAATGACGTGGTACGCCTGCTTCGTGTCCAGGTAGTCGAATAATTCGTAGAGCAGCCCCTTCAACACATGGTCCACGCCCAGCCGCGGCAGGAATAACGCGCGGACCAGCGAGTCGGCGACGCGGTGGAGTGTTTCGGTGCTTTTGTGGTTTTGGTAGACCGGAAAGAAATCGAGGTAATATTTTTGCGCGTCACTGACAATGTTTTCTTCCATGAACGTAAATATGGAATTGGAAGTGGCAAGGTTGGAGGCGGGGAAGATGGCGGACTTGCTTCCGGCTATTAGCTCCTTGACGAAATCCATTCTCAGCCCCAGGAAAAGGACGAACCCCTCCTTGAGAAAACGTTCCGTATGCGTGATGTTATGATTGATCAGGCAGCAGGAACCGGCAGGGTAGAGATATTCCTTCCCCTCGATTTCCTGCATGATTTTTCCTTTGAGCACGATTAAAAGTTCGAAATAATTGTGCCGGTGCGGCTTGGAAATACCGTCCATATGGGAATCATTGCAGAGAAAATGGGAGCCGGATGGGGAGATGGATAGAAAATTGTCGGTCACGTTTGGTAATCCGCAAGTATTGTACATTAAAATCAGGTGCAAGGGTGTGTTGAGGTTGTAATAGGTGTTGGAATGACTGTCAAAATTGTGGATTTCCAGCGAATTGTCCTCGAATTCCAATTCGCTATGCCGCTTGTACACGTCAAATGCCTTGTCGGGCGTGATGATTTCTTTTTGCATGGAAAACTCCCCTTTCGTGTCGTTTGGATGCATATGTCAGGCGTGCCAGGACGTATTTTGCCAGCAGGGCCGGCCCGCGCGCCGCGGGAATGCCGCAGTGAGAACGCCGAGGTGTTCCTGGATTTTATACGTGCCATGGCTCTTACCCTTACTATACACGAATATGTAAGTAAATTGCAAGCGAAAAAGCAAAATTCAAGTGATGTTGCAATTGAGGGGGCGTGCGAAGGAGCGTAAAATGAAAGCAGAACACACGATATAAGGAAGTTACGTTGCACTAGGCTCGAAAGTACCTCGCCAAGTTGCAGGTAACTACATTCGCACGGTAAGAGGACAAAGCGGAAACTCCGCGCGGCTAGGCTCGAAAGAACCTCAACAAGGTGTGCGGAGTACATTCGCACGTAAGCGACCAAAGAACGGTCGCCAAGTGCTCATTGTAAGGAGGGTTTTTCATGCAGAAACAAAGTTTTAACAAGGGTTGGATGTTTAACAAGGGCGGCGGCAGCGCCCTGGAGGCGCTTGCCGGTGGCGGCGCGAATGCGGCGAAGGCGGTCACGCTCCCGCATGACGCGTCCGTAGGGACGGAGCGCAATCCCGACGAGCAAAACGGCAGCGGGAACGGTTTTTTCCACGAGGAAAGCTACAATTACACGAAAACATTTTCCATGGAGGCCGGGGACGCGGGCAAGAACGTCTGGCTGGAGTTCGAAGGCGTTTACCAGAACGCGTTCGTTTACGTGAATAATTCCTATGTGGGCAAGTGCCCTTACGGATATGGTAATTTTTATCTCGATGTCACGAATTTCGTGCGTTATGACGAACCGAACAATGTCAAGGTCATCGTGAAAAACGGCGTGCCGAGCGGGCGCTGGTACACGGGTGGCGGCATTTATCGCGACGTCAACCTGATGGTGGCGGACAGGTTGCACCTGGCGGCCGACGGCGTACACCTGGCGACGACGGAGGTCGAGGACGGGCAGGCCGTCATCCGCGTGAAATCCACGATAGAGTACACGGGAACGGGCGTGCGCGACGTGCAGTTGACGGTAGAGTTAAAAGACGCGGATGGAGAACTCGTGGCGAAGGACTCGATGCCGGTTACCGTCATGGAGCACACGAGCCAGGAATACCAGCAGAGAATCTACGTGCAGGACGCGAAATTATGGGATGAGGAGAATCCTTATCTTTATACATATCGTGCTTATATAAAAGAGGGGGAAAATGTCATCGACACGGAGTGCGGGACATTTGGCATCCGCAAGCTGCAGCTTGACCCGAAACACGGCTTGCGTGTCAATGGAAAGGTCGTGAAATTACGCGGTGGCTGCATCCACCATGACAACGGCATCATCGGGACGGCGGAGTTCGCCCATGCGGCCGAGGATCGCGTGAAGAAGTTGAAGGCGGCGGGATTCAACGCCATCAGGAGTTCCCATTATCCGATGAGCAGAAAGCTCTTGGCGGCATGCGACAAATACGGCATGTACGTGATGGACGAGTTCGCGGACGTGTGGACGACGACGAAAGTGGATTTCGACTATGGTACCCATATGGCGGAATGGTGGGAGCATGACGTGACCAATCTGGTAAAGAAGGATTACAATCATCCGTGCGTCATCATGTATTCGATTGGAAACGAGATTCCGGAGGTGGGAAACAAGTTTGACGTGCAGTGGGGCAAGAAACTGGCCGACAAGCTGAGAAGCCTTGATGACTCCCGTTACGTGACGAACAGCCTGAACCTTTTGCTGGCGATGATGGACCAGTTGCCGAAGCTGATGGCCGGGGCGGCCGCGGCTCAAGGTGCGGGCGCCGAGAATACACAGTCGGCCAAAGCGCCGGCCCAGGGGGCTGGCGCGGAAGGAGCGCAGGACGGCGAGCCGCAGGAAATCAACAGCATGATGAGCAGCATGGGCGACATGATGGCGCAGTTGATGGCGAGCGATTTCGCCGCGGGCTTGGTGAACGAGGCATGCTCGCAGGTGGACATTACCGGGTACAATTATGCGGCGTCACGTTATGAAAAAGACGGGGCAATGTTCCCGAACCGCATCCTCGTCGGTTCCGAGACGAACCCGCCGGATTTGGACACGAACTGGGCGTTGGTGGAAAAACTGCCGTACGTGATTGGCGATTTCGACTGGACGGCCTGGGACTACCTGGGCGAGGCCGGCATTGGAAAAGTGAACTATGATACTGACGGGCAAATGAGCTTTTACGCGTCGTATCCGTGCAAGGTCGCGTATTGCGGAGACATCAACATCATTGGTGACAGAAGGGTGACTTCCTACTGGCGTGAATTGATTTGGGGATTCCGCACGAAACCGTTTATCGGTGTGCAGACTCCGGAGCATTATGGCGACAAGCATGGCATGACGCAGTGGAGCATGACGAACGCCGTGCGCAGCTGGAATTGGAAGGGTTATGAAGGGAAGCCGGTGAAAGTGGAGGTCTATGCCAACGCGGACGAGGCGGAACTGTTCGTCAACGGAAAGTCGGCCGGGCGCAGGAAAGTCGGCGAGGACAAGAAATATATCGTGCTGTTTGACACGGTCTACGAGCCGGGCACGGTGGAAGTCGTTGCCTATAAAGACGGCGTGGAAGCGGGACGCGACAAGCTGGTAACCGCGTCGGACGACGTGAGGATATTGGCGGTGGCGGACCAGGCGCAGGTTCCGGCCGACGAAAGCGATGTCGTTTACGTGGAAATCAGCATGGTCGATGAAAACGGCAATTTGAATCCGGGCGCGGACAAGGCGGTATCGATTGGCATCGAGGGACCGGGGGTCATCCTTGGTTTTGGCAGCGCGGATCCGGAGTCGGAGGAAAATTATTTCGACACGACGGCCAAGGCCTATGAAGGCAGGCTGCGTGCCGCGGTGCGCGGCACGGGCGAAAAGGGCATGGTTACCGTGACACTTTCTTCCGAGGGCATGGCAGACGCGAAGGTGCAGATAGAGGCAGTATGACGTTACAGTTTAGCCCCGTGCCAATCACTACGCTGATTGGCACGG
>Ga0073906_1004170_pt1 | contig 14961 bp, 17 predicted proteins | sample Inofromicrocosms_FD_65485 | JGI IMG/M metagenome (GOLD analysis project Ga0073906, IMG submission 65485) | Mouse cecum microbial communities from Vienna, Austria - Inoculum for glucosamine and mucus D2O microcosms | ecosystem: Host-associated > Mammals > Digestive system > Large intestine >... | reverse complement strand
AGTATCTGGCGGGTTATGGGGTAAAATGGTAAACAAATAACCGAGCACCTTTTTTGGCGCTCGGTTATGCTTTTTATGGCAGGAATCAACCCATTCTCCGCTTCATCTGCTCCGGGCTGACGGCAGAGGAAAGGGCCACGTCCTTGGATATCTTTCCCTTTTGGTACAGGGCCAGGATGGACTGGTCCATGGATATCATCCCCTCGGCGCTGCCCGCCGCTATGGCGTTGTCAATCTGATGGGTCTTGCTGTCCCGTATCATGCTGCGGATGGCGCTGTTCATGTGCATCAGCTCAAAGGCTGGGTACAGGTTGCCGTCCGTGCCAGGGAGCAGCTGCTGGGATACCACCGTGTGCAGTACCATACTCAGCTGTACCCGTATCTGGTCCTGCTGGCCGCTGGGGAAGGTGTCAACAATGCGGTCGATGGTGTTGACCGCCCCCTTGGTGTGCAGGGTAGCTATCAGCAGATGGCCGGTCTCCGCCGCCGTCATGGCGGTGTGGATGGTCTCCGGGTCCCGCATCTCCCCCAGGAGGATGACGTCCGGGGCCTGACGCAGGCAGGCGCGGAGGGCGGAGGCATAATTTTCTGTGTCAATGGATATCTCCCGCTGGCTGACAATGCTGCGGTTGTTCCGGTGCAGATATTCTATGGGGTCCTCCAGGGTGATGATGTGACATTCCCGCTTTTGGTTGATCTGGTTGAGGATGCACGCCTGGGTGGTGGATTTGCCGCTGCCCGCCGTGCCCGTTACCAGAATGAGGCCATGGTGTACCTCTGAAAGGTCAATGACCTGCTGGGGAATCTGGAGGTCCTTCCAGTCCGGAATGTCAAAGGCAACAATCCTGACCACTGCCGCCATGGAACCCCTCTGGCGGTAGGCGTTGACGCGGAAGCGGGCCAGCCCCGGCACCGAAAGGGAAAAGTCGTCGTCTCCCCGCTCCAGATACCGGTCAGGGGAGCGGGTGGCCATTTTGTAGATGTCCATGATAAGCTGCTCCGTCTGGGCCGGAGAGAGCCGGTCCTCGCTGATGGCACAGAGGCGCTTTTCCAGCTTTTCGCAAACAGGACCGCCCGCGATGATAAACAGGTCGGAAGCCTCGTCGGCCACCGAACGCTTTAGGTAATCCAATAATTCTGCCATGAGTATACTCCTTTTTCGTCAGAACGTGGTCCCCGATCCGTCCCACAGGTCCAGGGTTTCATCCGCTTCCCAAGGGGTCGCGGGGACAGCCTGCCAGCGCAGGATGGTAAAGGCAGTTCCGTCTATGATAACCTCTGCCTCCAGCTTTCGGGTATCCGAAATGGGGCAGGAATAGAAATACAGATTCCCGTCTACGCTGACGCCCTCCGGCAGTTCTCCGGCCCTCAGACGGGCCAGAATCTCCTGGGCGTCGCAGTCAGCCGCATAGTATTCCGCGATAGAGCCGATGGCGGCGTCCGCCAAGCGGTCGTCGGCCCGGACGGTGGACAGCCCCAGCAGGGCGAATACCGTCAGACACAGCACCGCAAAGGCCACCAGCAGGGAGATTCCCCCTGTGGCAGGGGCGGAGAACCGCTCTTTTTTATCCTGATTCTGACTCATCCTGTCACCGTCACCTCCTGCCAAGCGCTATCGATTTCAAACAGAATTTCCCGGCCCCATTCCACCTGGACCGAAACCTTGGCAAGGCCGGGAACATCGGTGGAAACAGGGCGGACGGTGAGGAGAAATTCCTCTCCGCCGGGATTTCCTTCCTGGTCATAACCCGCCTTAAGGGTTTCGCCGTCAAAGGTCCCCCCCAGTGCGGCCGCGGCGGCGGACAACGCCTCCTCCGGCGTTCCACCCTGATGGCGTACTGTCTCGGCGGCGGTTTGGGACAGGGTGGCGGCTGTATCCCTGGCCTCCCCCCGGCGGGAAAGGCGGTCGGAATAGGTAAAGGATTGCAGGCAGAGCGCCGCAGCAAGGGCGAATACCAGCAGCATAATCATCTGCTCCATGAGCAGGAGAGGTGCTTTGCTTTTCATGCCGGTACCGTCCTCCCTTCTTCTGTGCGCAGGGAAAGACAGAGAACCTTTCCCGCGCTGCCGCCGTCAATCTTAACGGTCAGGAGACCGTCCTCCAGGGAGAAATCCACGGGCTCCGATTCCAGGAGCTTTACCCCGTCCTCCGGGGCAAGGTCGCTGTCCGCGGCGGCGTACAGCTCCATGAGATAGCCGTCGTACCAGTAGACGCGGGTGACATAGCCGGTGGACTCCTCCAGCGCCAGGGCATTGGTTCCCTGGAAGGAAACGACCTCCACGCTGCCCGCAATATCCGACTGGCGGACACGGGTGGCGATGTACTGGATGCAGGTGCGGCTGTCGTAAGCCCCCTGATCCCGGTCCACCAGCCGCCGGTAGGCCCCCGCGCCGCTGAGCAGTACCGCCAGAATGCAGGCCGCAAAAACGGCGAACAGCAGAAGGGCCAGCAGGCCGTCCATGCGATGCTGTCTTGGTTGTCCTTTCATTGCGTTCTCTCCAATACAGTAATATCCGGCATGAGGTTTTCTCCAAAGGTCATATACCGGACGATATAGCCGGAATCCTCGATCTGTATCCCATAATGTTCCTCCAGGTATTCCAGGTCAGGGGGATAGAATCCCTCGGCGGCGTAGCAGGCCACACAGCCCCGGCGCAGCGTCTGCTCCAGCTGACGGACGCTCTCCGCCTCCCGCCCCTGGTCCAGACTGTCCAGGGCAGTGGCAAAGCAGACCGCTGCGATGACAAATACCAGCGGGAGCAACCAGGCAAACATTCCCAGGTTCCATTTTCTTCTTCTCTTCATATCAGCACATCACCCGATAGCCGCCATGATGTTCATCAGCGGCAGCATAACCGAAAGGAGGATGAGCCCCACCAGCAGGGAGCAGACCAGCACCAGAGCGGGCTCCACCCGGCTGACCATGGCGTCCAGGGCGGTTTCCCCCTCTTCCATAAGCTCCTGGGCGATTTTTGCCATGGAGGTGTCGGCAACGCCTCCCCGTTGGCCCAGCTCTAGGATGCGGCACTGGCGGGGGGGAAGGAGGCCGCTTTGATTGAGCGCCTCGCTGAGGGCTTCACCCTTTTCCAGCCGTTCCCCACAGTCCAGACAGCGGCGCTTGGCCCCTCCCTCCATCAGGTTGGCGGAGAGAGTGACGGCTTCCTCTACCGGGAGGCCGCTGGCCATTCCCATGGCCATGGCCTGGGCCAGGCGGGCGTTATTGAGCTTGCGGGATATCCCCTTATCCCCGTGCTTTTCCTGCCACCAGAGGGTGAGCTTGGCGCGGAGCGGTTTGACAAAGGTGAAGAGCAGGGCAAAGAGGACAGCGGCGGCCAGCAGAATCCAGAGGACCGGAAGGGCGCGCTCCAGGCCACGGCCCAGGGCCAGCAACCCCCCGGCCACGCCGGTGAGCCGCCCGCCCAGGCTGGCGTAGACGTCGTCGAAAATCGGCAGCACCTTGATGAGCAGTATCCCAATCACCACCAGCATCAGGGCCAGCATGACAGCGGGATAGAGAAGGGCGGAGCGAATCCGGCGGTTGAGGCGGACCCGCTGCTCGTAATAATCGGACAGGGCGGCAAGGGCTTCCTCGGTGCGGCCGGTTTTTTCGCCCACCGAGACAAGGCCGCAAAGATAGGGGGGGAAAGCCCCGCTTTGGCTGAGGGCGTCCCCCAGGGACGAACCAGCATCCACCTGTTCCGCCAAGGCGGTGAGAAATCCTCCGTCCTTCTCCTTTTCCTCCTCGGCGAGGAGGGCCAGGGCGTCGCCGGTTCCCACCCCCGCGTGGAGAAGGAGGGCCAGCTCCTGGCAAAAGAGAGAGATATCTTCATTGGATAGAATCTGTTTCATAAAGCGTCTCCTAGTAGAGGTATTTGACGGTGTAATTTTTACCGTTGCCGATGTACTGCATAATGGCGTCGCTCCCGTTGCCGGAGGAGGCAAAGGTGGGGTCCATCCTCTGCCAGGTGGTGCCGTCAAAGTAGATGACACCGTCAATCCAGCCGGTCTCCTCTGTCCAGACGCTTACCCAAGCGTGGTAGGCCTGGCCCGCATAGCCGACTACCAGCTTGGTGGGAACGCCCTGGCTGCGGAGCATCCCGGTCATGAGAGCGGCATAGTCGAAACAGATGCCGGTCTTGCTGGCCAGCACCGAATCCAGGTCAGGCAGATAGCCGCTCTTTACGGTTTGGGCCTTCTGCTGGTCATAGGTCAGGTTGCCCACCACATAATCATAAACCGCCTGAACCTTGTCCAGGGGATTGGCCAGGCTGCCGGTGAGCTCCTGGGCCTTGCTGATGGTGTTGTCGGCTCCGTCATAGTTGACGTACTGGTTGGGGCGCAGGAAGGGGGCGAATTCGTCCTTCAGCTTGAGGGAGAAATTGACGGAGGTGAGCATCCCGTATTTGGAGCCCTGGACGTTCTGCATCACCCGGACGGTATAGTTGCCGTTGCCGTCGGAGAGGGGGAACACCGCCCAGGAGCCGCGGGGCAGGTCATAGGTATAGGTGGTGGTGGGACCCAGCACCTGGACTTTCAGGCGGGGGCCGCTTTTAGAGGAAACACGGGCCATGACATATCCGTCCCCGGTGTTGGAATAGTCGATTTCCGCGCCGCCGTCGGACTTCACCTTTTTGCCGGAGGCGGTGGGAAGCAGCATGGTATCAACCGCAGCAGAGGCGGCAAGGGGGACCATTTCGTCCTCCAGGACCACATTTTCCAGCGTCACCTGGTTGGTGTAGACGGTGGACAGATCAATTTCCCCGTCCGAAGCCTGTTCCGTATAGGAGGCGGACAGATCGAGTTCCGTATTCGCAGCAGCAGGGGCGCAGCCTGCCAGCAGGCAGAGGGTCAGAACCGCAATCAGGGTTGTTTTTTTCCAGTTTTTCATAAAAACCTCTCCTTTTCTATCGTTGGGGATAAATGGAAAACGTCGATAAAGCTGTCCCAAAGGGACGAGCCCTGACGTATTGGTCAGATGTAAGGGGCCCTGCTATGGATTCGGGACAACAGAGGGGTCCCGGTCATAAATCTCCCGAAGTACCCCCTGGACCACCCACCGCTTTCTGGTGTTGTTGGCAGTACAGGTGGAAAGGGTGAGAAGCCTTTCTTCGGCCAACGGCTTTACGTCCGTTTTGAGAACGCTGCTCTCCAGGCAGAACTCGATGAACTGATCCCTTTTGTCGTCCAGGTCCAGCCGGTAGACCGCGCCGCGGGCGTTGGCCTCAAAGGCGGCGAAGATATCGTAGCGGTAGATGCCGTCTTCAATCACCAGGTAAATGCTGGGATGCTCCTGCCAGTATGCTGTCTCCTTATACCGTTCCAGGGTGCTGAACATCTCCTCGCTGAAGAGAATGCGGTGGCCGTGAATCAGGGTGTGGAAGTTGGTCAGGTCCGGATTGCTGGTGGCGTCCAGGAAGATGGAACCGTCCCGGCTGGCCTCCTTCTTCCAGTTGTTGTTTAAGTAATAGTCGCCGTCCACCCCCAGCAGCAGGGGATAGGAGATGGGGGTTCCGGGGATTTCAATCCAGCCGGTGACGTCGCTGTTAATCTCCTGAAGCCCCTCCAGGCGGAGCTTGGCGAGCTTGGAGGCCTCCGGGGGGAGGACCGGCTTCTGGGGGTCGTATGGTCCCGCCGAGGCGTTGGGGTCAGCGGGGGTGGAAACCGCCTGGTCCAGACCGGTAAGCTGGAGGGCGTCGGAACGGTTCCGCGACGCCTGTAGGTTCTGAAGCAGCCGCTGGATTGACATTATGACGCTGAATGACAATACAACGAGCAGCAGCAGGCGAACGATATTCAAAATTTTTTTTCTGTCCATATCCCAAATCCTTTCTTTCCTTTGGGGTAATTGGTATTTTCAAAAAACCAGCCGGGCCGGAGATCCGGACCGGCCAGTTTAAAGGCGGGAATCAACTCGCGATGGTTTGTCAATTCATCAAAAAAGCAATATGATTGTCTGTATTATATCATATGAAAGGTCAAAGCGCAAGTAGACAGAGCGCTTTTTTTGCATTTATAAAAATCTCGAAAAGAGAAATATTTCCGAAATTTCCGAAAAAGAGAAACTATAATAAAGGCACAGGGGAGGTGACAGAGAAAAAAATTTATCCCCCAAATGACTGTTCCAAATCTCTGGGACAGCCTCTTACAGACGAAAGGAGCAGAGAAAAGTTGAAACAGGAAATGGACCTGTCCGGCCGGCTCGCCTGCTGGCAGGACAAATACGAAAGGGCCAGGTCCGCGTACAGCGCCGAACGGGAGGCGATGGACCGCCGGGAAAAGCTGTACCTGGGGGACAAGGAAATCAGGACGCCCACCGGCTCCATCGCCCAGAAGGACGCCACCAACGTCCGCAACCTGGCCTTTGAGCTGGTGGAAAGCCAGATCAGCAGCATAATCCCCCAGCCAAAGGTGACGGCGGTATCCCCCCAGAACCAGGACAATGCCCGGAGCGTTGAGGACAAGCTGCGAAACGAGCTGGACCGGCTCCCTTTTGAGGTGCTCAATGACCAGCAGGAGCGGACTACCTTTATTCAGGGCGGCTCCATCATGCTGGTGGAGTGGGACGGCTCCCAGACGGGACACCGGGCGGTGGGGGAGCTCTCCGTCCGGCTGATACATCCCAGGCAGTTTATTCCCCAGCCCGGCGTGGCGGAGGTGCAGGAGATGGATTACTTCTTTCTGGAATCCTCCCAGTCCCGCGAGGCGGTCCGCCGCCGGTTCGGCGTGGAGGTATGGGCTGGGGACGCCGCCGGAGAGTACCCTGACGGTTCCGACGGACAGGAGCTGGTGACGGTGGTGACCGGGTATTACCGGGGGGAGAGGGGGATCGGGAGAATCAGCTGGACAGGGGATCAACTGCTGGAGGACCTGGAGGATTTCCTGGCCAGAAGGCTGGAGCGCTGCTCCGCCTGCGGAAGGCCCCGGTTGGGCAGGGAAAAGACCTGCGCCTGCGGGTGCGCGGACTTCCGGGAGGGGATTGAGGAGTGGGAGACCCTGGGTTCCGACATTCTTCGGGCGGACGGCTCGGTTATCCCCCTGTACACGGGAAAGGGGGAAAAGAAGACCCGGACCCGCATTCCCTACTACCGGATGAACCGCTACCCGGTGGTGGTGCGGAAAAACGTCTCCGTTTACGGGCGGTTTCTGGGGAACTCCGACGTGGAGGCGCTGGAGGACCAGCAGAACGCGGTGAAAAAGCTGACCACCAAAATTGAGGAGAAGCTGCTGAAGGGAGGGTCCTTTGTACTGCTGCCCAGGGGAAAGATGATCCGCCGTACCGACGAGGAGCTGAAGGTCATCGAGCTGGACGGGCCGGACCAGAAGGCCATGATTGACGTGGTCAACGTCCAGCCGGACGTGAGCCGGGATATGGCCATGCTGGAGCAGAACTACCTTTGGGCCAAGTCCACCTTGGGCATCAGCGACAGCTTCCAGGGCAAGGAGGACAGCACCGCCGTCAGCGGCAGGGCCAAGGAGTTTTCCGCCAACCAGACTGCTGGACGGCTGGAGAGCAAGCGGGTGATGAAGCAGGCCGCCTATGGGGAGTTGTTCCAGCTGATGTTCCAGATGCTGCTCTGCTGCGCCGACGAGCCCAGACCGGTGCGGAGCAGGGACATCCACGGCTCCCCGGAGTACCGCACCTTCAGCAAGTACGACTTTTTGGAGCAGGACGCGGCGGGGCAGTGGTTTTACAACGACGGGTATCTGTTCAGCACCGATGCCGCCGGGACTTTGGCCAACAACCGGGAGGCCATGTGGCAGGAGACGCGGGTGAACTACCGGGACGGCGCCTTTGGGGAGCCGGGGTCCCTGCCCTCCCTGCTGATGTTCTGGGAGGTGATGGAGGGGCTGAGCTACCCCTTGGCCTCCCAGATGAAGGCAAGGCTGGAGGCACAGATGAAGGAGCAGCAGGGAAAGGAGGTGGAATAGGATGGTTTGTCCCCTGTGCGGCTGTACCCTGCGCATCCAGAGGGGGTATGTGGAGGTGACCGGCGACCAGTCGCCGGAAGAAAAGACAGAAGTGTTCTATGTGCAGGAGCTGCAATGCCGCAACCCCCAGTGCGCCAGCTTTGAACATCCGGTGCAGAAGGTCCGGAATCAGCTGAAGTAATCCGTAAAAAACACCCGGCAAGCCGGGATTGGAGAAAGGAGAAAATGCAGAATGTCAGTACGCAGTGACAGCAAAAGCGACTACATCGGGCGCATCGGGAACACGGGGGCCCAGTATGTCCAGGCGCCGGTTCCCACCGCGCCCAAGGGAGCCCCAGCGGTGAAGACCGGCGGGGACCTGCGCGCCCGCGGTCCGCGGGCGGAACGGAAGCCGAAGAAATGAGAGGAGCCTGCGGGCCGGGCACGGCCCGCAGGCTGTGGAACGAAAGAAGGGAGAATTGCAATGAACAGGTCAAACCCCAAATTGGAGGAATTTGCCCGCAGGCACGGCTACAGCTCCTTCCAGGAGATGCTGCTGGACCGTCTGCGCCAGAGACAGCTTGCCCAGCCGGAGGAGGACGAGGCCGATCAGCCGGAGGAGCTCTATGAAGAGGAGGAATATGAGGATGAGGAGCAGCCTGGCGAATGGGAGGAGGCGGAACGGGAAATCCTGCGGCAGATTGAGGAGCTGCTGGACCGCTTCCCGGACATTGAGAACCCGGAGAGCCTGCGGGAGGAAGGGCTGAGCGCCGTGGCCCGCATGAAGGGGGGAGCGGACACCCTTGCCCTTTGGCAGAGGATACGCCCTGTGGGGCTGGGGCTTTCCGACGCCTTTCTGCTGGTCAACCTGGAGGACATTCTGGCCCGGCAAAGGGAGGCGGCATGGCAGGCCGCTGTCAGCTCCCTGGCGGGGAGGGCCCACCTTCTGCCCGCGGCAGGGGGAGCGCTGGACGACCCGCCGGTGCCCGGCAGCGTGTTCCAGTGGTACCGCGCCCTCAACCCCAATGTGCCCGAACAGGATATCCGCGCCCACTATCACCGGGCAAAGAGAAAGAAATAACCGCCTGAACAGGCGGTGACGAAAGGAGTTTTATTTTATGGCAGACGTTGTATTTTCCAAGGCAAGCGGACTGAACGACTCGTTCTTCGGCAAGAGCCAGGAGCCCATCCAGATGCTGCTGGAGCGGGATGTGGAGGCCTTCGAGCAGATGAGCGCCATCCCAAAGCTGTTTAAAAAGGTCCAGTCCCACAACTTTGCGGAAAAAATCACCTCCCGCACCAGCATGGGGAACTTTTCCCCTGTGGGGGAGGGCGGGGTCTATCCCAAGGCCTCCATCCAGGAGGGGTATTCCAAAACCGTGGAGCCGGACACCTGGAAGAGCCAGTTTTCCATCACCAAGGAGATGGTGGAGGACAACAAGATGCTGGAAATTTCCCAGCAGGCCCTGGGCTTTACCGACAGCTACAACCGCACCAGGGAGCTTTTCGCGGGCGCCATGCTGGCGGGAGGCGTCAACACCAAGATGACCTTTGCCTCCAAGACCTATGACACCTCCTGCGCCGACGGGCGGCCCCTGTTTTCCAAGGAGCACCCCTCCATCACCAGCGGGACCTCCGCCCAGAGCAACCGCTTTGCCGATGCGTTTTCCCTGGACGCCCTGTCCGCAGCGGAAACCGCCATGCAGAATTTCAAGGACGACAACGGCTTTGTGCTGAACATCGCCCCGGACACCATCATCATCCCCAACGACTACACCCTCAAGCGGGATGTCTTCGCCGCCATCGGCGCGGACAAGGACCCCGCCACCGCCAACAACGGCTTTAACTACCAGTATGGCCGGTGGAACGTCATCGTGTGGCCCTACCTGACCCGCGTCACTGACGCGGAAAAGCCCTGGTTCCTGCTGGACAGCCGGTATAACAACAGCCGCGCCGGGTTGGTGTGGATTGACCGTATTCCCCTTTCCGTTCACTCCTGGGTGGACGAGAACAACGACAACAATGTCTGGAACGGCCGCGCCCGGTTTTCCGCGGGGTTCAACAACTGGAGAGCCATCTGCATCGGCGGCGTGACCGGGGGGACGCAGCTGATTGCCGCCGGTACCGGCGCAGCGGGGTGAGGCGTATGACCTACGGCGAACTGAAGGCGCTCTGCCTGCAAAAGGTATTCGCCATGGAGGGGGAGAGAATTGTGGAGGACGACAGCACCAGGGCCTTCCTCACCGCCCTGCCTGGGGCGGTCAACGAGGCGCTGGCATTGCTTTCCACCGCCGGAAAGCCGCTGGTGCGCCGGATGGATATCCCGGTTGAGCCGAGGGAGGGGAGCGATCCCCTCCTGTTCCGGAACCTGAAGGAGCTGGACGGGGATTTCCTCCGCCTGCTGCCTGGGGAGATATACTTCGCCCCGGCGGGAGGGGGACCCCGCCTGCGGCAGAGCGGAGGATACCGGATGGAGGGGGAAGCCTCTGTCTGGCTGGACGGAAGCCGGGAAGGGGTATGGGTGCTTTACTACCAGGTTTATCCCAAGTGGGTGGACGCAAGGACGGGGGACGAGGAGGAGATCGCCCTGCCCCCGGAGGCCGCCCGGCTGATTCCCCTTTACGCGGCCAGCCAGCTTTACAAGGACGACGACCTGGCCATCGCCACCCAGTACCGCAACGAGTTTGAGGCGGGGAGAGGGCTGCTGGCCTCGTTTTACAACGACGACAACGGCCGGGAATTCACCTCGGTCAGCGGGTGGATTTGAGCGGGGGCCGTACAGCGAGAAATTTTCTGTGAGAGGAGGAGCTTCATTTGGCATATTTTTCTGTCCCGGCCGGTACGGCCCGCAGCCGGACCACTATCTCCGAATTCAAGGGGGTGGACCTGCACAACGCCCCGGCCAACGTCTCCCTCAACCGCAGTCCCGATGCCCCCAACATGATACGGGACGTGCCCGGCAAGGTGCGCAAGCGCTGCGGCTACCATCTGGTGCGCCGGTTTCCGGGGCGCATCAACGGGTGTTTTTCCCTGTGGGGGCAGGGGGAGAGCTTTGCCGTTATCCACGGGGGGACCGCTCTTTATTCCGAGGACGGGGTGAAAATCTACGAGGGGGCGGCGGATACCCGCAGCTATGCCGTTCAGCTGAACAAAAAGCTCTACTTTTTGGACGGGGAGCACTACCTTGTCCTCTACCGCCAAAACGGGGGCTGGGTTTGCAGGCCGGTGCGGGAGGAGGCGTATGTGCCCACGGTGCTGATCTCCCGCGACCCCACCGGTGGGGGCGTTTCCCTGGAGCCCTTTAACCTCCTCCAGCCAAGGTGGGAGGAGGATTTCCTGGGCCAGTCGGGTGTGACCGCCTATCAGCTTTCGGCGGGCAATCTGGACGATACCCCTGTGGAGGTGGAGATTCTACAGACCAGCGGCAGCTGGGAAAAGTGGAAGGAGGGGGAGAAGTTTTCGGTCAACCGCACCAGCGGGGTGGTCAACTTTATCACCGCGCCGGGGGCCTCCCCAGTGAGCGGGCGGGACAACGTGAAAATTCGCGCTTCCCGGAAGCTGAGCGCCTGCCCCATCGAGGGATGCCGCTTCGGGGTGCTGTACGGCGTGGGCGGCGCTTCCGACCGGCTGTTTGTCAGCGGAAACGACGCCTGGCCCAACCGGGACTGGTACAGCCAGCAGAATGACCCCAGCTTTTTCGGGGACATCTGGTTTTCCTCCCTGGGGCAGGAGAGCGGCAGAATTATGGGGTATTCTGTCATCAGCAGCTCCCTTGCCGCCCACAAGGACCGGGGAGAGGACGGACGCAATATCTTTCTGCGGCGGGGCGAGCTTGCCAACGGGTCCGCCTCCTTCCCCGTCACCGGCGTTTTGCAGGGACAGGGTGCGGTTTCCACCGCCGCCTTTGCCTACCTTTCCGGAGAGCCCCTCTTTTTGACCCGGCTGGGAATCTACGCCGTCACCCCCGCGGATGTGACCGGGGAACGGTATGCCCAGAACCGGAGCTTCTACCTCAACAAGGCTCTGCTGGCGGAGCCGGAGCTGGAAAACGCCTGCGCGGCCGTCTACCGGGACTTCTACTTTCTGGCGGTGGGAGAGAGAATATATATCCTGGACGGGCTTTCCAAGAGCTATGAAAAGGACGCCCCCTACAGCACCTATCAATATGAGGGGTACTACTGGCTGAACATCGGGGCCAGGGTGCTTTGGGAGCAGGACGGGGCGCTGCGGTTCGGGCGGAAGGACGGTAAGGTCATGGAATTCTACCGCGACCCGGAGGAGATTTCCTCCTACCAGGACGACGGGGAGCCTATCACGGCCTACTGGGAGCTTCCGGACTTTTCCGGGAAGAACTTCTTCCGCAAAAAGACCTTCCGGAAGCTTTCCCTCCAGCTGGCCAGCTCCCCCGCCACCGGCGTGAAGATAATGGCCCACGTGTCCGGAAGGTGGGAGACCCTCCACCAGGAACAGCTCCGGGCCAGGTACTGGGATTACGGGCAGCTAGACTATGGAAAGCTGACCTATGACAACGACGCTTCCCCCAGGACCTTTACCCTGAAAAAACGGCTGCGGGGCTATGACAAGGTCAGGTTCCGGCTGCTCAACGACCAGCGGAAGGAGCCCTTTGGGCTGTACCAGGTATCGGTGGAGTTTTCCGAGACCAGTGATTATCGGAAGTGACCTTTGGAAAGGAGACTTTTTATGGCGATTCAAATGACCGCGCTGACCGGCGTCAGCCAGCAGGATATGCAGGGAAAGGGGAATGTGGGCAGGCCCAATCCCCCAGGGGTTTCCCCGGAGGAGATGCAGCGAATTCTGGACGAGCTGCCCAGAGAGGTGCTGGCCCCCGCAATCAGCCGCCTAGCGACTGCCCAGAACGACAACAACACCCGCTTGGCGGCAAAGGTAAACGAGCTTTCCAATTCCATACCCAAAAAGGCGGAGAAGGCTAACGTCCTGGAAAAGGACAATGTGACGCCCTACACACCCCAGAAGGATTACCACCCGGCGACGGTCCGGCACGTCCGGGAGCAGATAGAGGCCCACGGACTCAGCGACCAGCTCCACATTTCGGAGGAGGAGCGGAAGCTGGGGAGGCTGGCGGAGAAGATATCCGTCTCCGCCCCGGCGGGCTCCTTTACACCGGCGCCGGGGGCGGATTTCGCGCTGACGGCGGATTCGGACGTGGCCCTGGTGCTCAATCCCCCTGGGGGAGCGGGAGGCCGGTTTCTCTCCATGCGGGGGTTTCTGTCCATCGGACCGGAGGGGTCGGCGGACTGGGGAGAAGGCATCATGTTCGCGGATGGGAAAAAACCGGTGCTGGCGGCGGGAAGTTGTTATCTGCTGGAGTATTTTTACCATCCCAAAACGCCGGGGGGCCCTGCCGGGGGATGGTCGGTGAGATGCACCCGGTTCCAGTGAAATGGAACCGTGGACAGGCAGGGCGTCATTTTATGTACTGTGTGCCATTCACTGTATGAATTGTGAGAAAGGAGGATTTTCATGGAAATCTGGGAAGGGATCGACGTGTCCCAGTTTAACGGGACCATTGACTTTGATCGGGTCAGGGCAGCGGGAAAGTCCTTTGTCATGGTCCGCGCCGGGTGGTGCGGGTATGACGGGTCCATCCAGAAGGACACTCGCTTTGACGAAAATATGCGGGAGGCGGGAAAGGCGGGGCTGAATGTGGGGATATACCTGTACAGCTACGCCAAAACGCCCCAGGCAGCCTGTATGGCGGCTGACAGCTTACTGGAGATGGCCGGGCCGTACCGTATGACCTATCCTGTGGCGCTGGATATGGAGGATTCCTCCCTCCAGGGCCTTGGAAAGGCGCGGCTGACGGAAATTGCCAGGGCCTTTTTGGAGCGGATTGAGGAAAAGAGATACTATGCCGCCCTCTACACCAGCTACGGCTGGATGCAGAGCTTTCTGCTTCCGGAGGAGCTGACCAGGTTCGACTGGTGGATTGCCGACTGGCGGCAGGGGACCATGCCGGGGAACCGATGGGGGATGTGGCAATATAAGGGGGACCAGGGGAGGGTGGACGGGGTGTCCGGACCCTGCGACCTGGACCGGGCCTATCGGGATTATCCCTCCATCATGGAAAAGTATGGCCTGAACGGACTGAAGCCGCCGGAACCGGAGGAAGAGGATACGGCGGCCGCCCTCCGCAAGGAGGTGGAACGCCTCCGCCGGGAGGCTCAGGAGTGGGAAGAGAAATACAAGGAACTGGAGGCAGGGCTCCGCGCCCTGCTCCAGGAAGACGAAGCAATGTAAGAGGGAGGTTTCATATGGCCGCAGCAAAGGCAATCAGAATCAAGAAAAAGACAGATACGTCCGCGGCACGGGGTACAGTATCAGCGGCAAAGCCGGTTGTTGTCAACCGGGCGGGCGTTTCCAACACATCAAAGACAGGCAGTGCCGCAAAGCGGGTTGCGGTCCGGAGCGACTCGTTCGGCACCACATCGGCAAAGAGTCCCATACAGACGGCGAAGCGGGTGGTGGTCAAAAAAGCCGCCGCCCCGGTCCAGGCAGCCCCCAAAACAGCGAAAAGGGTAGTGGTTAAAAAGGCCGCTCAGCCCGTTGTCCAGACCACGGCCCCGAAGGCAAAGAGGGTGGTTGTCAAAAAGGCAAGCTCCTCCGGTACACAGAGACAGACGTCCTCCCGCTATGATGATTACAGCTCCTCCTATTACGGAGGGGGGATTGGGGCGTTGAGGGCATCCAGGCCGTCCTACTCGGAGTCCACAGGCTCCGGCGTGGACACCAAAAAGTATCTGGAATCCCAGAACGCCCTCATCGACGCGCAGATAAACGCCCTTCTGGGGCAGATTAACGCCGCCAAATCCACTGTGACCCAGCAGGCGGACGATGCCGCCCGGCAGGCGTATATTAACCTGAAGTCCTCGGAGAACGCCCTTCCTCAGACCCTTTCCGCCGCCGGACAGAGCGGGGGAATGGCCCAGTCCGCTTTGCTGGGGCTGTACACCAACTACGAGCGCAGCCGCAACGACATCCAGCGGGACCGGATGAACCAACTGGCGGAAATC
>Ga0073906_1004168_pt1 | contig 14966 bp, 16 predicted proteins | sample Inofromicrocosms_FD_65485 | JGI IMG/M metagenome (GOLD analysis project Ga0073906, IMG submission 65485) | Mouse cecum microbial communities from Vienna, Austria - Inoculum for glucosamine and mucus D2O microcosms | ecosystem: Host-associated > Mammals > Digestive system > Large intestine >... | reverse complement strand
CAAAATCACCTCCTGCACTGCCTCACTCTTCGCCACACCAACCGGTCTGACCGACAACTCATCACTTGCCACTGCATTAATCAATTCCTCTCCTTTAGCCTGCAAGCGGGAAATTGCCGCATTGGTCAGCAAAGTGCGCATTTTACTGCGCTCCGCATCGTCAAAGCTTGGCAACACGCCCTCATCGGCCACCGTTTTAGCCGCCGGAGCTTTGGCAGCCTCCTGCCCAGGCAAATCTGCCACTGTTTCCTTTGCTTCTGCGGAACCCAAAGCAGCAACTTCCACCGCCGCCTCGTCCGGCTGAGCAGACCAAACCGGCAAGTGATATTTGCTTTCCAAACGCTCCTGAACCTCCTGGGTCTCCGCTGCCTCAGACTGGCTGGCCGCAGCAGTTTGTTCCTGATAAATATAGGGCAAACGATAATCATGGCGGCCTAAACGTCTATGCCGACGGTCATCATCATCACAATCATCATCATCGTCATCGTCACAATCAGGCTTATGGTCGTGGTCATCGTCATCGTCGTCGTCACAGTCATCGTCAAAGCGGTGCATTAAATCACCCACATATTCCACCACCAGCTGGCCGGAAAACTCCAGCACATACGGCGACAAAATACGCAACATTGGCTTGCTAATAACCGCATGCAGCTCATCAGCCTCATAATCCAGCGGCAACAGCCAATCATCCGGCAGCTCCACCCGCAAAGGCAACATCACCCGGTGCTTGTAAAGCCGCTGCCCCTCAAGGCCGTGATATTCCAGGTCAATCTCATAAAAGCCGCGCAGGCAAGCATTGCGCCGTCCCTCCTGCCGTTGCAGATTATCAATATAAACCTTGGTGCGCACTTTGTCGATATAGCTTACGCCCATTGCCGTTTGGGGCAGAAAAACTGTCTGCCCCAAGGGCAGCACCAAACGGTTCTGTTTCGTTCTATCCTGTTGAGTTCTCATAGCCATACCTCCCTTAGTCAATCAAGGTATATGCCAGCCGGCCGCAAATTATACCTGCCATTGTTTTTAAGAACAATTTACAGCAGAGCTTAGTTTGAAAAACAGCGCCGCAATTCAGTTCCGTTCCGCCGCCAACTGCCAGATTTTGCCGAAAATATCCTTGCAAACAGCGTCCAGCGCCTCAAAATCCATAGCGGCAATATAGTAGCTTTCCAGCTCATCATGCAAACGGTGTTCATTATCCAATTCCAGCACGGCATTATCCAAATAATGCAGCCAGATTTGCTCTGCCGCTTCCGCTGCCTCTGCCAGCTCCGCCTCGCCCTCCGGGCGCAAATTCAGCAGCACATCCTCATAACGCGCCTCCAACTCCGGGCAGGCACAATCAACCAAGGCCACGGACAAACCAGGAATAATAACCATTTCCAGCTGTTCCGGCGCCATACAGCTGTAATACAAATCAAGATTATGCCCCTGCTGCGCGGCCAGCTCCGCCACGCCGGCCAAAACCTGATCCGCCGCGCCGTTAACCAAATAACGCCGCCGGCAAGCCAGGGAAAGCTCCTGCGCATAGCTTTGGCGTCCGTTGCGCGTGATGGCCTCTGCAAAAAACTTACGCACCCGCAAATGCTTCTGACCAAAAATTTCCTCCGCCAGGCCTCGGCAAAGCTGCGTCACCTCAGCATCGGTTACCGCCAAATCAGCCGACGGCTGCTCGCTGCGCACTGCGGCCATTTCCGCCAGCTCCTGATAAGCCCGCTCAAAGCTGGCCTCAATCTGCTGCCCCAGCTGCTTAATCTCCTCCTTATGCTCCCGCAAACGGCTCTGATTCCAGTGCTCGCCCAAATTGACAATCTCCTCCACCACGCCTGGGCAGCCAGGCTCCACCACATGAGGAGCCGTGCCATCCACCACAGCCACGGCCAGCTCCGGCACAACCACGCCGTCCAGAGATTCCGGCGCGCTGGAACACAACCAAACTTCCACGTCGTAGCCGCGTTCAATCATATTCTGGGCAATTTTATTCATCAAAGTGCTTTTACCACAGCCAGGCCCGCCCTTGAGGATGAAAACCCGCTCCATCCCCTGTAAATTTTCTGCCAAAAAACCCTTAAAACCCTGCGGGGTGTTACTACCAGGAAACATATGTAAAATTTTACCCTTTTTCATTCTGTCACCACTCCTTAATTGCTTCATTTTCCTCAAAATATGCAGCAAATGGAGCCTGCGTGCCCGGCCCAATAAAAAAAGGTATAACCCGGACCGGCTCGGTGCATAATAAAGGCAAAATGGATTGGCCAGGAGGAGCAAAATGCGCAAACCCAAACACATCGCAGTGATACCAGACGGCAACCGCCGCTGGGCCGCCAGCCGAGGGCTCAGCAAAGAGGCGGGCTATCAGCACGGGCTGCGGCCGGCTTTGGAGCTGCTGCGCCAGGCCAAGGAAATCGGCATTGAGGAAATCACCTTCTACGGCTTCACCACAGACAACTGCAAACGGCCCGCCGCCCAGGTGCAGGCTTTTCGCTCCGCCTGCGTGGAAGCGGTGCAAATGGCCTGCCGGGCTGCCGAGGGTGCGGATCTGTTGGTGGTTGGCAACGCCAAATCGCCTTGCTTTCCGCCGGAGCTACGCCCCTTTTGCCAGCGGCAACCGGTGGCTGGCGGCGGCATCAGATTGAATTTTTTGGTAAATTACGGCTGGGAATGGGATCTGGCCGGCTTGCAGCAAAATGCCACGCAAAGCGCCTCCCGCCGGCAATTATATGGCGGGCTGCAATCGGCGGATATATCGCGCATTGATTTGGTGGTGCGCTGGGGCGGCCGGCGGCGGCTTTCCGGCCTGCTGCCGGTGCAGGCTGTTTATGCGGATTTTTACGTGCTGGATGAGCTTTGGCCAGATTGGCAGCCACAGCATTTACAAAACGCTTTGGCTTGGTGGAACAAACAAGATGTTACCCTGGGCGGCTAAAAACTTCAAAAAAAATATGAAATTTTTTACAAAAGGGCTTGACGAATGTATATTTTTGGGGTATAATAGTTAAGCATTTAGGAACACGCGTGTTTGTAGCTCAGTTGGATAGAGCGGTCGCCTCCTAAGCGACAGGTCGCAGGTTCGATTCCTGTCAAGCACACCATTAACTCAATTTAATGCCAAAATTTCAATGGGGTATGGCCAAGCGGTAAGGCACTGGTTTCTGGCACCAGCATTCCTAGGTTCGAATCCTAGTACCCCAGCCACCAAAGGCCTTCAAGCTTGCATTAAGCTTGAAGGCCCTTTTTATAAACTTGGGCATTAATATGTAAGTTTAAGGAGTTTACCCTTTATGGATTATCGAAGATATATGCAGCAAGCGCTGACGCTGGCCAGCCTGGCGGCCGCCCGCGGCGAGGTGCCGGTGGGCGCGTTGTTGGTTGTGCAGAACAAGGTTGTGGTCACCTCCGCCAACGCCACGGAAGCCAACGCGGATTCTCTGGCTCACGCGGAAATTTTGGTGCTGCAAAAAGCGCAGCGTCTGCTCAAACGCCGCTGGCTGGAGGACGCAACCCTTTTTGTCACAATGGAACCCTGCCCCATGTGCGCCGGAGCCATTGTGCTTTGCCGAGTTGGCCGGGTGGTTTACGGCTGCCCAGACAGCCATTGGGGAGCCTGCGGCTCCGCTTTTAATATTCCAGAAAGCAGGCAGAGCAACTTCCGGCCGGAATTGATTGGCGGCATCCTGGAAGAAGAATGCCGCCAAGTGTTGCAAGATTTTTTCCGTAGCCGTCGCCAACCAGATTAAGATTGCTCAAAGATTAAGGCAACCGGTACAAACGGCCTGCCGAAAGGCCTCGTCATGCTCCACCAGCAACATAGTGGGCGCAAACTCGGCAATTAGCTGCTCAATTTGCAATCTGGAGTAAATATCAATATAATTTAGCGGTTCATCCCAAACGTAAAGGTGCGCAGGCTGGCAAAGGCTTTTTGCCAGCAGCACCTTCTTTTTTTGCCCCTCGGAATACCGCTCCATCTCCTTTTCAAATTGCTGGCGGGAAAAATCCAGCTTACGCAAAATGGTTAAAAACAAGCTTTCATCCAGCCCCTCAGCCTGCGCAAAATCTCGCAGACGGCCCCGCAAAAATGAAGTGTCCTGCGGAATATAGGATATAATCAAGCCTGAGGCCGCCCTAAGCTGGCCCTGCACCTGCAATTTAGCCGGCGCCTGACCCAACAACAGCCGCAACAGGGTGCTTTTGCCGCAACCGTTAGGCCCGGCCAAAGCTAGCCGCTCGCCTCGGTGCAGGCAAAAATCTGGCGGCTGGCAAATTACCCGTCCGTCAATAGAGGCGCAAAGCCCGCTGCATTCCAGCAATATATCCGCGTGGTGCCGCAAAGGTTGCAGCTTCAAATCCTCAGCCCGCTCCAAATTTTGCAGCAACCCGGCCTTTTGTTCAATCGCCTGCTGCTGCCGGGCCTCAATGGACTTGGCCCGCTTCATCATCTTGGCGGATTTGTGCCCAATAAAACCTCTATCCACTGGGCCATTACCATATTTACCGGCTTCCACCTTATCCGACCAATCGGAAGCGCGCCGAGCAGCCTGACGCAACCTTTTAATATCCTTATGCAGCTGCTCCTGTTGCGCCGCCTCCGCTTGATTACGCTGCTCAAACCCCGCCAACCAGCAGGAAAAATTGCCGTTCTGCACCTCAATATTAGCCCGATTTAAGGACAAAATATGATCCACACAGCCATCCAAAAACTGTCTGTCGTGCGATACCAAAATAAAACCCTGCTGCCGCCGCAGATAATTCGCCACCAGACGGCGGGCCGGCTCATCCAGATGATTGGTTGGCTCATCCAACAGCAAAAAATGCCCCGGCTGCAAAAACATAGCCGCCAGCAAGGCTTTGGTCTGCTCACCGTTGGATAAACTGCCAAAAGGCCGCCAAAGCGCCTCATCCGCCAGCTTCAAAATAGCCAGCTCTCGCTCCAGCTGCCAAAGCTCAGCCTCCGGGCAAACTTGCTGTAGAACATCCAATGTCAGTTGATTTTTATCCGCCGGTTCCCAAGGAAAATAAGCAAACTTAACACCACCGGCCACAGTAATATTACCACTATATTCATATTGGCCAGGGTTGGCCAACAACTGCAAAAAGGTGGTTTTGCCCCGGCCGTTGCGGCCCACAAAACCCAGCCGCCAGCTGGTGTCCACCTGAAAACTGACGTTTTCAAAAATATTATCGTAACTTCCCGGATAAGCAAAAGTCAGCTTATCCACTTTCAGCATTGACATAAAAAAACACCTCCGTAACAATTTACCGCAGGAAAGCTAAAATCCCACGGCCTGCACGGAGGCCAAAAGCAACCCAGCCGCACGCCAAAAAGCCTGGCGCGGCCGAATACAGCTTAAAAAAAGTGGTTATCAGATGCTTAACTTTCCCGCAAAAGGGCGCAATGCTGCCTCAGCCAAAAGCTGGTGCCAAGCTGCGCTAAAATTATTTGCAGAAAAAGCTAATCATCCTTTCACCTCTTTCGATATTCATTGTGTATTACTAAAACAAGTCCAAAAGTCTTTTATAATCCTGCCGACCATAGAAAAACCGCATAATCACAACAGTTTTATCAAGTTCATTTATTTTATAAATCATTATGTGATTTCCGATGTTTACCTTACGATAGCCAAAGGCCCGCAAGTGCTTATCCCGACAAAGCTCATACATCATTGGCATACTCTGTAAGCCAAGATAACATTTTTCCACCTTGTCAGCAAAGGCAGCTGCCGCACTGGGATTAGCTAAGGAAACAGCTATATACTCAAGGATACTGTCCAAATCTTGACCAGCCAGTTGCGTTTCAACAATCTTATAAGCCATATTTGGCCCGCAATCCGTTAAGAGACGCCAACGCGTCACGCGTTTTACCAGCATTTAGCTCAGCCTCAGCTGAGGCTAGTTTACCATAAACATCTTGCATAAGCATTTTTTGCTCATACGCTTTAAGGCTCATAATAACCATATCATCACAGCCATTTTTGGTAATATAAATAGGTTCCAAGGATTCGTTACACATTCTTGAAATTGCAGCGGTGTCCTGCAAATCCTGTATTGGTATAACACGCGGCATAAAAAGACCTCCCTGTTTATTCATTATTATATCATCATTATGCCGCATTGTCAATCCGCAAAAAAATTATTCAAAACCCTATTGCATTTTAGCCTACACTATGTTAATATAATATCAGGCCTACATTATGTTAATATAGCTATATTCAGGAAAGGAGAACCCAATGCTACAACAAATTTCGGAATCTGAACTGACCTTAATGCAAATAATCTGGCAAAACGAGGGGCACGCCTTGTATTCGCAGATTATGGAGCAGTTGGCGGCTCAGCAAAACGACTGGAAGAAAAACACAGTGCTGACCCTACTTTCGCGCCTGGTGGAAAAAGGCTACCTGCGCACCAGCAAAATCGGCCGGCGCAACGAGTACGCCGCCATGATAACACAGCAGGAATATCAAGCCGCCCAAACGCAAAGCTTTGTGCACAAAATTTACGGCGGCAGCGCCAAAAATCTGATTTGCGCTTTACTACAACAGGAGGCCCTCTCCGCCGAGGAATTGCAGGAAATTGAGAGCTTTTGGCGGCAGGAGGTGAAAACTAAATGAGCTACCTTGTAAAGCTGTTACTCTCTCTTTCCCTGTCCGGCAGTCTGCTGTTGCTTTTGTTGCTGGCCCTCAAGCCCTGGTATCAAAAACGGCTCAGCCAAACCTGGCAATATTACATCTGGCTGGCCGTTGCCCTGCGTTTTATTCTGCCGCTGCCGCCGATCATCAAACTGCCGGCTCAAAATCAGCTTTTCCCCTCAACAGAGCCATCTCCTGCACTGCCAATGCCCGCAAATAACGTCGCATTTAACAATAATCAGTCGGTAACGCTGCCAGAAAATTTACCCGAGCTGCCAGAGCCAACCACCGCAGCCGCACAAATTCTGCCGCTAGCCGGTTGGTTATTGCTAATCTGGGCAGCGGTGGCCTTGCTGCTGCTTTGCCGACAAATCACCATTTACCAAAGCTTTGTTCAATATGTAAAGTCCGCCAGCCAACCGGTAGAGGATATTGCTCTGCTAAATCAGCTGGCCGCCTGCGCGGAGGCTATGCACATCAACAGCCAAAAACCGCTGGAGCTGGCCTTTAATCCCCTGCTAAGCTCTCCGGTATGTTTGGGATTGTTTAAGCCTGTCATCATACTGCCCAGCATGGCCAAAACCCTGCCGCCAGAACAGCTGGCTTGTATATTCCAACACGAGCTAACCCACCTCCGCCGGCACGATTTACTTTATAAGTGGCTGGTGCAGTTGCTAATTTGTCTGCATTGGTTCAATCCGTTTGTCTATCTGCTGAGCCGTCAGGTCAACCGTACCTGCGAGCTGGCCTGCGATGAAGCTGTGATAGCGTCGTTGCCGCCGGAGGACGTTGCCCGGCAAACTTATGGCGAAACCTTGTTGGCTTTTTGCCAACAGGCCGCCTATAAAAATTCATTGGCCGCCATCACTCTGACCGAGGGCGCGGCCCAATTAAAAGAAAGGTTAGGTGCTATTATGAATTTTCAACCCAAAACTAAATTGCACAAAGCGGCGGCTCTGCTGCTGACAGCCGCAGTTTGCTTCAGCTTTTTCCTGCTAGGCGCTTACGCCGCGCCGCTGATGCCAAAAGAAACCACGCCCTTTTTGGAACCAGGCGTTTTTCAAAAAGCTAACAATGACCAATCAGGCCAATCGAAGTACTACGTTTATACGCAAAACAGCTTTTACTGTGACGGTTATATCATTGAAATGGGCTGGAACCTCCACCCGGAAGATATTAAAAACAATGATAAAACTACCATTATTCAACTGGAAAACGACAAGGAAATGCTGGTTCTGTTTGCCAAGCAGGCCGCTCAATATATCGACCACACCGAAATCAGGCAGGCCATTGCCAAGCTGATTAACCAACTGCAACAAGACGAAAAGCAAATGAAAATCAAGCTGCCGTATATTTTGCAGGTTATTCCCGCCCCGCCGGCTCAACACGCCAAGCTGGCTGAGGAGTTTTACCAAAACGGCGATTTAAGCCCCTTTGCCGCCATTTTCCCACAGTTAGATAGCAATGCTCAGGCCGCCTACTGGCAACGTATTTACGCCAATGAGCAAATTAGCTTTTGGGCCTGCACAGTGGAATATATGCCGGCGGAACTGCTGCGAGAATATCTAGCCAAAATAGATACAGACGACAGAATTGCCTATTTCAGTATAATTTTGGATTACCTGCCACAGGAAGATTTAACACCCCTGGCAGAAAAATATTATCAAGCTGATGAAGTCGCTTTTTTCTCCATTTTAACCGGCTATATGTCCAACGAGCAACTGGCGGAGTGGCAAAAACGCGCTGTGGCCGACCAGAAAATGAGCTTTGCCTCAGTGTTGGGAGTTGAACCAGACTGGGACGATTACGGAAAAGATTGGGACGACTACTGGGACGACTGGGATGACTGGGAGGAAAACTGGGATGAATGGGAGAAAAATTGGGATGAATGGGAAGAAAAATTGCAGGAGATTGCCCCGCTTTTGCTCTGGCTAGATCAACTAGATTAGGAGGTTGAGAATGATGTTATTCAAAAAGAAACCTTTTTTCGCTATGATATTGGCGTTGTGTATAATTGTTAGCTTTGGCGTTATTTTAACTAGCGCCAACAATAAAGCAAATAATGCTCAAGCCATGACAAATAATATAAATCCCCAAAACACGGCAAATAACAAACCGTCATTATCGCTAAATATAAACAGCGCCGCTGTAAACGTGCTGTCTGCAAATGAAAACAAAATTTCTGCTGAGTTTAATCCAGACGTTTATAATGTCGATATTAAAAACGATGAAAAAAACAACAGTTGGCAGGTTGCCATATCCTGCAAAACAAAAACAAACACAAACACTGAAACAATCAAGCTATATCTTCCCGATTTTGATTACAGCGATGTAAATTTGTCTGTGGATAACGGCCACATCACCTGTGATCTTATAAAATCAGGCCACATTAAAGGCGAGTTCAATATGGCCTCCGTCTTTTTAACATTGCCGGAGGGCTTTGCCGGTTCATTGAACGCAACTGCCAACAGCGGATATTTTCAGCTGATTTCCAAAGACGATTTTCAAAACAGCACAACAACTATCACCGACGCTGGTAAATGGGGTGAAATTTATCACCCGCAGAAATTCATCAAAAATAATAACACCTACACGTTTACGGCTGGAACTGGCAGCAACATTATCAATGTAACCAAAACTGGAAGCGGCGTTATGGGAATTTACACATCAGAAATCATCACCTTTAATCTGCCGGATGAATGGAACAAACTTTGGCAGAATAATTGGCAAAATGAAGCAAATGAAGATAAATACGAACAACAATATGAAAAGCAATGGCAGAATGAATAAAGACAACAGTTAAGGCGGCATTTTCAGCCGCCTTAACTGTTTTTGTTAAACATATAATTGATTATTCCCAAACTATATGATATAATAAATACAAATTTTTCTGCCGTAAGGAGAACGCTGAAATGAGATTTATCCAAAAACACCAAAATTCAATAGTTCTGCTGATTATCGGCGCCTCGCTGGCTTGCAGCATATGCCTTACGCTGTGGCTGAAATTCCCTTTCAATCTCCAGCATGCCACCTATATTTCCCTAGGCCTGGGCGCTGTTTCAGGCGCAATCCTGGGCAATTATTTCGATAAAAAACAACAAAAGGAGAACCGCCAATGATACGCAAAGCAACTGCAGCAGACGTTGACAGCATTGCCGCCGCTTACAACAGTCTATTACAACACGAGCAACAAAATGGTAGTCATTCCAACTGGCAGCCAGGCATTTATCCCACGCGCAATTCCGCCGCTGCTGCCGTGGAAAAAGGCGAAATGTTTGTGCTGGAACAGGAGGGCCAAATTCTGGCCAGCGTGGTGCTGAACAAAAACCAGGCCCCGGAATATGCCCAAATGGCCTGGCAATATCCCGCAGAGCCTGAGCAGGCTTTGGTTATTCACACCCTCTGCATTCCGCCGGAGCTTTCCGGCCGCGGCCTGGCCAGCCAGATGATTGATTACGCCAAAACCTACGCCAAGGAGCAAAACTGCCTTGTCATCAGGCTGGACACCTGGGCGCAAAATGAACCGGCCAAAAGCCTGTATCAAAAGCACGGCTTTCGGATTGTCGGCTATGCTCCAGCAATGCTGCAAGGCCTGATCCCGGAGGAACTGGTTTTTATGGAACACCAGCTTTAAATAATTCCCCAAATTAATCTGTTTAACACACAAACGCTCTCTGACCAAACCGCAGAGAGCGTTTTTTATTAGTTTATTCCTGCACCAGCTCAAAGCTCGCCAACGATTCCGTCAACGGTTCCTCCCATTCAGCGTCACTCTCCGGCCAGGAACAGTAAATCAGCCAACAAGCCTTCTCCTCAACCACCAGCCGTGCCTGATCCAGCTGGCCGTCTGCTTGGCGCAGCCAAAAGCCCGGCTGTTCAGACCGCTCCGCATAGCCGTCTTCTTGCAGCTGCCTTTCCGCCGCCTCCTGCTGGCAATCAACCAGCCGCACCAGCCAAATCCGAACATCGGTCAAAACCGCCTGTTCCTGCACCGGTGCCCAGATATTCGCCGCCTGCGGCTGCCAATCACCGGCTGGCAGGTCTATGCTGTACAGGCCCGCCAAATCATCGGCAACCTGAGCCGGCGGCTCCGCCTGACAACCAGCGGCCAAAACAACCCACACAACCGCCATCACAATCAACCAAAGCTTTTTCTGCCAAATTTCCTGCATAATTCTCAACCTCCTTAAATAATTTACACAAAAATATCCTCGTCAGCCATTGGCTTACATTACTGGCTGACAAGGATATTATAAAACAACTTTTTCAATTTTTCTTCTACAAATTTCCTTTTTTTTATCTATTAAATTATTTTCCTCTAAATTATTTTCCTCAACTTGACTATTCTTCGTAACATAATTACGCACAAACTCATCGTGTAAAGTTGCTTCCGCTTGCTTGCGGGCCTGCACAGCCTCGGCAAATTGCTCAAAACTACCCAAAAAGTAACGCCGCCCCTTAAAACAAATAGTAGCCCGCCAACGCCCCCTAGCAGCTAGCCAGTCCACACCAGGCACCCCGCTGGTGTTGTTGCAGCGCACTGTTTTAGCTCGCAACATTTCCACGCAAGTGCCCTCCAGATAATGCAAACGTTCGTCAAAACCTCCAGCTCTGGCACATCCACAGCTAGTCACATGTCCGCTACGCAAATGATAAGTTTTAACAACCAGCTGTCGCCCGCAATCACAACGGCACAACCAGGCAGTGCGCCAACCAATATTTTCAGCCGTAGCAATCACCACAAGCCGTCCATAACGCTGTCCTAGCAGGTTTAATTTTTTTCTGGAATGAGCCATCAAAACTCTCCCTTTCGCTAATTTGCAAAAAAGTATACTTTATTGTAAGGCTTTTTTTAGCAAAAAAAAGCAAAAAAGAGCTTGTAATTAGTGGTATGCTATGTTATTATTATCTATATATTGTTATGAAGAAATTTACAATAAAGTATACTTTATTGTAAATTGTTTTTATTGCCCCAAAAAGCAAAAATACGGCCATTTTACACGAAATATGGCCGTATTTTACTATTAACATTTTGCCTGATTATCTATTTTAAAAGAAAGGTAACCCTCACCTGCCCGCCGCCTGCCTCGGCGTTAGCAAGCTGCAAAACGCCGCCGTGCTGCCGACAAATCACCGTACAAATATACAGCCCCAGCCCAAAATGCTCCGCTCGTTCCGACTCGCTATAATACGGCTCCGCCGCCAATTTTAACGCCTCCTGGGAAAAGCCGGGGCCGTCGTCAGTCACCGTCAGACAAAGCCAAACCGCCCCGTCCTGCTGCCTTAAAACCAACTCCATATGCACCGTTTGGGTTGCATAACGCACCGCATTATTCAGCAAATTTTCCGCCACATTAGCCACAAGCTCCTTATCCAAAGCCAAATGCGGTATCGAGGCCAACAGCCCGGCCTGAAAATGCAGCTTTCGTCCACCGCTTCGACAAACCAGCTCAGCCAAATCGCGCAGACTTTCAACCAACTGCGTCCAATCAAGCGGCGCCCATTCCGGCGCAATATCCTCCAATCGCTGCAAATTGCTCATACTCTCCACATAACGCGTCAGCCGGTGCAACTGCCGGTGCATAACCGCCGCCGTTTCTCTGCTGGCCACTTCCTCGCTTTGCTGCAAAAGCTCTGTATAACCTTGTAAAACTGTCAACGGCGTACGTAGGTCATGCGCAAAAGCCCGGTTCAGCCGCCGACGGCTTTCCAGTTGCCGCCACATTTCCGTCAAATTGGCTGCCAGCTTGAAACGCATCAGCTCAAAACTAGCACAGAGCTGTCCCAGCTCATCCTGCCGGCCACAATCCAAAGCAAAATCCAGGTCATTTTCCGCAATCTTTTCAGCCGCCAGCTGCAACTCCGCCAACGGCGCCCGCAACTTCTGAACCCAAAAAAGCCAAGCCGCCGCAAAAATGCTCAGCGCAGCGTAAATCGGCACCGCCAATGACGGCGCCAGCCTCAGCCAACTCATCAAACGTTCATCCGCCGCGGTCAGTTGAGCCGGGTCGGTGTAAATAATCGCCCCGTCGCCCAACCGCTCCCCTTGTTCATTGGTAAGGTAATAACGCACCGCCGGCCCGCTGCTATATTTGGCCAAAATCTGTTTTTGCCCCCAATCGCAAATACCGTGAGTAACCAGGCATAGCAGCAAAGCCAAACCAGCAAACAGCAGAACATAACAAACAAAGCTGTGCCGAAGCGGCATATTCCGCCAGTGTTCTGCTATTTTGCCCATTTGTAGCCAACCCCCCAAACGGTTTCAATATACTGCCGATTATTGCCCGAGGTTGCGGCGGCGGCAATTTTGGCCCTAATACGCCGAATATGCTCCGCCACCACGCTGCTTTCCCCCTCGCTGTCCCAACCCCAAATCCGCTCGTAGATGCGTTCTTTGTCAAAAACCTGACCAGGATTTTGAGTCAAAAGCTCCACGATCTCAAACTCCTTTTTGGTCAGATTAATCTCCCGCCCCTGGCAAAACAGGCATCGCTGACCAAAATCAACCGTCAAATCACCGTAAAAATTAATCTGCGTCCGCTCCCCTGCCGCGTGCCGCGCCTCCCGGCGCAAATGCGCCTGCACACGCGCCTTCAGCTCCCGCAAGGAAAACGGCTTCACAATGTAATCATCAGCGCCGGCAGCAAAGCCCTGCAACTTGTCGGTTTCCTCAATGCGGGCTGTCAGGAAAATTATTGGCCCAGCAAAATAGTCACGAATTTGCCGGCACAGCTGCAAACCGTCCTGGCCTGGCATTTGAATATCCAGCAGCAAACAATCCGGCTGTTTAGCCAACTTCCCCAACGCCTCCTCCGCATTGCCTGCCGTCAGCACCAGATAACCACAATCACGCAAAAACCCCGCCAGCATTGTCAAAATATCCGGTTCATCATCCACCACCAACAGCCGTTGCTGCTTATATTCCGCCAATTCGCTCACCTTCTATAGCTTTATAATACTATTGTATTATTTTAACCGCTAAAAATCAACTTTTTATCAACTTATCTAGCAATTTCCTGGTTCACTTTCCACCTCATTTTGCAAGGCCGCAAAGTAGGCCCGATTATACGCCACCGCCGGACAATCCGGCTTAAACTGCGCCGCCCGCTCATTGTAAGCCGCCGCCTCAATATTGCGCCCCAACCGGTTGTAGCAAACGCAGATTTGCAGACAAGGCAAATAACCATAAGCGTCTTGCTGCACAAAACCACCGCTTGCGTCCCTCCGTTGGCAATCCAAAGCCCGCTGATACCAATATATCGCCTGCTCCCAAGCCTCCTCCTCCACAAAATGCCGGCCCAAATCACAGCAGATTTCCGCCCGCGGCAAGTCATAGGCAAAACTATGCAAAAGCGCCGCCAACGCCCGCTGCCGCTGGCCCAAGCCATATAAACAGAGGGCTGCGTGCCGACAAGCGTCCAGCTTATTCTCCAACCAACCCCGCCCATCGGCCAGAAAAGCCTCAAAAACAGCCAAAGCCCGCTCATATTGCTTGTGATAATAAAGCTCCCGCCCATAGTAAAACTGTTGACGAGGTTCCAGCAGTTCCCCCTTAGCCAGCAATCCTTCAAAAATCCGCAGGTTACGGTCAGGGTCGCTGGGGTGCAGCTTCCAATGCGTAACGGCACAATCTCCATAAATTACCTGCCCTTTGGGAGAAATCGCCTCATGTACCGCCCCTTGCCAACACATTGTCCCATTGTTGCGGATAATCCGCTCCCGATAATAAGAAAAGGTGACGTTTCCCTGCGCGTCAAAACCAACATTATAAGGCAACATCACCACATCCACCTGCGCCCCCAGCCCGGCTTTCAAATCCTTAAACTTCTGCCGGTCGGCCGCCAACAGAACATCATCCGCATCCAACCACATACAATAGGCACAGCTGGCCTTAGCAAAGGCTGAATTTCTGGCCGCAGCAAAATCGTCAATCCAGGTGAAATCAAAAATCCGCTCCGTATAAGCAGCAGCAATTTCTTTAGTGCCATCTTGCGAGCCCGTATCCACAATAACAATCTCATCCACCAAATCATATACCGACTCCAAGCAGCGGCCCAGCACATCTTCCTCATCCCGCACAATCATACACAGGCTTATGCTGTTTGCTTCACTCAAAGCGCGCCCTCCTTTCTAAACTTATAAAATAACGCCCCCACACTGACAGCGCGGAGGCGTTTTCTTTCAATCCTCAAACAACACAGGATTACGGCGTAGTGCCAGTTGGCCCCTGAGGTATAGTCAAATTCAGTACAAAGTTTGGCGCCGTGCCAGTTATAGTGGCGGTGGCTTGCGTACCAGGCGCACCAGTTGTCACAGTACCAATGGTAAGAATTGGTGTAGGTGCAT